>Ga0055451_10000477_pt1 | contig 16030 bp, 13 predicted proteins | sample China_Galinas_PW_3_FD_57745 | JGI IMG/M metagenome (GOLD analysis project Ga0055451, IMG submission 57745) | Wetland microbial communities from San Francisco Bay, California, USA, that impact long-term carbon sequestration - China_Galinas_PWB_D2 | ecosystem: Environmental > Aquatic > Marine >... | reverse complement strand
CTGTGAGGTTGTTCCCGCCGCCACTTATGCCGTTCGTGCCACAATCGATGGAGTGGAATTCTCAGAGCCGCTTATGGTCGATACCACTCCGGCGCCTGCGCCGAAGTTCTGGGGTGATGTGGTTGGACCATTTGACGGAACGTCGTGGTCCCCCGCTAATGGCATCGCCAACATCGACGACGCCGTCGCGGAGATTCAAGGTTTCCAGGAATTGCCGAGTATGGCCCACAAAACGTGGTTGGACCTCCACCCGGAAATCCCCAACCGGCTGATCAACATCAACGACGTCCTAGCAGCCATCATCGGCTTCAGGGGTGATCCGTATCCCTACAGCAACCCGATGGACTGCCCGTAGGCGTAGTTGCAAGAGAAGCGAGTATTCGAAAGGGCGTTGTCCCCTGGAGGACAACGCCCTCACTTTTTTGCTGCCACCTGGACACGTCCATCTATTGACCCCAAACCGCCAGAGAGCTACGTTTCCCGTAATAAGGGACCACTTGAGGCTCACGAGACGGTGGACGCGAGGGGAAATGGGGGACCGCTGTCGCCGATCTCGATGGCGGCGGCTGGGACGGTGCAGGCAAGATTGGGAAACCGGAACGTGATCATGATGCGATTCTGTTGCAAACTGTCGGTCTTCGGGATCGTCTTGGCCCTCCTACCCGGTTGTCCGGAAAAGAAAGAAGCCGGCGAGGCGCCCATAGACCTCGGAACTGCAGACGGACCGCTCATGCCCATGGCCGGCGCCATGCTTGACCCGCTGCTGGCGAACGGGTCAGCCGATTGGGTCCCCTTTCGTGAGCTGGAGGATGCCGACGCCGAGAGCGGCGACGAGGCCGACAAGAGCGCGAACGAGGTTGGTGGCGCAGACACAAAAGAAATCGAGCAAGAGATTCGTAACCTTGTCAAGGATTACAACGACTTGGTCGCGGAACGCGACATCGAAGAAATACTGGTTTACCACATTGATGCGCAACAGGACACCGTAAAATCGATGTACGAGGCCCAGTTCGATCTGCTGGACAAGCTCGGAGAGGTGGAGGCAGCCCTGGCCGAAGCCTTACCGGATCAGAAGGAGAGGATTACCAACGCGTTCTCACCGATTCGAAGCGCTTCGGGTGGGCTCACGGTCACCAAACTTACCGTGGACAGCGATAGCCTGGTCATCGGTGAACTGAAGGACAGCGTGACCCCCATCTGCAAATTTGTGCTTGAGGATGGTGATTGGTTTATCGACGTGCCGAATCTCCCGACGGTCTTTTCGCAAATCAAGCCGGGCCTCGACATGGTAGCCACCATGCTTGGCACCGTGCCGCAGGGCTTGCAATCCGGACAGATCCAGGCCGAGACCATACTCGCACAGCTCGAGACCCAAATGAAGGCGATGGCGGGTACTGCGGGGTCCGCAGATGAGAAGGAAGGCGACGCGGAGGGGGCCGGCGCAGATGAAGAGACCGGCGACGGCGGAGATTCAAATTGACCTTCCGGGCTCGACCGGCGGAGCGTGATCGACGCATGGCCGCCCTCAGCGTGTATTCGGATTCTTATTTTTCCCGGGCAGGATGCCGCCGTGCCAGATACGCCCCTCACTGCACATAGCGTCTGCGAAGTTTCTTTATACTTCAGAATCACACCTTGTCCGGCGTGCGGAGACGGCCCCTTGGAAGAACAGAATCCTTCTGGGCCCGCCGACCAGACCGTGTCGACGATCATCCGCAAGGACGCAATCTGCCGATCTTGCGATCACAAAATCTCCGTCAGTTTTCGAATGCCGGTTGGCGACTGCCAATCATCCGGCGATCGGGCCGGCGCGATCAGTGGATCGGACGAGCCCTCTGAGATCATCGACTTACCGCAATGGCTCACGCTCCATTCTCTGCTTCTGAATGAAGCCTCTCACGAGACTGACAAAGTCGTGAAGCGTGACGCGCAAATCCGCGCAGGCGAATGCCTGACCGAAGCACTCAAGTTCTACGACGACCCGGAAAACGACCTGCCGCCTCGGACGGCGTGCTTTTGCGAAGCATCAAAGCACAAACTGATGGATCAACCGGAGATTTATTCACGGCAGCGGCTTGTCAATCTCCGCGCATCGCTGCCGAAAACCACGACCCGTCGCTGAATCTCATTCTGGCTGTGGGCTGGGCATTCCGGCGGCCTAGTTCGCCTTTGCACTCTCGATGAACGTGTGAATCGAGGATTCCCATTTCTTCATGCTGTCAGCGCTGCCTGAGGCCTTCACGAAGTGCGGGCCCTTGGGGTGATCCACGATGGCCGCGATTTGACGGTGATTGGGTTTGCCACCGCCTTGACCGTCCATCGACGTATTGACCGAACCCGTGATATCCACGATGGTCAAACGAACGTTGCCGTTTTCTTTGGTCGTCACCTTGGCGTGATCCCGCGTGGAGGGGCTTCCGTCCGGTTGGCGGACCTGAGAAATCCACCGGTCCACGTTTTGCCGGTCCATTCCCTTCATGCCGGGGAAGTGAGTAATGCGCACCGAGCACCCCACCGCATCGCCTTCGACGCCGGCCAGCTTGAACACCGCTTTCGGCGCCATGGGTCCAGGCGTAGCGGGCTCGGGGAACCAGCCGTCGGGTATCGTCAGATCGATTCCCGTCAGCTTGAGCGTGGAGCCCTCGATTCTGGCGCCGGCGAGCGCCGGCTTCTGGCCGTGTTCCGGCACGGCGGCCGATCCTGTTGCGCCCATCGGTGGATGCCCGGTCGGCATGGCATTCGAGCCACTCTCCGCGGTCGCAGGCGGTGCCGGCTTCGCAGAGGCGGGTGGGGCGGGCTTCGCAGAGGCCGGGCTCGACCTCGTTGTTTTGTCGGCGGCGGTCGGGGTTGAGGACTCACCGGAATCCGAATCACAGGCAGTACACGGCAGAAGGATGGCTATGCAGGCCACGAACAGCGTCAAACACCTCATGTCCATTGATTGGATCCCCTCCATTGTCCGTAGGCGTCTACTCGTCGGTTCGATGAGCTTACCGCACGGTCCAGGAACGCACCACCCGTAGCGATTCCCAGCGGCGAGAGCATCGACGTCGGGGAGAGGGTTTCCAGCACGGGCATCGTCGCCATATACTCTATCAGCGGCGCCGCGTTGGAGCGGGGCTTGCCCGTTCGAGTGGAATTCCGGAATGACGAACAAGCGTGACTACTACGAGGTTCTGGGTGTCAAACGGAGCGCTACCTCGGACGAAATCAAGCGTGCCTACCGTAAGCTGGCCAAGGCCCATCACCCCGACCGCAATCCGGATGATCCTCGCGCGGAGGCAAGATTCAAGGAGGTGCAGGAGGCCTACGCCGTTTTGCGGGACCCGAAAAAACGGGAAGAATTCGACCAATTCGGTCATGCCGGTGTCGGCCAATGGAATGCCGCACCGAACGGCCAGAGAGTCTACCAATGGGGCGGTGGGTCCAGCATTAACGCGGACGATCTGGAGGATTTGTTTGCGGCCTTTGGCGGCGGCGGTCGGGGCGCCAGCATCTTCGAAAGCTATTTCGGAGGGAATCGCGGACAAGCGAAGCGGCCCCCACCGCGGCGCGGGGCAGAGGAAGTGAATCCGATCAGCCTGATGTTCGAGCAAGCCATCCATGGGTGCACGGTGGGCGTGAGTCTGCAGGACGGGCGGACCGGCAAGACCGAGAAACTGGAAGTCAAGATCCCGCCCGGCGTCCGCGAGGGTCAGAAACTCCGTCTGAAGGGCAAGGGGCAGCCCGGAATCGGAGGCGGGCCACCCGGCGACCGGACCATTGTGGTCTCTATCAAGCCTCATCGCTACTTTCGACGAGACGGAGACGATATCTACCTTGACCTGCCGCTCACGATTGATGAGGCCGTTCTTGGAGCCAATATCGAAATCCCGACGATCGCCGGTAGAGCGACCGTCACCGTCCCCCCCGGAATCCCCAGCGGTAAGTCATTGCGCCTCAAGGGCAAGGGCGTTGGCGGGCGTGGGGATCAATATGTGATTATCAAAATCGTGCCGCCGGCCAAGCTTAGCGAAGACCAGAAGAACCGCGTGCGCGAAATCAAGGAGGTCTTCCAGGAAACGCCTCGTGAACGAAACGACTGGTGGCATCAAACCTGAAGCAGACGATGACGAGATCACCGGCGATGATTATCGCTCGCGCACCGGGATCATACTGCTTGTCATCGGCGTCTTACTCGTCCTCTGGGCATGGGGGAGTTTCGTCTTTCGCACCGCGGACACAGGTCCGGAAGAGGCACCGTCCGAGGTACGGGCCGTGGATGATCTCCCGGAGAGTGAATCCCAACCGTCAGACTAGGATACGCAACAACGGCACGATTTCGGCGGCACCGGGGGCCGAGGCGACCCTCGTTGCCCGAGGTGGTCAAACTATATGAAGCTGCAAGGAAAAGTGGTTCTGATTACCGGCGCCGCGCGCCGTGTTGGTCGACAGATCGCTTTGGAACTGGCCCACGCCGGTTGCCACGTCGCGGTGCACTACAACACCTCTGCGGGAGACGCAGCTGAACTGGTCTCGATGATCCAGGAGTTGGGAGGTCGGGCGATCGCGATTCCGGGTAACCTGCAGAACCCAGCTTGCTGGCCCGGCGTCGTTCAGCGTACCGTTGAGACACTAGGCGCTGTGGATATTCTGGTAAACAACGCTTCAATCTTTATTACGGAGGCGTTAGATACACTGGACGGATTCAGCCTGGACGACTGGGATCGGATGCAACGGATCAACTTGACCGCTCCGGCGGCGCTAGTTCATTATGCCAGACCGCACTTGGAGGCCGGCGACGGTGGGAGAATTGTCAATCTATGCGATGCCGGCGTGGAGAGGCCGCAGCCCAGCCACTTGTCGTACGCATGCGCAAAGGCCGGCCTGGTCGCACTCACGAGAGCCCTGGCCATCGAATTGGCACCAAAAATCACCGTCAACGGTGTCGCCCCGGGAATCGCGATGTTTCCCGATTCCTATGATGAGTCTCTCCGTGCTTCGATGGTCAAATCCGTGCCACTACGGCGGGCTGGAGACGCGGCGGATATTGCCCGAGCGGTACGTTTTCTGGTCGAAACGGGTGATTATGTGACGGGCCAGATCATCCCCGTGGACGGAGGTCGCTCGCTCGTGTAGACAGCTTCAAAGTGGCCGATCGGAACCTGGATGGCGAGCGAAAGATCGACTCGTCCAATCCCGGCCGGCAATGGAGATTGGCGCCGCCGCGGCTTGCTCATAGCATATGGTGGAGATTGGCTTGGCGGCTGCCAAAACTGTCTGCGGGCTCGCCAGGGCGATCCGCATGGACCCGGGGAGTCCGAAAGTACCGGGGGCAGATGGACCGGACGTAGTTTTCCAGAACACCCGGAGAGGTCTGTTCTGATATCGACCGACACCCGCTCCTTTTGATGGCTTGGCCCTTAAGAACCGAATCAACGACCTCATGATCGAACCATCACTATTCGTCAATCCAATCAAGATTCTCATTGTTGCGGCGCTGACCATCGGCTGGGCGGCGGCGGTGCAATGGGTGGACCGCGATACGGACGTCGTCAAGACCAAGCGTGAACAATGGTGCCTGATTGCGATATCCGGTGCGTTTGTCGGCTACCTGGTCATGTTTTTCGTGCCGTTCTGGCAGGGCAGCCTTTTTGTTCTCGGATTGGCCTTTTGGGTCTTGATTGCGGGCGGCGCGCTGGCTGCTTACATCATCCACCGGAATGGCCGTGTCGGCCCATCATCTCGGGTGTTCACAATCGCTCATCTGAAGAAGAAGCTCAGTGGCGACCAGACCGAAAAGAAGAGTGTCAAGGACAAGGGGGTGCGCATCAGCCTTCATGATCACGAGGGTGAAATGGTAACGCTTCCGGACGACCCTGAGGAAGCTCGCGATTTTCAGGCGACCGAGCAGTTTCTTTACGACACGCTCTGGCGCCGCTCGTCCGACGTGGACGTTTTGGTCGGAAAAGAAAAGTACCGCATGGTGTACAAGATTGACGGCGTCGCCATGGAGAGCCCGGACGGGCTTCCCGCAGACGTCGGTGAGCGGTTGTTTCGGTATCTCAAGAGAATCGCCGGACTGAATGTGGAAGAGGCGCGCAAGCCACAAACCGGCCAAATCACCGTAGCGCTACTGAGCCACAGCGGCGAAGTCGGCCCCACGGAAATACGCAGTTCCGGCACCACGCAGGGCGAGCGTCTTCGAATTCACGTACAGACGGGTCCGGTACTCATGCGTCTTCATGAGCTGGGTATCGCGCCGCCTCGACTCGACATTCTCAAGAAGAACCTTCTCGGCAAGTCCACCGGCTTGTGCCTGATTGCCGCGCCGCCCCAAAACGGTCTGACGACGACGCAGTATGCCGTCGTTCGCAGCCACGACGCGTACATGCACAATATTCACGCGCTCGAGCGGCGTAAGTCCCTCGATCTCGATAACATTACACAACAGGTGTACGAGGGAACCAACACCGACGTCAATTACGCGCGCATGCTTCAGACCGTGCTCCGCCGCGAACCGGATATCGTGATGGTGAGTGAGTGCGAGGACAAGGAGACGGCGCAAATCGCGACGCGGGCGGGTGCCACCGACCGGAAGATTTATATGGGCATCCATGCAGCCGACTGCTTCGACGCCCTGACCAAGTATCTCAAGTTCGTAGGCGACACCGCGACGGCGGCGAAGGCCTTGCGCGGCGTACTCGCACAGCGGCTCGTACGTGTCCTCTGCGAGCAATGCCGCGAGGCCTTCAAGCCTGACCCCGACACGCTCAAGAAGCTCAATCTGCCCCTGGATAAGATCGAACGATTCTATCGCCCGCCGAGCGAGCCGAAACTGGACCGGAAAGGCAAGGAGATTCTCTGCCCCAGCTGTCAGGGATCCGGGTACACCGGAAGAACGGGGATCTTCGAATTGTTGGTCGTCGACGAAACCGTCGCGAATTTGATTGCCGAGGGTACGGCACTGAACCGAATTAAGGCGCAATGCCGCAAAAGTAAGATGTACTACCTGCAGGAGGAAGGCTTGCTAAAAGTCATCGATGGAACGACCAGTATGAACGAAATCCTGCGTTGTCTGCGTTCTAACGGCAAAACCTGAAAGATACCGGAATCATGCTATTCTCCTTGATTGTCGTTATTCTCTTGATTGCCATCGCGTTCTTTCAGTCGACGCAGGGGTTGTTCAGCGCACTCATCATGGCCGTCTTGTCGATTTGCTGTGGCGCTGCAGCGGTGGGCTGTTACGAGTTCGTGGCCATCAACTATCTCGCCCCGTACTGGCATCCAAACTACTCGTTCGCCATTGCTTTGGCCGCACTGTTCGGCATTCCCCTCGTCGTGTTGCGTGCGGTCACGGACAAGCTGGTGCGACGATCATGCCACGTGCAGGGGCTTCTTGACAGGTTGGGGGGCGGGCTCTGCGGGCTTATCACCGCCTACACCGTGGTGGGCATGATTGCGCTGGCCCTGGAGAACATGCCGTTTGGCGGCTCCCTGTTCGGTTTCGAGCGGGTGCCTCGGGTTCCCACGGAGGTACAACGTAGAGATCCGGATATCAACCCGCCGCCGGCGGATGCACCGGAAAAAAATCTGTGGATGAGCCCCGACCGGTTTGTGGCCGGCCTGGGCGCCGTCCTTTCGACGGGCATCTTCAGCGGTGAACGCAGCTTTGTCGAAGAGAATCCCGATCACATTCAGCACCTCGGTTGGGTTCAATCCGTGCCACCGGGCGTCCCCATCTTTGCACCGCCGAATTCGATTTCCATCGTGCGTACGGCGCCGGTCAAGAAGTTGTACAATGTCAAGCCAGGGGCCAGGAATACGCCCACGATCTATCAGGAGATTGTCGGGGTTCCGCGAACGGGCTATACGCTGCAAATGATCCGCGTAGCTCTTAAGAAAAAGGCTCGTGGCGAAAGCCATTCTCATTTCTTCACGATCAGGCAATTCCGCATCGTCGGCAAAGACAGCAGCACGGGGCGCACGCGACAGTACCATCCCATTGCCCTTCAACAATCGGACCGCACGGAGATCATCAACCGGTACATCCGAAATGTGCAGAGTGGAGGCCGAGATTGGCCCATCTTGGATGAACTGTGCGAGCCGCGCGAAGACAACAATGCAGAAGTCGAGATCGTCTTTGAATTGCCCACGACGTTTGTGCCGTCGTTCGTTGAATATAAACACGGCGCCCGTGCCGCGGTAAAGTTGTCAAAACCCGCCGATGCAGAGGATGATACTGCAGGTGGCGCCAACAGCGACGCCACGGGCCTGGCGTCGAGCGGACCGGATGCCACGGACCGAAAGCCTCCGTCCGAATCAACCACAGATGACGCGGGGAGGCGGCGACGGCGCCCGCGCCGCGGCGATACGGTGGACGATTCCGGTCGCGGCGGGCGTGCTCGCGGCGTGACGACCCTCCGGGACAAGTCCTTTTTCGGCGACGCCCTGCCACTGGAGTTGAAAGACTATCGCGACCTGAACAACCTTTCGGTCAGTCGCGGCAGAATCCAGAACGGTCATCTCGTGGCCGAGCTGGACAAGCAGGAAGCCGGCTCCAGACCCGCCATTCGCGCCTTTGAAGTAGACCGCGACAAGCGGCTCCTGCAACTGAATATGAAACGGCTGCACACACGAAGTGGCCTCGGCGGGGCGCTCGATCTGGCCGGACGCACGGTCCAGAATTACATCGTGGAAGACAACCGGGGCAATCAGTATCGAATCATCGGAGAATACGCCATCGCCAACGTCGACGGTACGCAGACGATGGAAGTTCAGTACTTCCCCGATCAGGCCGGGTCGATCGGTGGACTTGGTCCTTTTAATCGAATCAAGGATCGGCATCTCGAGAAGGACTACGAACTCGTACTGCTGTTTCTCGTCGATCCGGGTGTCACAATCAAGTCGTTCAGCGCCGGGGGGTCCGCACAGCGCCGTGACGATCTCGCCAGTGAGAACCTCGTCGCCCCTGATTGACCGACACGCCACCGCGCCGTCAGGGCAGGAACCGAGATGGGACTTCCGGAGATCCTGTTCGCGCGGATAGGTACGCAGCCTCGATCACGGAGAGCGCCGACAAGTGTTCTCGTGCTCCCGACGGCTTGCCGGTAACCGGGGCCGCCGCATCGCCTATCTGTGTCAATAGCTCGACATCGGCGTCCGCTCCGATCTGATCATCGGTGGCTTGCGCGGAAGCTTCCGCGGTGTGGATGAAAGTGCCGTTCGTTCCCACGATGGTCATACGCAACGCGTACTCTTGTGCACTACGCCGCACCGTGACGGTGGCGCTGCGGTCGCCACTCAAGCGCAGCACCATGGCCACATGATCCTCCGTGTCGTAGCTGCGCGTCGTTCCCGGCACTTGCGCATAACCGCAAACGGCGTAGACGGCCTCGGGAAGCCCGAGCCCGGCGACAAGCCAGTCCACCACATCGTAGGCGCCGTTCAACAGCACGCCGCCCCCGGCCCGTGCGGCATCCCCGCGCCAGTCCAGCGCATGACACGCCACCCGAATGTCGGCATTGACCAGATAAATGTGCTCCGGATGATGCAAGCGATCGCTTGCTGCACATGGCAGGCCAAAATGGGACCACTCGCGCGCCACGACGAGCGGCACGCCGCACCGCTCGAAGCGCTCCACGATTTGGCGACCCTCTCGAACCGTTCTTGCGAAAGGCGTCTGGTGAAACACCGCGATCCCCTGATCGGCGGCCAACGGCAGCAGGTCACGAGCCTGGAACGGTTCCAACGCCACCACGACGACATCCAGACCCGCGTGCGATGCTTCGAGCACCAGGGAGCGGTAGTCCTCATACACGCCAAAGCGACCGTCCGGATCCAGCCGTCGAAGTCTCGCGGCGTCCACATCGGCAACGGCACAGACCTCAAAGCACTCGCTCTGCTGCAGGATATTGAGGTATCGCTCACCCGTGGGCGACAAACCGGCGACGGCAACCTTGACGGGATCCAATCTACGATTCTCCTCGCGGCGCCCGCGTCTCTCGGTAATACTCGATCGCGGGTCGAAGCAAGTCCGCGATTTCTTCTCCCGTGTAGCCGGTACGCCGTGCGATCACCATGTCCAATCGATGCGGTGCGTGGGGATGGGCAATTCTGGGACAAAGCTGCGACAACTGCACCGCCTCCGGTAGGAGTGCCTCGTAGCCTTCCTCCGCCGCATCCTCCGCCTCCTCGAAAGGGTAGCGGACGTCCAGCCGGGCCGCATCAAATCGCTTCGTCCCATAAGGACCAAACCGCAGAATCAATTCGTCCCGGGCGGCGAATGCACCCACAGCCGCCGGCCAACACGCCAGCAAAGCCAGGCGCATCGAGACCACGGCCGCATAGGCTGCAAAACAGGCGATCGGCAAAAGGAGAACGGCTATGCTGTAGTCCACAAGCCGGTTTGACGCACCCGTGGGACTGAACTGCAGTCCACGCCACACGGAGACCACCAGAAGCGCCAGCCCGGCGGCAAGGAGGCCCCACAGCACGGCACGCGACGCCACATTGCCGCGCGGAACGCGAAGGACCGCAAGCCAATCACCGTCGTCATTCATTGGGACACACCACCCGAATCGCTGCCGGTTTCATTCCGTCAAACGAAGACGCGGAGATTGTAGACCACCCATTCCAGAAGCAACACCGCAAGCAACGCGAGAAGCACGAACGGCCAGCCGGCCTTGTTCACCTGGATGGATCCGGCCTGTGCGTTGACCACCCCGGCGCCGAGCGCCAGCGTGGCCGAAGGCGCCACGGCGCTCTCCACTTGATTGAAGAGATTGACAGCGAACAATTCATGCCCGGGCAGCGCGGGATCCAACCGATACGTCCCCACCCTTCGCGTGCGCGCGTAATGAATCGTGTCGTACCCGGCCGCCGGCACCCGGTCGATCACGCCGTCCGGTCGGTGGATTTTGACCTCGTCTAGATTTGGAGGAATCGGCACCGTCATGGGATCGCCCGGTACGATCGATCGCTTTGCCTCCGTCGAGGTGCTGCCGGAAAGAAACTGGACCGCGTTCTGCATGAACACAACGAAGTCCAAGCTTGTCACCCAATCCGTATTCAGCAGCGGGTTACCCGCATCGTCGTGTGTGATCACGCTGAAGGCGCTCACCATATAGTGGCTTCCATCCCGTGAAAGATAGCCGAGCACCGGCGAAGTCTGCCCGTCAATGATGGAGACGGCGTCCTGAGGAAGCGACAGGCGGTGCCACTGGTAGACGAACAGCGTCTCGACGGCCACATAGCGTAAGACGGGATGTGTTTCGTCCCAGTTGAAGATCACCTCGTTCTCAATCAGATCCCCGGTGGCCACACCCTCCAACTGAGGAACGCCTCCCCAGAAAAAGTAGTTGCCCAGCGGCAGCCGCGAAGTCGAATGATCGTCCAACATGACCACGTCAAAGATGCTCCGGTCGCCTTCTTGGATTTCGGATTCGGCGGACGACTCATATTCATCCGGCGTCATGGTGACGAATTCGAGTGGCAGGGTGCCGAGAACCTGACTGAGGAACCAATTGCCGTTGGTGACGAGCAGGACACGCACATGGCGCGGCGCCTGGACGATCGACCAGGCACGATTGTCGGCGGAAAGCGCATCATCCACGTGTAGCACGACTTCGACCACTCCGCCGCCGCCGAACTCAATGTTGTCAAAGGCCACCACGTGGACGGGCTCCGCGTCGTCCATCTCGCGTGCTTCTCGATCGCCGCCGGGCTCTGCGGCTTCGGGCGCTGGTGCCGCCGCGCCGATACGCACCGTCTGCACATCCAGGGTGTCACCGTTGACGTAGAGCACCGCATCCAAGGTCACGGCTTGCGGCCCAAAGTTCTCGACGGTGGCCGAAACCTCCAGCATTTCCGGTGTCTCGTAGTTGCGGCGGGCGTCCATGGCGACGATGCCGACATTGTCCTGCCGCGCACCGATGCGGCGCACGTTGATCTTCTCCAGGTCAAACTTCTGCAAGGTCACGGTCGAGGCATCCTCGACCCGTCCATCGGTCAGTACGAATACCGACGCGGGCGGCGCGATGGAATCCGGGGGACGATCGGCACCGGCCTCCTCGCTGCCGATGATGATGTTTTGCGTGTACGCCTCGGCGAGGCTCATGGCTTCACCCAGCGACGATGCGCTCTCCGTCTGTTCGATCGATTCGATTTTTCGCTTCAGTGCGTCGCGGTCGGTATCAAAAGAGGATACGACGGAGGCACGGTCGCAGAACGCGATCACCATGGCACGGGAATCCTCGTCCATACCGTCGATAATCTGTTTGGCCTGGTCCTTGGCGATTTCCAGTCGTGTGCGCCCGTCGGCCTCCATGACGGCCATCGAGGCGGATCGGTCGACCAGCAGAATGATCGTGCTCTCGTGGGTCTGGGCTACCTCGAACATCGGCTTGCCCAACGCCAGTGCGCCCAGCAGCAGGATCATCAACTGCAGCAGGAGCAACAGGCTGCTACGCAGCCGCTGGAATGGCGAATTCACGTGCAGGTCCTCGACGGACTTCTTCCACAGTAGCGTGGACGGCACGAGCCGCACATTGCGTTTCAGCTTGAGAAAATACAATGCGATCAGCGGTGGCACTGTAATGCCAGCCGCTATAGCGATGGATGAGGGGCTCAAGAAACTCAAAGCCTTAGTTCTCCACAAAACCGCCCGCGCCGAGCCCAATCCCAGCAGGGCGGTTTACTTCAACAAGCCGCGCCGCCGAAAGTAGGACAGGACAACCTGATCGAACGGTACGTCCGTGCTCGTAAACATATAGTTAATGCCCCGCCGTGTGCAGAATTCACGCAGCCCACCGCAGTAGGCCTCCAGATTCCGTTTGTACCGATTCATCAGGGCCCGCCCTACCGTCACCTCGGCAAAGTCTGCGTCCTCCGCATCGGTCAGCCGCAGATCGCCTGCCAGCTCCGGCTCCATCTCCTCCGGGCTGAGAATCTGCAGCGCGTAGATATCGTACTTGCGCGCCAACAAATAGCGTAGGCCCTCTTCGTAGCCTTCCTTATCGATGAAGTCGCTGAGCAGCAGTGCAATACCGGGCTGCGGGTGGCGAATGGCGAACTGCTTGCCGGTGGCCGTAAGGTTGCCCGATCCGTCATATTCGATCTTGGTGAGAAAATCGATCACCTTCGCCATAAGGCGACGCCCGCGAACACCCGCCAGTTCGTATTGCAGACCGTTCGCGTAGCCATACAGACTGACGCGATCGAAATTCACCAGTCCGATGTAGGCGACGGCCGCCGCGACGCGCCGCGCGTAGAGTGACTTGTCGGGCTCGCCCCACTGCATGCTCTTCGAAACGTCCAGTAGGACGCTGACGTGAAGATCTTCCTCCTGCAAGAACAGCTTGATAAACAGCCGGTCCAAGCGGGCGTAGATGTTCCAATCGAGGTGGCGTAGATCGTCGCCGGCCACATAATTGCGATAGTCTGCGAACTCGACGGAATCCCCGCGGCGCTTGGTGAGCCGCTCGCCCCGCATCTTGCCCGCAAAAATCTTGCGGCTGATGAGCGACAACTGGTCGAGCCGGTTCATGAAATCCGGATCGAGCAGTTCCTTTGCTTTTGACTTCGTCAGCACGGCCAAGGCAGATCCTCCTTGCCATCACATTGAGATCATTACGCGGCCGCCTCGGACATCGTGGGTGTCTTCTCGAGAATCTCCCTCAGCACGTCATCCGTGCTGATGCCTTCCGCCTCGCCCTCGAAATTGAGCAGCACACGGTGCCTCATGGCGGGGAGATACACCTTGTTCACGTCGCTGAAGCTCGTGTTGAAGCGTCCGTCGAGCAGCGCGTTGAGTTTGGCACCGAGCGTAAGGGTCTGCACGGCGCGGGGGCTGACGCCCCAACGGACGTACTTGTTCGTCACATCGACCGCATAGGGACCGTCCGGGTGGGAGGCCATGCCCAAGCGGGTGGCGTAGTCCTGCACGTGCGGCGCCATGACGACACGGCGCACGAGTGTCTGCGTCCCGATGATGTCATCTCCACTCATGACGGCCGAAATGTCCGGCGTGTAGCCGGTGGTGGTTCGGTCGAGAATCGTCTTGAGTTCCTCCTTGCTCGAATACTCCACAACCAGCTTGAACATGAATCGGTCGAGCTGCGCTTCGGGAAGCGGATAGGTACCTTCTTGCTCGATGGGGTTTTGCGTCGCCATGACGAAGAACGGCTCTTCCAGCACATGCTTGTGGCGCCCCACGGTCACCGAATGTTCCTGCATGGCCTCCAGCATGGCGGATTGGGTTTTGGGCGTCGCGCGGTTGATCTCGTCCGCGAGCACGATCTGGGCGAACAGCGGACCCGACTGAAACTCGAATTCTCGTTTGCCGGTCGCCGGATTCTCGTTGATGATCGTCGTGCCGATGATGTCCGCGGGCATCAGATCGGGCGTGAACTGAATACGTGAGAACTTCAGGTCGACGGCCTGCGCCAGCGTGCGCACCAGGTAGGTTTTGCCCAGTCCCGGCACGCCTTCAATTAACACGTGACCGCCGACGAACAGTGCCGTGAGCACCCCGTCCACGACATCCCTGTGCCCGACAATGGCCTTGCCGATCTCGCCCTGCAACGCGGCAAACTTACGCCGAAACTCATCCGCCGCCTTCTCGACCGTCGAATCGATATTGGATGCCATGTGCTCTCCTACCCTTCTTTCAAGTTGTATCTAAGACGGACACCTGCGCGATAGACCGCACCGGTACTTCGTCCCATCAACCATCATCACCTTGTTTCCGGTCTCTTGCCTTGCGTTTGGCGCGGAGCAGCCGTTGCGTCATGTCCTCCGCCGGTTCGCCGTCGGCATCGCCCGCCGAGGCCGGGCGACGACGCTTATCCACGTATTTTTCGTCCGCCTTCGCCCCGCCGAGAGTCGACTTCAAATCTCCGGCCGGGCGCTGCGCCTGATCGTCGCCCACGTCGTACCGCCGCCGCGCGTCAGATGAAACAAAGGGCTCCTCCACGGTCGTACGATACGACTCAGTCGACTCATCCCCCTTGAGGTCCTCACGCACGCGATCTCGCGTCGACTTCAACTGATCCAGCGAGGCGCTGCTGCGCTCGCCGGTATGAGCCAGCGCCGTGACACCATGTGTAAGGAAGTCGAAGAAAGGCCCGATATAACGGAAGCGAATGGTCCAACCGATCAACTCCGCCAGGCACACGGAGCCCAGAATTCCCCACCACGACCCGTATCGTACGTCCAGACCGAACAGAAGTACCACGAGCACGACGATCTCGACGGCAATGGACAGCGCCAGCCAACTCGCCAGGCGCCGTACCGAGACATCCAGCAGGAACGCCGGAAGCAACAGCCAGGCGAGCACCCACTCCCACGCCGCTTTGCGGGCCTCGGTCGGCGGAAGGTCGTGACTGAAGACGTCATCCCCCTTCGCCCCGTGATCGAGCCACCGCCCGCCGGTCGTCTCCACGATACGTCGAAGAAGCGCCTCGTTAGGAACCAGATCACGATATTCGGGAGAAAACGGCACGGGCACGCCGGTACGGATCGTGCCGATGTTCTTTGCGCCGTCCGCAATCTGCACGTTGGCCAGATAGAAACCGGCCTTTTCCACATCGAACTTCGCCTCGTATTTTCCCGGACCCACCTGCGTGAAGCGAACCGGCGTCGACAGGTCTTCCGGGCCGAGCACTTGCGTCTTCATTTTCAGGTTGTTCAGAAAGCTGGCGTCCGTATCGAGCGCATCGATGACGATCGTGCCCTGATTGCCCTCGATTTTCGTATAGGTGTCGAAGTTGGCGGGCGCCTCTTGCCGCATCGTCCATCGCACCAACTGCGCCCAGAACTTGGCAAACTTCGGCCACTGCGTCCACCCCTTGCCCCAGAAGGGCCAGTGACCGCTCGTAAACACCACCGACTTGCCCAGCTCACACTGCCACTGCGCGAGCACCGGATCTTCCCCGTCCTTGGTCATCCGCACGACCGGAACGATGACATTCGGGTTGTTCTTGGGCGATGTGAGCACCATCCCCCCGAGCGGCGGTAGCGCGTCCCGCCCGCCGTCGATGCCGGCCAGCAG
>Ga0055451_10000475_pt1 | contig 16052 bp, 10 predicted proteins | sample China_Galinas_PW_3_FD_57745 | JGI IMG/M metagenome (GOLD analysis project Ga0055451, IMG submission 57745) | Wetland microbial communities from San Francisco Bay, California, USA, that impact long-term carbon sequestration - China_Galinas_PWB_D2 | ecosystem: Environmental > Aquatic > Marine >... | reverse complement strand
GCGGGCCCAAAGAAGACCGCTTCGCCCTCATGAAAGCCACGGGCACCCAGCTCTCCCCCATCTTCGGGCTCCACCCCGACGACGAGGGACGGGGCACACAGCTCGTCCACCGCGTGATGGAGTCGCGCCCCGCCGACATGACCGCCGACCTCGGCGACGGCATCACACACGAGGTCTGGACCATCGACGACGACGCGACCATCCGCGCCTACCAGGACGCACTCGCCGGCGAGGACGTCTTCATCGCCGACGGGCACCACCGCTACACCACCGGGCTCAACTATCTCAAGAGCCTCGAGGAGAAGGGGACGGTGCCGGAGGACCACCCCGCGCGACGGTGCATGATCGTGCTCGTCGGGATGAGTGATCCCGGGCTGGCGATCGGCCCGACCCACCGCGTGCTCGGCGGCATGAAGGACTACTCGATCGACGCCTTCCGCGCCGCGGCCGACACGCTCGAGTTCAAGCCCGCCGGCAACGACGCGCACGCCCTCGAGGGCGCGATCACACGCGAAGCCGAGGCGAGCGGGCGCCACACCATCGGCGTGCTCGACGCGGCGAGCGGCGCGTGCTTCACCGCCAGCGTCGCGAGCCCCGACCCGCTGGCCGCGAAGTTCCCCGACAAGCCCGAGGCGTGGCGCACGCTCGATGTCGCGCTCATCCAGCACCTGATCGTCGAGCAGGTCTGCGAGCCCAAACTCAACGCCGGTGAGCCGGTCAAGTGGGCCTTCCCCCACTCGATCGACGAGGTGCTGGCGATCGCGAGCGGCGCCGAGACCGGGGCGGGCGGCGGGGGCGGGTTCGCGCAGCTCGCGCTGATCGTTCGCCCGACGCCGCTCGACGCGGTCCGCGAGATCTCCCGCGCCAACGAGCTGATGCCGCAGAAGAGCACGTTCTTCTATCCCAAGCTGGCGACGGGCCTGTTCATCAACCCGTTGGGGTAGTCACAAGGCGCTGGGCATCGGGCACGAGTACGGGGCACCGAAACGGAATCCGGAGCCGTGGACGGTACCGATGCGCCACATCCGGCGGAGCGTGTCTGGGGAATGGTCATTTCAGATCTGTAATCTCAAATCTGAAATCGGTGACGACCAACCGGTGCCCCGTACCTTCACTCCGCCCCCGCCAATGCCGTCTCGCCCCAGTCGAGCATGCCCGAGGCGGACATCACGCCCTCGTGGCGCGCCAGCACCGCCCCATCGCGCAGCAGAACGACGGCCGGTACCGACCGCACGCCGAGGACCGCTGCGTCCGGGTTGTTGCTGTTCGTCACATCGACATAGACCGGCTCGGTGTTGGTCTCGACCCAGTCGGCAACCCGCTTGTCCGAGAGCGCTCCACGCTTGAAGCTCTGGCAGGCCGCACACCAATCGGCGGTGGCGACCGCGAACACCGGACGCCCCGACTGCGCCGAAGCCGTCAGCGCGTCCTTGAGCGTCACACCCGGATCGAAATACGCGGGGGTCGCGGCGTGCCCTCCGTTCCAGAACTGGGCCGCGGCGAAGACCGCAACGATCACCACGAGAAACCCGACCCCCGATGCGCTCGACCGTTTCATACGACCCCTTTCGGTCTGGCAAACTCGCACGGGCGTCCGCCTATTCACCAGCTCGCCAGCTCGCCGGTCAGCGGCTCGACCAGGTCCTTGGCCGTGACGATCCCGAGCGGGTTCTCGGGCGAACCGACGACCGCGAGGCGTGCCCCGCGCAGCCGCGTCAGCGCCAGCTCGATCGGCGTGTCGGGCGCGAGCAGTTCGGGCGCGCGCACCAGCTCGACGACCGGGCGGTCGGGCTCGAGCAGCAGATCGATGGAGGGCACGACCCCGACGACCCTCCGTCGGCGGTCCACGACCGGCAGCACCCCGTGGGGGCGCTGATCGAGCAGACGCGCGATACGCCCGCGGTCCCACTCCAGCCCGACCGACGCCACCCTCGACCACGGCACGAGCACGTCGCCCACGACGAGCGAGCCGAAGGTGAGCGCCCGCTCGACCAGCGACGCCTGCGCCCCACTGATCAGCCCCAGCCCGTGACCCTCGCGCAGAAGCGAGGCGACGTGCTGGCGGGCGCTGGCGGACAGCCCGGTCTGGGCCTCGGCACCGGTGAGGCGTGCGGCGGCGCGCGCACAGGCGACGATGCCCGGGACGATCCCGCAGACCGTCAGCGCGAGCCGGGCCGTGCGCATCGGGGCGGCGAACCGGTAGAGCAGGCGGTCGGCGTGCAGGCGAAAGAGTTCCTTCGGGAAACTCTCACCGAAGACGACCAGCGTCGGCGTGAGCACCAGCGCCCCCACCGCGACGACCGCGGCGTCGCCGAGCCCCGCCGCCGCCAGCAGCCCCGCCACGCCCAGCGAGCCGAGGTAGTTGAACACGTTGTTGCCGACGAGCAGGCTGGCGAGCACGGCCTCCGGGCGGGCGACCTCGCCGGCGAGCACCCGCGCGGCGCGGTCGGGGCGGTCGCCCGCGGCGCGCACGCCGAGCGTGATCCGCCCGAGCGAGTAGAACCCGGTCTCGAGCCCGCTGCACAAGGCCGAGCCGACGACGCCGAGCAGGGTGATCGCGATCCACGCGGCCTCGGTCACGGCTGGTCCTCCGGCGCAAGGCTGAGCCTGACGGTCTCGACGCTGCGTCCGTGCATGAGTTCGACGCGGAGGACGACCCCGCCAACGCGGACCTCGTCGCCGACCGCGGGCACGCGCCCGAGCTGCGCGAGCACCAGCCCCCCGACCGTCGTGACGCGCCGCCCGGCCGCGGCGCCCTCCGGTCCGAGCACGTGGGCCCACTCGCGCACCGGCAGGCGGCCCGGCACCATCCAGGTGCCCAGCGCGATCATCTGGACCTCGTCGTCGCCGGCCTGCCCCTCGCCGGGCGTGGGGAGCAGCCGCCCCACCGCGTCCTCGATCTCGACAAGCCCGGCGATCGTGCCGTGTTCGTCGGCGACGAGCGCCGTGTGGACACCGCTGGTGCGGAAGTGCTCGAGCAGGCTGTCGAGCGTGGCGGACTCCGGGACGTAGGTGACCGGTTCGACGAACCGTCTCGGGTCGGCCGACCCGCGGGCCGCGAGGGCGGCCAGCACACGGCGCACGTCGACGAAGCCGACGATCTCGGCCGGGCGGCGCGTCCCGCGGCGGACCGGGAAGCGGCTCAGCCCGGTCTCGCGGGCAAGATCGGCCAGCTGGTCGGGCGAGGCGTCGGCGTCGGCCCAACGCAGGGCGACCCTGGGGGTCATCACCTCGCGCACGCGGCACTCGCCCAGCTCGATCACCTCGCCGAGGAGCTGACGCTCGTCGGGCGTGATCGCACCGGCGCGGGCCGCCTGGTGGAGCAGCACGTCGAGCTCCTCGGGCCCGGCGCCCTCCGCGGGCGGTTGGGGCGAGGCCAAACGCGTGAGCGGGGTGATGACGAAGCGGACCAACGCGATCGCGGCGGGCCCGATGGTCGCTCGCACCGCGGCGAGCACCGGCGTGACCGCCCGGGCGTAGCCGACGCGGTGCGCGCCCGCCAGCAGCTTCGCGAAGATCTCGCCGAAGAGGATGATCGCGACCAGCGCCGCGAGGGGGATCGCGACCGACAGCGCCGGGCTCGGTGCGCGCGTCGCGAGCACCGAGGCGATCACAAAATACAGCACGTTGACCGCCATGTTGAGCAGCAGGACCGTGACCAGCAGCGAGGCGGGGTCGCGCAGCAGACGCGTGACCGGCGAGCCGGCCCGCTGGAGCACCGCCCGCTCGGCGTGGGTCAGGCTGAACAGCGCCGTCTCGGCGCCGCTGAACAGCGCGCTGCCGATGAGCAGCACGGGCAGGGCGGCGATGAAGACAATGTCGAGGGTGGTCATGCCGGCTCGAGCTGCTCGATCAGGCGTTCGACGTAGCGAAGGGCGTTGAGCTCGACCCGCGCCTCGGCGCACGCCTCGGGCCCGGGTTCGCCGGTTCCGAGCAGCTCGGACAGGCGACCCAGGCGTTCGGCGCGGCGCTGGTCGGCCCAGTCCTGCCAGCGGGCGCGGGCCTCGGGCCCGCCGTGGGCCAGCTCGGCCTCGACCTCCATCCGGGTCATCATGACCTCTTCGAGGAACCCCTCGGGCAGGTCTTTGCCGGTCTGCCCCCCCACCAGCGAGCGGGCGCGGGCCTCGGGGTCGAGCAGGGTGCGTCGGGCGTCGTTGAGGCGGGCCGAGTCGCGGGTCGGGTCGTCGCCCGCAACCAGATCGGGGTGGAGGGAGGCGGCGCGGGCGAGGTAGGCCCGCTCGACGTCGGCGGGTTCGAGGTCGAAGCGGCGTGGCAGCCCGAGCAGGGCGAACGGGTCGTCCATGGGTCCGGCATGATAAGTCGGTGCGCCGACGCGGGTTGGCGTCTTGACTCGCGGGCGGGGTTTGTGGACGATGATCGCCCGGTGAGCAAGCACATCGGGATCGTGGCGGTGAGCGGCGAGGGGGCGGCCCTGTGCTACCGGCAGCTGTCGCGCCACGCGGCCCGCCTGCCCGAGCAGCCGACGATCACCATCCACAACGAGCCGCTCGGGCGCTACATCTCGGCGGTGCGCGCCCAGGACTGGCACACGATCGGTTCGTTGCTGCGCCGGTCGGCCGAGAAGCTCGCCGGCGTCGGGGCCGAGTTCTGTCTGTGCCCGGACAACGCGGTGCAGCACGGGCTGCACCTGGCGGAGGTGGGCTCGCCGATCCCGTGGCTGGCGATGCCCGAGCTGGTGGCCGAGCGGGTGGGAACCGACGGGCGCCGCGTGGTGGGCGTGCTGGGGACGACGCTGGTGACGGAGGGCTCGACGTACCAGACGCACCTCGGGCTGCACGGGATCAAGGTGCTCGGGCTGACGCCGGAGGACGCGCGCCGGGTAGACGAGATCATCTTCGGCGAGCTGATCTACGGGCACCTGGAGGCGGAGTCGCGCCGGGCGGTGGTCGGGGTGATCGAGCGTCTGGCCGACCGCGGCGCCGAGGGTGTGGTGCTGGCGCTGAGCGAGGGGTCGCTGATGGTGTCGGCGGAAGACTCGCCGCTGCCGCTGTACGACTCGTCGGAGATCCTTGCGGCGGGTGCGATCACGTACGCGACGGGGTGAACGCGGGGAACCCCTCGCTCGCGGGGTGGAACCGGCGGGGTTCGGGTGCGGAAGCCGGTGTGGAAGAGGGTGTTGTGGGTCGACGGGTGGAGTGAGTTCGGGTAGGCTGAGTGCGGCCGGGCCGGGGGTCCGGCCCCCGCAGGGGCGTCGGCCCGGGCCGAGCCGTGCAACGCGGCTCGCGTTGGCCAGGGCGACGCCGGTCAGCGGACCCTTGTAGGCTCTCCATCGCGGAGGGCCGGGGGGCCCGTCGGCGAAAGAGATGGAGCCCGTGATGAACAAGTCGCAGGTGTCGTCACCGGATCGGAAGCGTGCGCTTCGCGAGGCGTCGGGTCGGGTGGGCAGCGTGTTCGAGGCGCTCGAGGACCGGGTGCTGCTCGCGGGCGACCACTTCAGCTTCTTCGACTTCCCGATGGCGGACGCGGTGCCGCTGACCGACGGCGCGGGGTCGATCGCGGGGATCATCGAGTCCGCCGGGACCGACGACCTGTTCCAGTTCACGGTCGATTCGGCGGACTTCGTGACGATCCTGGCCGACGCGCTCAACGAGTCGGGCAGCTCGCTCGACACGCGGATCGAGCTGTACCGTGACAACCCGATGTTCCCGGGGACGGCGATCGCCGTGCTCGACGCCGACAACAACGTGCTGGCGTCGAACAACAACGGGCTCGCGTCGGGGAGCGACGCGTGGCTCGGCAGCGTGCTCAGCCCGGACACCTACTACGTCCGCGTGCTGGGGCAGAGCGGCTCGACGGGCGCGTACACGCTGCGCGTGGACACGACGAGCACGGCGTTCTCCCTCACCGACCCCGCGGGCGCCACCGACTCGGCGAGCGGGAACATCACGCTCCCCGGCGCCGACATCGTTTACAAGATCGATACCGCGACGAGCCCCGGAACCGACGTGGCGCTCGACAGCCTGGCGATGGCCAGCGCGGAGACCGGCGGCACGTTCGATCCCCGCGTGGCGCTGTACGACGCGGAGGGGCGCGAGCTCGACCACGACAGCGCGTCGGGGCGGCTCAGCAACGCGTTCCTCACGTGGAAGTCGAACCCGGACACGGTCGTCTACGTGCGTGTGCGGGGCGATCAGCTCTCCGGTTCGGCCGCGACCGGCGCGTTCGACCTCGGCATCGTCACGCAGGCGATACCCGTCGAGACCCTCTACGGGGATCATGGGCTTTTGGACCCGGTCACGCGGATGGGGTACCTCACAGGAGCGGGGAATAGCCGCGGAGGTGCCGGGTTGTTCGTCTTCACGGCGCAGGCGAGCGGAGTCGGGTACGTCAGCGTCCAGGGTCCCCCACCGTTCGGCGAGCCCGATCTGGGCGTCACCGTGTACGCGCCCGACGGGTCGCTCAAGGCGTTCGGCGAGAACTTCCAGGGCGCCGACAACGAGGTCGAGGTCCGCGACTCGTTCGCGGGCGGCGAGCAGTACTACATCGTCGTCGATTCGTTCGGCACCGACTCGATGGGCGGCGGGTACAACATCCTCGTCGAGGCCAACCACACCGAGAACATCGCGGAGGGCACCGACGACCACGCGAACCTGCCGGGCGACCCGACGACGGCGGCGGGCATCGCGCAGCTCCAGCAGGCGACGCCGCTGATCCTCGGCTCGCCGAACGCGCTGCCGGGCGACCCGTTCTCGCTGTACTACGCCAGCGACCCGACGCCGAGCTCTGACCAGGGCGGCGGAGAGCTCAACGACCGCTCGGCGGTGCTGACAGGGCGGGGGCTGGGGCGGATCAGCGACGCCGAGGACACCGACCTGTTCATGTTCGTCCCGCCGGTAGACATGCTCGGTGGGTTCGAGGGCAAGGTTGATCCGGACGCCGAGGGGGTCATCACGTGGCTGCTCGCGCACGCCGCGGCGCCGCGCGTCTCGATCAGCCTGCAGCCGGTCCTGTCCAACCGTGCCGCCGATCCACCCGTGGGAGGCACGGACGAGTTGATCGGGGGTGCACCGTTGACGTTCCTCAACGGCGCGATCACGGTCTACGACTCGCGCGGGAACCTCGTGTACACGTCGGACGGCACGCCGATCAACGCCCCCGGCACGGCGTACCAGGGCGTCCAGGGTGGAGCGCTCGACCCGTCGCGCTGGCCGTCCGCAACCGACGGCTCGACCGGGTGGAGTTTCGCAGACTACAACAACACGACGACGCTTCAGGTGTGGGGCGGCGAGCCGTACTACATCGCGGTCTCCGGCACCGGCGCCGGGCGCTACACGCTCAATGTGAGCGTGGACGCGATGCCCGACCCAAACAACGACGCGTTCAGGCTCGGGCCGGCGGGCGAGATCTGGGACGGGTTCTACAACGACCTGGGGAACCCCGGCGGGTTCATGACCGAGGCGCAGAACGGCGCGATGCTGGACCTTGCCGCCGCGCTGAACACGACGCCGTCGGCGCTCGCGCTCGCCATGGCACGCGAGGTGATCCTCAGTTCCCCGGGGTACGACAACACCAGCGGCGGTGGCGCAAACGGCTTCCTCGACGGCTCCTCGCTGTACGAGCGTTCGTACATCATCGGCAATGCCACTCTTCCGGATCACCTCAACTCGATGCTGGGCATCCCCGGCGGCATCAATCCGATGACAGAAGATCTGACCGGTGCCAACAGCGACGGCGGCGGGATCCTGATCCTCCAGCAATCCGGGTTGGCGGGGCTCGAGCACCCGCTCGACACCGACCTGTTCGTCTTCCGGGCGCCGGTGAGCGGGACGGTCGAGATCCGCATCAACACGACAAACCTGCTCGACTCGTTCACCGAGTACATCTACGACTCGGAAGAGGGGTCGATGGACGACCCGCCGACGGTCGACGAGGTCCGCGCCGAGACGATCACCAAGGTCTACGACTCCCTGTTCGACTCGGCACTGCGGATCTTCAACAACGACGGCGTCGAGATCGCGTACAACAACGACAACCCGGCGCTGGCGGGGATGACCGAGGCGAACGTCGGGATGGGCACGCTCGCCAACCGCACCTACCACCAGCGCGACGCGCGGGTGGTGTTTACGGTCGAACAGGGCGAGCAGTACTTCATCCAGGTCGAGAGCGGGCAGCTCCAGAACTACTACGACTACATGCAGACGGGCGGGCGGGCCACACCCGTGGACTGGGCGCACCTCATCGGCTCGTACGAGTTGCTGATCAATGCGGTGGCGAACACGACCGGCGTGGGCAACGACCTGCCGAACAACGGGCCGGCCGCGTACGCGACGGTCATCGGCACCAACGAATCGAGCAGCAACCTCGCGCTGAACAACCCGCAGGTGATCCACAGCTCGATCGAGAACGTCCCCGGCGTGAACCCGATCGACGACGACCTGTTCACCTTCATCGCCCCGGCCAACGGCACCGTGACCATCACGGTGCAGCGCGACACCGGCTCGTCGCTCACCTCGCAGGTGGCGGTGTTCAACGACCTCGGCGGGCTGCTCGACTTCGACGTGGCGAACGGCTCGGGCAACGCGTTCGTCACCTTCGACGTCATCAAGGGGCAGCGCGTCTTCGCCGTCGTCGGGGGGTTCAGCGGCAGCGAGGGCGACTACGTGATGACGCTCGGCGGGATCAGCTTCACCGACGACGCGCCCGACTTCGCCCACGCCGCCGACGCCGAATTGATCACACTCAACGACTTCAGCGATACGGGTCAGATCACCGGCACGATCGAGGGCGCGGGCGACACCGACGTCTACCGCCTGTCGAGCCCGGACTTCTGGGACACGTTTACGGTGACGGCGACGGGCACAGACGCGCTGCTCCACCCGGCGATCGAGGTCTGGGAGATGACCGTCGACCCGGTGGGCAACACCGTGATGTCGCGCGTCGCGCTGGACAACAACCTGGCTCCCAGCACACTCGAGGCCCAGACGTTCTTCTCGCTGACTCCGGACCGGCACACGACCGTCGCTGGGCTTTCGCCTTCTGATCTCGAGTTGCCCGACTACTTCCTGGTCGTCCGCGGGGCCGACCCGAACGGGAGCTACGGCGAGTACAGCGTCACCATCGAGTACACCCAGACCGACGACCACCCCGACGACGGTGAGTTCACGGATGTCTCGGCGATGACGATCAACCAGCTCACTGGGCTGGCCTCGACCTCGGGCACGCTGGAGATCGGCGCCGACTCGGACCTGTTCAGCTTCGTGGCGCTGGCGAACGGGCCGGCGACGATCTCGGTCAACGCGGGTTCGAGCCCGCTGCTGCCCGCGATCCGCATTATCGGGCCGGATCAGGCGACGGTGCTGGCCTCCGATGACTCGGGAGGCGCCCTGAGCAGCGTCGATTTCGACATCCTGCGCGGCGAGACGTACTACATCGTGATCGAGAAGTCTGGGTCCGCAACGCCCGGCGCGAACGACACCGGCGCCTACGGCATCTCGATCGCGATCCCGCCGGTGGACGACCACGCCAACCAGGGTGAGTTCAGCCTGGCAACCCTGCTGATCCTCGACTCGACGTCGGGCGACGGCGGGCTGGGCAGCGCGTTCCTGACGCCCGCCACGCGCGACACCGACCTGTTCCGATTCACCACGGTGGCGGACGGCGACGTGACGGTCACGATCGACGCGTCGCTGAACGGGCTGGTGGGCATGTTCGCCCCGAGCCTGCGCGTGTTCGACGAGGCGCACACGGAGGTCGGATCGAGCTCGACCATGGTGGTCGGCGGCACGGTATCGTTCACCATCAACGACGCGCTCGGCGGGCACGAGTACTTCATCCTCGTCGCCGACAGCATCGGGCTGCTCACCGGCGAGTACTCGGTGGCGATCGACGGCGTGGGCACCTCCGGGGGGAACCCCGGCGACGTGGACTTCGGCAACGTCAAGGTCGTTTCCGAGGATCTGTTCACGGGCGACGGGTCGCGCACCGGCAGCATCGACGAGGCCGGCGAGCGCGACCTGTTCGGGTTCACGGTTCCCGACGCGACCGGGCGTTCGCGCCTGACGCGGGTGTTCATCCAGGTCCGCACGCCGGACGGCTCGCTGCTCGACGCGGCGATCACCGTGCTCGACGAGCCCAACGAGACCGCGGTGATCGCGCAGGACTCGGACGGGATCCCCGGCGCGTCGGCGTCGGCCGAGGTGCTCGTGCCCGCCGGGCAGCAGCTCTACGTCATCGTCAACGACGCGACGCTGACCAACACCGGTGCGTACACGATCTACGTCGACACCGAGCCCGAGACGTTCTACCTGTACTACCCCGAGGGGTTCGCGTCGTCGGCGATCAGCGAGTTCCTCTCGATCGCCAATGCCAACGACTACGACGTGCACTTCACGGTCCGCGTCTACTACGAGGTCTCGGGCGGCAGCGCCACAGTCGTGAACAACCGGCTGATCGCCGCGGGCACGCGCGGCGGCGTCACGATGAGCGACGGGCAGGGCGGGTACCACGCGGGCATCACCCCCGACGACCCGTACTCGGTGGTGATCGAGTCCGACGGGCCGCTCGCCGCCACCCAGGCACGCTACGACTTCGGCTCGGCGGTGGGCGACAGCTTCACCGAGCGCGTCAGCGACACGTGGACGTTCGCCCGCATCGAGCGCGACCCCGGTTCGATCAACGACTTCGTGGTCTGGTACAACCCCAACCCCTTCGACGTGTCCGTCTCGTTCGACGTCGTCCTGTCCGACAGCTCGACCGTCACCATCACCCGGACGGTCGGCGGCAACCAGCGCGGCGGGCTGAACATCAACAACCAGCTCCCGCTCCCGCTCGGCGTCTTCGGCGCCACCGTCACCGCCGAGGCCGCGGACTCGGTCAACGACGGTGACTTCCGCGGCATCGTCGCCGGGCTCAGCCACTTCGATGCCGTCGATCAGGCCGGCTTCGGGATGCTCGGCGACGCCGACGGCGGCGCGACGCAGGGCGCCATCACAAGCCTGACGCGGGGCGACGGCGTCACCAGCGAGATCGACATCTACAACCCCGGCACGACGGTCGCCAACGTGGTCCTCACCGGCAAGTACATCCGCAACGACTTCGCCAACCTCATCCGCAACCTCCAGATCGACCCGGGGCAGACGCTGCGTCTGACCGGCACCCAGCTCGGGCTGATCAGCGGGCAGCCCGCCGGCATCGAGTTCAGCTCCGACGCCCCGGTCTCACTCGTCAGCGCCGAGAACCAGCTCGGCGAGGCGAACGCGACGGCCGCCTCGCCGCTCGCCGGGCAGGCGTGGTTCTTCGGCGACGGGTTCATCAACTCCAACCTCGCGGGCGAGCTGTACTTCGAGACGCTCAGCTTCTACAACCCGACCGGCGTGGACACCACCGTCAGCGTCCGCCTGCTGTTCAGCGACAGCGACGTCGTCACGATCAACATCAACGTCGGGGCCGGCGACTTCGCCGAGCTGCTGCTGCACGAGGCGCCCGAGATCCTCAGCCGTCCCAACCCGCTCAACTTCTTCTCGATCGAGGCCAGCGCCGCGACGCCCTTCGTCGCCTCGCTCACCCACTACGACCTCTTCCTCCGCGGCGGGTGGGGCAACAGCGGCTCGAGCCTCGGGCTGCTCATCCCCATCGCGGACATCGTCTGACCGAGCAATCGCACGATCGCACACGGCGGCGGGAGCACGATCCCGTCGCCGTTTTTCTGCGCCTACTCCTCGCCGGTCTCGATCCGGTCGGTCTTGCCCCACTCTCGCAGCCCGCCCGCGAAGAAGCGGACGCGTTCGTACCCGGCGGCCATCATCTTCTTGACCATCGCGCGGGCCGGGGCGCTGCCCGGGTCGTCGCCGTAGACGACGATGGTGTCGTAGTCCTCGAGGGCGGGGTCGCGCCGGTCGGGGTCGATCGCGACCAGGGAGATGTTCTGCGCCCCCGGGATGTGCCCGGCGGCGTAGGCGCTTGGGGCGCGGGGATCGATGAGGAGCAGCACGCCGGGCTCGTCAGCGGACCGATCGGCAAGGGACTGGACCTCGCCGATGCCGACCGTCCGGATATCGTCGTCGGTGATCTGGGTGGAGCACCCGGCCAGCAGGGGCAGGCACACGGCGGCCGTTAGGGCAATCGGTCTCATGCGGGGAGAATACCGTGAACCCGCGGGGCGTTCGCCCGGTAGTGCCCTCGGAAGCGGGAGGAAGTGTTGAAACACGCTGCAGGGTTGATCCTGGCGATCGTGGCGGCGCCGGCGGCGGCACAGATGGGCCCCGAACAGCCCGACCACGCCCGGGCACGCCTCGCCTGCGAGCAGGCCGCCGTCGTGCCCGGCGAGACCTTCAACCTCGGGTTGCACTTCGACATCGACGAGCACTGGCACATCTACTGGGACGGGTGGAACGACAGCGGGTACCCGCCGCACCTCGAACTCGACCTGCCCGAGGGGTTCGTGGCGGGCGAGATGCAGTGGCCGGCGCCGAAGCGACACATCACCGGTGACGGCGAGATCCTCGACCACGTCTACGAGGGATCGGTCACGCTCATCGTGCCGGTGCGCGCGCCGCGAGACCTGAGCGTCGGCGAGAGTGTCGTGATCACCGGTTCGGCGGAGTGGCTCGTGTGTCGGACGGCATGCGTGCCAGGCGCAAACGATGATCTGAAGATCGAACTGCCCATCGGGTACGCCGCCGGAGAGTCGGACGACGCGCCACTGTTCGCTCGCGCACGGCGCCGAGTACCGAAACCGGTGAGCGAGGACCCGCGCGTCGATGTCCAACGCCGGGGCGACCGGCTCGAGGTGCTGTGCCCCAAGGCATCGGGCATCTCGTTCTACCCCGCCGCCGACTGCGCCGATCCGATCGACGCGGTCGGTGAGGGCGAGTCGCGCGGCCCGCGGCTGTCGATGCGCTTCGATCCCGACAAGCTGCGCACGAAACCGATCAAGGGGGTGCTCGAGGTCTTGCAGACCTCGCCAACCGGATTCGAAACGCGGGTGTACTCGGTCGAACTGCCGCCGGGCTAAACTTGGCGGACGATCGCGCGTGGGAGGGGGGCCGGCGCCGGCCCCGTCGGAACCAAGCCCCTTTCAGGAGGAACGGAATGCTGAAATCGAGACTGATCGGTACGGCCCTTGTCGGCGCCGCAGTGCTTGCGCTGACGGGCACGGCCACGGCGCAGGCCCAGAACGAGCACGCCCCGAAGGGGCAGGGCCAGAAGGAGCAGGCCCAGAAGGACCAGGGCAAGAAGTGCGACGAGAAGTGCAGCGAGGAGTGCAAGAAGGACTGCACGGGCGACAAGGCGGGCAAGGCCCAGGCCGAGGCCGTCGTCGGCGAGAGCGCGCCCGACTTCACCCTCGTTGACCTCGAGGGTGACGAGCACACGCTGAGCGAGTACACCAAGGACGGCAAGATCGTGGTGCTCGAGTGGTTCAACCCGACCTGCCCGTTCGTCAAGAAGAACCACGAGACGTTCAGCACGATGACCGACACCTACGCCGAGTTCAACGGCAAGGACGTCGTCTGGCTGGCGATCAACAGCGGGAACGAGAAGAGCCGCACGTCCGGGACCGAGATCAACACCGAGGCCGCCAAGAAGTGGGAGATCCCCTACCCCATCCTGCTCGATACCAAGGGGACGGTCGGGAAGATGTACGGCGCGAAGACGACGCCCGCGATGTACGTGATCGACGCGGACGGCGTGCTGGCGTACGCCGGCGCGATCGACGACAACCCCAGCCCGCGCAAGCAGGGCGAGACCAACTACGTCGCCGACGCGGTCGACGCGCTGCTCGCCGGGCAGCCCGTCAAGGTCGCCGAGACCAAGAGCTACGGGTGCGGCGTCAAGTACTGAGCCGCCCGGTCAGATCGTGAGAATCGCCGGCCCGGGCGTGCGTCCGGGCCGGTTCTTTGCGCAAACGCGGGGTCCCGCCGGGCCGATAGCAGCTTCGGAGGTACGATCACGTGATGGAGCAACTGCCCGGCATGCTGGGGACCGCGTTCGATTCGGTGCTGGTGGTGTTCGGCTTCGGGCTGATCATCTTCCTGCACGAGCTGGGGCACTTCCTGGCCGCGCGGTGGGCGGGCATCCGCGTGCTGGCGTTCGCGATCGGGTTCGGGCCAGCGGCGGCGAGCTACCGCAAGGGGATGGGTTTTCGGCGCGGGTCGAGCGAAGCGGAGTACATCCGACTGGCGCGCGAGGGCAAGGCGCGCGGGCTCAGCCCCACCGAGTACCGCCTCAATTGGCTGCCGATCGGCGGGTACGTCAAGATGCTCGGGCAGGAGGACCTCGACCCCTCGGCCGTCAGCAGCGCCCCCGACAGCTTCCAGAACCGACCCATCTGGAAGCGGATGGTGGTGATCTCGGCGGGGGTCGCGGCGAACCTGGTAACGGCCGCGGTGCTGTTCATCCTCGTGTTCATGGTCGGGCTTTCCACCCCGCCCGCGGTGGTCGGTGCGGCGGCGCCGGGATCGCCCGCCGCGACCGCCGTCGCCGTCAACGCTGACAGGCTCGGCGTCACCGAGCCCGGGCTACAGAGCGGCGACCGCGTGCTCGAGGTCAACGGGCGCCACGCCCTCGAGTTCACCGACCTGATCATCGCCAGCTCGATGTCGCGGCGCAACGTGCCGGTGTCGCTGCTGGTGGCGCGCGACGGCGTGGACAAGCCGCTCCTGTTCGACATCGTGCCGAAGGAGAGCGAGGCGACCAAGCTGCTCGAGCTGGGCATCGAGCCGCCGCGTTCGGCGACGCTGGGCGAGTTCGACCCGAAGAGCTGGGCACGCGAGGCCGAGCGCGCCGGGTTGCCGGGGCTCGAATCGGGTTCGACGCTGGTCAGCGCCGGAGGGAGCAAGGTCGAGCTGGCCAACGAGCTTCCGGATGTCTTCGAGCACTCGGGCGGCAAGCCGATCAAGCTGGCGTTCGAGAAGAACGACGCGACGCAGGTGTACGAGGTCGCGCCGGACGCCGAACTCGAACTCGCGGTCGTGCCGGTCGGGCTCGGGCGCAGCGCACCCATTGAACACCTGCTCGGGCTGGTGCCGGTGATGAGCGTGCTGGACGTCGAGCCGGGCAGCGGCGGGGCGAAGGGCGGGCTGCGTCCGGGCGACGTGTTCGCACGGATCGGGGCGGTCGAGTTCCCGTCGATCGCCGAGGGCGTGCGCGAGGTCAAGGCGCACACGGGAGGCGACGTCGAACTGGAGGTGCTCCGGCGTGAGAAGAACGGGTGGAAGCGCGTTGCGCTGACCGCGCGGGTGAACACCAAGGGGATGATCGGTTTTCTGCTCGGCGACACGTCACGCGACAGCACGCGGGTGGCGTTGCCGCCGCGCGAACGCATGGGCGACAACGGGCAGCCCGAGGCGTGGTCGCCCCCGGCCGAGAGCGTGATCCACCGCCCGGGGTCGCGCGTGCTGAGCGTCGCCGGCACCCCGGTCTCGAACTTCCGCGATATCCGCGAGGCGCTCAAGGCGGCAACGCAGGACGCTCTGGCGAACAAGACGGGCGCGACGGTCGAGCTGCGTCTCGAGCTGCCGCTGCCGTCGGACAAGCCGCTCGTGGACACGGTGAGCTGGACACTCTCGCCCGGGGATGTGTCGCAGCTCCACGCGCTGGGGTGGTCCTGCCCGATCGCGCTGGGCGCGTTCGAGCCGGCCGAGACGCTGCTCAAGGCGAAGCACCCCGCCGACGCGGTGGTCATGGGGATTGCGCGCACGCACCGCGTGATGGTGATGACCTACCTCACCATCGCTCGGCTGTTCGAGGGGACGGTCAAGGTCGAGCACCTCAAGGGGCCGGTCGGGATCGCGCAGATCGGCACGCGGATCGCCAGCCGGGGGCCCATCTGGCTGCTGTTCTTCATGGCGCTGATCAGCGTCAACCTCGCGGTGATCAACTTCCTGCCGCTGCCGATCGTGGACGGCGGGCAGTTCCTGTTCCTCGTGTACGAGCAGATCCGCGGGCGCCCGGCGCCGATTATCGTCCAGAACGCGATCACCTTCGCCGGGCTGATCCTGATCGCGGCCGTGTTCCTCGTCGTCACCTTCCACGACGTGCAGAACCTGCTCGGCGGGTAGGAGCCGAGCGCAGAGTGCCGAGTGCTGGCGGGG
>Ga0055451_10000474_pt1 | contig 16060 bp, 11 predicted proteins | sample China_Galinas_PW_3_FD_57745 | JGI IMG/M metagenome (GOLD analysis project Ga0055451, IMG submission 57745) | Wetland microbial communities from San Francisco Bay, California, USA, that impact long-term carbon sequestration - China_Galinas_PWB_D2 | ecosystem: Environmental > Aquatic > Marine >... | reverse complement strand
GAGCTCCACTATCCAGTCGGCCGACTCTATGACGCCCCTGTCGTGCTCCACCACCACGATGGTATTGCCCGCCTCTGAGAGCTCGCCCATTATCTCAGATATCCTGTCGGTATCGCGCTTATGAAGGCCCACCGTAGGCTCGTCGAGGACGTAGAGCGTCCCAGTGAGGTCGGCCGAGAGCTGGTTTGAGAGGTTGATCCTCTGGTACTCGCCGCCCGACAGCGTCTTTCCCTCGCGCGATAGGGTGAGGTAGTCGAGCCCCACACGCTTGAGGAAATCGAGCTTGAGGCCCATCTGCCTCAGGGGCTCCTTGATGACGTCCTTTTTAAACGACGACAGATCCATGTGCTTGAGGAATTTTGATAGCTCGACTATGGAGAGCGCCGTGATCTCCGAGATATCCAGTCCCGACAGTTTGTAGCCGAGCGCGCCGGGCTGTAGCCTCTTGCCCCCGCAGCTCGGACAGGTAATGCCTTTCCTGTAACGCGAGAGGAAGACCCTCACGTGGAGCTTGTAGCGGATGCTCTCGAGGTCTTCGAAGAAATCGTTTATGCCGAGGAAACCTTCGTCTCCGTTAAAGAGCATGTTGCGGTGCTTCTTCGGAAGTTTCAAGTACGGCACCTTCAGATCGACGCCCGCGCGCTCGGCCCATTCGAGCATCTGGCGCTTCCACCACTTCGCCGCCGGTTTCTCCCACGGCTCTATCGCTCCCGCGGCAAGCGATAGATGCTTGTCCGGCACAATGAGCTCCTCGTCGTAGCGAAGAACGTTTCCGAATCCCTTGCACTCCGGACACGCGCCTATGGGATGGTTGAAGGAGAAAAGTATCGGCGTGGCCTCCGGTAACTCCACCCCGCAGCGGTCGCAGGCGTTGCGGGTGGTAAAGGTCATGGTGGGGCCGTCGATTATCATCACCTTGAGCGTCCCGCCGCCTTCGTGAAGCGCCAACTCTATAGAGTCCGAGAGCCTGGACTCGTCCTTTATTACGAGCCTGTCGAGCACCACGTCGAAGGGAGGCTTCGACTTATCGGCGACATCGTCTAAGTCGGCGACCTTGCCGTCCATGAGTATTCGTTTAAAACCCCTGCGGCCGAGTTCCTCCGGCTCGAGGTTAGACGGAAACAGAAGGATGGCCTTGCCGCCTTCGTGCGCATCGAGCAGTTCCTCTCTTATGGCCGAGGGCTCCCACGACCTTATCTCCTCACCGCACTCGGGACAATAAGGGGTGGCCACCTTGGAATAGATGAGCCTCAGGAAGTCGTACATCTCGGTGAGCGTGCCCACCGTGGTGCGCGAACCCCGCACGGGGTTGCGCTGTTCAAGCGCGATGGCGGGCCTGATGTTCTCTATGGAGTCCACCTCGGGCCTGTCCATCTTCTCGAGAAAGAGACGGGCGTAGGTCGAAAGCGACTCGATGAACCGCCACTGCCCTTCGGCGAATATCGTGTCGAAGGCCAGCGAGCTCTTGCCCGAACCCGAAACCCCGGTGACGGCAACTACCCGGTCGTGCGGAATTCTCAGGTTGAAGCCCTTGAGGTTATTCTGCCGGGCGCCCTCGATTATGAGTTCGTCCATGGACATCTGAATATTTTAACAGGGGCCGCCCGGTGCTTTCCAGAAAATCGACCCTTCAGTGGTTGGGAATGTTCCTGGGGTTGGAAATATAGTTGAGAAAACGCCGCGCATCCGCGTGTCCGGGGTCAATGGAGAGGGCCTTCCGGAATTCGATGCGCGCGTCCAGAAGCTGGTTATCTTCCATGTACATCACGCCCAGGTAATAGTGTGCGGCCGCCGATTGCGCTAGGCTCGCCGATATCTTGAACTGCCTCTCGGCCTCATCCCTCAGATCCAGCGACTTTAACGCCCGCCCGAGCCCGAGGTGGGCCTCTGAAGAGCTCGGCCTTATGGCGAGGGCGCGCTCGAACTCCCCCCTCGCGCTTCCCCCGTTGCCTCTTTTCAGGTATAGAAAGCCGAGGTTGTTGTGGACGTCCGCGTTATCGGGATCCATCTTAACCGCAATATCGAAATACTCCTCGGCCTTTATCAACTGGCCTTCGTTCATGTATTCGACGCCGCGGTTGCTGTAAGAGCCGACGAGCATATGAAATCCCCTTGGCTTCCTCGGCGATTTCTCGGTCACGTCCTTCCATATGTCTATCTGGCTTCGCCAGACCTCGTTGCGGGCGAATGCGGTCACGCCGAGGGCGAGCATCAGCACGACGGCTAACGAGACGAACGCCACCCTTCGTTTTCCGGCCCGAAGCCTGTCGAACGCAGAAGCCGCTCCCACGCCCACGATTCCCACAAGGCCCACCGAGGGCAGGTACAGCCGGTGCTCGAATATCACATCCTCGAGCCGCAGGTCCAGAAGCACCACGCCAAATGATATCGGAAGCAGGGCTATGAGAAACCAAAGAAGCGAATACGATACAAAACGCTTCCTCCTCGCCAGGAGCGCCGCTCCAGCCCATAGGCCGATATATCCGACACACGCTATCGCGGTGCGAAGCTCCAGGAGAGATTTTGCCTTGGGATAATCGTAATCGATGTTCTGGTTGAAGGGGAGCACGAAAAGCCTCAGGTAGGTCCACTGCACGCTGAACTGCGTCCAGAGATAATCCGCGTTCGGCACGCCCTGCCCATAGGCTGTGTCCCTGAGATAGGTGTTCCTGGTTACGAGGAACGCGAGATAACCGAGGCTCGCGAGCACGGGTAAATACGCCCAGTAATGCCTTGCGGTCTTCCTGATGCTTAAGTCGGATATGAAAAAGAAGTCGAACACAAATAGCATCACGGGGAACGTCGCGAAATTCTCCCTCGAGGCCACACCGAGAAGCGATACCGCGAAAAGCGCCGCAGCATAGAAAAGTTTATTACGCCCGGACATGACTGCCCGTATGAATATCATTAACCCAAATAGATAGAACGTAGTGGCAAGGAGCATCGTTCGGCTGACGATGTACGTGACCGCATCCGTCTGCAGGGGGTGCACCACGAACACGAGCGCTGCCACCGCGGCAGCGGTCCGTGAAAAGCCCTCGGCCCGCCCGATAAGGCTCAGGGTCTTCATCAGAAGCAGATAGACCAGGACGGCGTTAAGCAGGTGGATGCAGATGTTCAGAACGTGGAAGCCCCGCGTGTTAAATCCGTCCAGGTAGTAGTTCAGCGCAACGGTCGTGTGCAGAACGGGCCTCGATGCGAACATGCCAGCGGGCCTCAGAAAGAAGTCCGGGATGTTTTTTAGCGATTCTATCTTGGGGTTGTTTACGAATATGCTGTCGTCGAAGCAAAACGGCGCGCTAAGCGTATGCGAATAGACCAGTATGCCCAGAACGATGACAGCGGCAATATGGATACTGGGACGTCCGGCGAGTTTTTTCGACCTCAGCCCCTTGAGGTAAGCAAAAGGCTTAAGCATGGATTATTTTAGCATTTCCCGCTGTGAGCGTTCGGGTGACGCTAATTCCCGCTTGTCTGGCTACCGGTGGACAGGCTCTCGAGGAGCCCTCTGGCCCTCGCGTGGTACGGGTTTATGGAGAGGGCCTTTTTCAGTTCTATTATTGCCTTCTCCTTATTGCCTTCCTTCACATAGACCACGGCAAGGTCGTAAAGGGCCTCGGGATATGGCTTGATGCTGGCGGCCGCCCTGAACTGTTTCTTCGCCTCGGTGAACTCGCCAAGTCGGGTCAGCGCAAGCCCGAGGTTAAGGTGGTTCTCTGCGGACTCTGGCTTGGCGTACACGGAGAACTTGAAGTTGTCCGCCGCCTCACGGTACTCGCCCCTTCGGTAAAGAATGGAGCCGAGGTTGGTATGCGGGTCGGCGTAGTAGGGGTCAAGTTGTATGGCACGCCTGAACTGCTGCTCTGCCTTCTCGGCAAGGCCCCACGTCTGATATGCGTTTCCGAGGTTATTATGCGGCCTCGCCTTGTTCGGAGACTTAAGCACCACGTCCTCCCACATGCTCACCTGGTTAGTCCAGAGGGCGTTGCGAGCGTAAGCCGTAACACCGAACGCAAGTAGCACGCAGACCACAGCCGCAGTAAGACCAGCCCGCGCCCACGTGTGCCGGAGCTTACCAAACACGTAAAACACGCCCATCGTCATGATGCCGAACACCCCTACGGAGGGTAGGTAGACGCGGTGCTCGAACATCCTGTCCACAAGAGGCACGAAGCTCGACGCCGGTGTGATGGTTATCAGAAACCAGAGTATTGAGAACGAGATCAGCGGCCTCTTCCTTGTCGTCACTAATGCCGCCACCCAGAGCGCGAGATAGCCAATGAAGGAAAACATGGTCGGCAGTTCGAGAAGCGTCTTCGACACGGGGTAGTCGTAATCGAGGTTCTGGTTAAAGGGCAGCACGAACATCCTCAGATACGTCCACTGTACGTTGAACTGGGTCATCAGGTACTGAAGCGGCGTTGCGCTCTTGACCTTGAAGCCCGCGTCGGCGCCGTACATGTCCCAGCTCGTAACGAGAAACGCCATGTACGCAAAGGGCAGCATGGCGGCCACATACAGCGTCCATTTGCGTAGCACCCCTCGCATGCTGAACCGGGATATGAAAAACAGGTCGTACAGCGCAAGCACGGCAGGGAACGTTGCGAAGTCCTCCCTCGCCGATACGCCGAGAAACGATATGGCGAGTATCCCAAGCCAGTACGGAACGCACCGCATGCCCTTCACCCGCGAGGCCCGAACAAACAGCATTATCCCGCCGAGATAAAGCGCCGTCGTTATCAGCATTGAGCGCGTGACGAGATACGTTACGGCTTCAGTCTGAAGCGGGTGGAGCACGAAGGCGGCTGATGTAAGAAATGCCGCCGGCACCGAGACCCGCCTCTCGATGCCCGCAAGGCCCCCCGTCAAGAGCACAAACGCGTAAACGAGCACGGTGTTCAGAAGGTGAAGCGCGATGTTGACGACATGAAATCCGGTCGAGCCGACATTGTGGCCTGCAAAGCCGGTTCCGCTTATGGCGTAGTTAAGGGCGAAGGTGGTAAGCGTAAAGGGCCTCTCGCCTAGCGGCCCTGTTATCTGGGTGAAATAGGATTTGATGTTCCCTATGTCCTGGGCCCTGGGGAAATCGGTGAAGGCCATGTCGTCGAAGAAAAACGGCGCGTGGAAAGTGTTCGAGTAAACGAGCAGGCCCAGCAGCATCAGGACAGCGAGGTGTACATAGGAGTTCCGGGCAAGCCTGCCGAATAGAGAATCGCTCTGTGCACCGGTGGCGTTCACGCTGTATTCTAACACTTCACAACGCCCATCGAGAACGCCGGGATAAAGTCACCGGAGCACTCAGCGTCCTGTCTTTATCTCGGTGCCGAGGCCTTTGTCGGTAAATATCTCAAGCAGCAGACAGTGAGGCACACGGCCGTCGACTATGTGGGTCTTGTGCACCCCGCCCGAGAGCGCTTCGAGCGCCGCGTTTATCTTGGGCAGCATGCCGCCCGAGATGGTGCCCGCCGAGATCATCTTCTTCGCGCGGGCTCGCGTGATGGTGCCCACCACCTTGCCCTTGGCGTCCTTGATGCCGGGCACGTCGGTCAGGAATATGAGCTTCTCTGCATGCAGCGCCGAGGCCACCGCCGCCGACATGAAATCCGCGTTAATGTTGAGCGTCTCGCCATCCGGTCCCACGCCGACCGGAGATATGACGGGGATGAAACCCTCCTTGTCGAGGCTCTGCAGCACGCGCGGCGATACCTCTTCGACGTCGCCCACGAGACCGATGTCTATCAGATCCTCGTGTTCGGCGTCGCGCTTCACCTTCTTGCGCTTGGCCTTTATCATGCCGCCGTCCTTGCCGCTTAGGCCAACGGCGCGTCCGCCCTGCCCGTTTATGAGCGAGACTATCTGCTTGTTGATGAGCCCGCCGAGCACCATCTCCACGATGTCCATCGTCTCTTCGTCGGTGACGCGGTGGCCGTGAATGAAGCTCGGCACCTTGCCCATCTTTTCCATGGTCTTGTTTATCATCGGCCCGCCGCCGTGCACGATGACCGTGCGGATGCCGATGAAGTTCAGAAGCACCACGTCTTCGGCGAAGGCTTGCTTCAGGGCGTCATCGGTTTGAGCCGCGCCGCCGTACTTGATGACGAACGTCTTGCCGAAGAAGCTCCGTATGTACGGGAGCGCCTCTATCAGGACATTGGCTTTTTCTATCAGTTTCTTCATATCGTCTCCGATTAAATTTACGAACGTTATCGTTTAGCTTCAAAACAGGGCAGGCAGACGGCCTTGCCGTCCCTGAGCCTCGCCCTGGGTTCCATGACCTTCTCGCCGCAGGCGCTGCACCTTACGGAGGGATAGATCCTCGCCTCGGACGGCAAGTCGACCGCGGGCCTCGTGACCTTGAAAAGCTGTTCGTCACCGGCATCCATTATCGACCGTATCTTGTTGGACTTCCTCTGGTGGACGACCTTCTGCACTTCATCGGAGCGGTCGCCTCCCATGTATTTGGCCCAGGCCTCCTTCTCGGCGTCGGTCTCCTCCGGAGCGACCCAATCCACCGAGATCCTCAGCGCTTCGCCCGATGGCCTCCTGATGAACGTATAGACCTGCTTGCCGTAATCCCTGAAGATGAAGTTGCCTTTTCCAAAAGTGCAGCCCGTCAGTACCTGCACAGCGTCCACTGCGCAGGAGTCGTTCTCGACGATTGCCACGAGCTCCTCGTCTGCCGAGCGCTCGCCGAGCTGTTCGAGGGCGTATTTCGCCGCCCGATAACCTATCGCGAGGCCTGGACACACGTGGCCGTGAAACTCTGCTACCTCATCCAGCGTCTTCATGCATTGATTTTATACAAAATATAGATTTTTTTCATTAAGCGCGCCCTTCTTATATAGGCATAGTTACGTATACGTATAATTGACACATAGTTGAAATATGTGTTAGTTTCTAAAGATATGGCGGATAAGGCCTCGATTTTAAAAAGCGCCCAGAAGTTTCTGGCTAAAGGGCAGGTAGACAAGGCGATTGTTGAAGGGGAAAAGCTCGTAAAAGCTTATCCAGACAGCAATAACTTCAACTTCCTCGGAGACCTGTACCTCAAAAACGGCGACAAGAAAAAAGCCGGCGAGTTCTATCACAAAACGGCCAAGATATACCGGGACGAAGGGTTCTCGCTTAAGGCCCTCGCCATCTACAAGAAGGTCCTGAACCTCGACAACACCGACGCGAGCGCCCTGCTCGCCCTCGGGGAGCTCAACGAGGAGAAGAACATCGTAGCCGACGCTATAAAGTTCTACCTCGCTGCAGCCGACTCTTTCTTCAAGAACAAGAAGAAGGAAGACGCCGTAAAGGTCTATGACAAGATACTCAATATCGCCCCGAAAAACGTTCCTCTGCGCAACAAGATAGCCGAGACGTTCGCAAAGCTCGGTCTGAATGCCAACGCCGCCGGAGAGTACCGCGGCATCGGCGAGCTCTACGAGGAAAAGAACGACCTTAACAAGGCGCGTGAGTTCTACATAAAATCCCTTGACGTCCTCCCGGCAAGCAGGCTTACCATGCTCGCTCTCAGCCGCATCGCGGAGAAGACCGGAGATCTCGAGCAAGCCCTCAACTACGTGAAGATAGCTCTTGAGAGGGTCGGCGAGCACAAGGACGTGGCCCTGAGAAAGGTCCACCTGCTCATCGAGAGGGGAGAGACAGAAGAGGCCGAGACCTATCTGAACAGCCTCCTTGAGAAAGAAACCGTTGACCTCGACGTGCGCAAAGCCCATGCCGATTTCGTCATGCGCTCCGGCGACATGGACAAAGCCTGGGAGTATTACGATACGGTGCTCGACGAGATGATAGCCGACGGACAGCTCGACGAGGCGAGAGCGATCCTCGACAAGTTCAGGGGCACGTCGCCCGAAGCCGTGGCGAAAAAATACATCATCATACACAAGAACGCAGAAGACAACGATGCCGCGTTCAACGAACTCCTCAACCTCGCCGACGCTTACAGGGACAAGGGCCTAATGCAGGAAGCTCTCGCGACCCTTAACGAAGCGCGGATACTGAAGCCCGACAATACCGAGGTTCCGGAGAAGATAGAGGAGATAAGGAACATCCTTCAGCCCGGCGTGGACGAAGAGACCGAGGCACCGGCGCCGGAGCCCGAGGTCGAGGAGAAGAAGGAAGAGTTCGCCGCAGGCGCGGGACTGGGCGCCTCCCTCGGCGAGGACACAGGGATAGACCTCGGTGCCGAACTCGGGTCCGAGTTCGGCGTGGAAGAACCTTTCGCGCCACCAGCGAAGGAACCGGCAGAAGCGGCGCCCGCGGCCAAGATGTCCGCCAGCGAGGCCATGACCGAGATAGACGTCTTCCTCAGATACGGGCTCTACGACGAGGCGAGGCCCAAGCTCGAGGCGATGAAGGTCGAGGACCCGAACAACGTCGAGGTGCATCAGAAACTCAAGACGCTTTATAAGGACACCAAGGATACGGACCAGGCCGTGACCGAGTGCATCGTCCTGGCGGAGCTGTTCGGCAGGTCCGGCGATCAGGACAGCAGGAGAAAGAACCTCAAGGAAGCTTACGACCTCAACCCGTCGGACCCAAGGCTGGAAGACAAGCTGGAAGAGATAGGGGTATCCGCCTCGACGGCGACGCAGGTGACGGAACCGGCAGCGCCCACGGAATCCCTAGACGCCTATCAGAGCGACCTCACCGAGGCCGACTTCTATTCAAAGCAGGGGTTTTATCAGGAAGCGGCGGAGATATATGAACGGCTGCACGGAATATTCCCCGACAACTCCGAGCTGATGGTGAAGCTCGACGACATGCGCAACTCTATGGGCTCGGAGGCACCCGCACCCAAGGCTGCCGCTCCTACGAAGGAGACGGAGGAAATCGAAGGCATGGAGACCCTCTCGTTCGACGACCTCCTCGCGGAAGCTCCGCTGCCAGAGGGCGGCGCGGGAGAGCTTTCGTTCGATAGCGACGTGATGGAAGTCTTCGCGGAGTTCAAGAAGGGCCTCGAGGAGCAGGTATCTTCCGAGGACACCGAGACGCATTACAACCTGGGCATAGCTTACAGGGAGATGGGCCTTGTCGACGACGCCATAAGCACATTCAAGGCGGCCAAGAACGACCCCAATTTCTTCGTCCAGGCATCGACCATGCTCGGCACCTGTTACATGGAAAAGGGCATGTTCGCAGACGCCGTAGAGGCTTTCCAGGGTGTACTTAAGAAACTCGACCCCAACGAGGAAACGGCATGGAGCGTCAAGTATGACCTCGCAGACGCCCTCGAACAGGACGGAAAGCTGGACGAAGCCCTCGATTACTTCACGCAGGTGCAGGGTTGGGATTCCTCGTACAGGGAAGTATCGGACAGGGTCGATGCCCTGAAGAAAAAAGTAGGAACATCCGACAAGCCGGCCAAGCCCAAAGAACCCACAAATATAGATACCAAGCGCAAGAGCCGCGTCTCCTATATCTAAAATCTAAAAATCCCAATCTTTACACCGTGTTGTTGTATAATATCGTCTATGGATTACCTTCAGTTTTATAGGCTCAGGGAGCACGCATTCTCAAACGTGGTGGACAACCGCTTCTACTACGATAGCCCCCAGCACTCAAGCGCCATGGTGAAGCTCAAGCACGCCATCGACTCAAAGAGGGGCCTTGCCGTGGTCATAGGCGACATCGGCGCGGGTAAGACCACCCTTGCGAGGCTCCTGCTTGAAGACCTCGATGAAAGCCTTTACGAGGCGGCACTGCTCGTAATCATACACTCCTCGGTGAGCTCCGAGTGGCTGCTTAAGAAGTTCGCCCTTCAGCTCGGCATAGCCGATCCGAGCGACGACAAGGTTGAGCTGCTCGGGCAGATATACAAGCGCCTGCACGAGATACACGAGAGCGGCAAGACCGCCGTCGTCATGATGGACGAGGTACAGATGCTCAAGTCAAGGGAGATAATGGAGGAGTTCAGGGGGCTCCTGAACATGGAGATGTCCGAGGGCAAGATGATAAACCTCCTCTTCTTCGGACTGCCCGACCTGGAGGATGTCCTGAGCCTGGACGAGCCGCTCAAGCAGAGGGTGGCCGTGAGAGTCAGGCTTACCGCGTTTTCCGAGCAGAACACCCGCGACTACATAAACCACCGCCTGAAAGTGGCCGGAAGCCCTACACAGATATTCACCGACGAGGCCATCAGGAGCGTTTATAATTACTCTCAGGGCCTCCCGAGACTCATAAACACTCTCTGCGACAACTCGCTTCTTGAAGGGTTCCTCGTGAAGGCGGAGACGATAAACGAAGAGATAGTAAAGACTGCCGCCATCGACCTCGGATTAGTTCAGTCGGACGACTAAAGCCCCGCCGCCTCAAGCGCCTCGGACACACTCGATACCGGAACTATGTCCAGACCGAATTTCTCCTTGAGCCGCTCGGCGCTGCTCCTCGGGATGATGGCCCGCTTAAAACCAATCTTCGCGGCCTCCTTAAGCCTCACCTCCGTCTGGCTCACGGCGCGTATCTCCCCCGACAGCCCGACCTCGCCAAAGGCGAGCACCTCGGCACCCATGGGTTTCTCCCTCAGGGAAGAGGTCAGTGCGAGCACCACGGCGAGGTCCACCGAGGGTTCGGCGAGCTTGAGCCCTCCCACTACGTTCGTAAATATATCCATGCCGCCAAGCTGAAGCCCCGCGAGCTTTTCGAGCACGGCCACAAGTAGGTTTACGCGCTGGAAATCTATGCCTATAGACGTCCGGCGCGGAACGCTGAACGTAGTTTGCGAGACAAGGGCCTGTATCTCCACGAGCAGGGGCCTCGTTCCCTCTATGGCCGACGCCACTACCGAGCCCGCCACTCCCTGCGGCCTCTCAGAGAGGAACAGCTCCGATGGGTTAGCGACTTCCTTTAAGCCCTGGTCGGACATCTCGAATACGCCTATCTCGTTAGTAGAGCCGAAGCGGTTTTTCACCGCTCGAAGAATTCTATAGGGGTGGCCGCGGTCTCCCTCGAAATAAAGCACCGTATCCACTATGTGCTCGAGCACGCGGGGGCCGGCTATCGCGCCCTCTTTTGTCACGTGGCCTATGAGGAAGACGGGCACTCCGTTTCGCTTGGCGTAGAACATCATCTTGGCCGCGCACTCCCTGACCTGCCCCACCGAGCCCGGAGCGCTCTCGAAGTCCTCTGTGTACATGGTCTGTATGGAGTCGATGACCACCACCGAGGGCTCCATGGAATCCGCGGCGTCTATCACGTGCTCGAGGGAGTTCTCCGCAAGCAACGAGACGTTCTCGGATTTCACCTTCAGCCTTTCGGCCCTGAGCTTTATCTGCTCGGGCGATTCCTCGCCGGAGACGTAGAGCACCCTGCCCTTAAGGAGCGCGGCCGCCTGAAGCAGTATTGTGGACTTCCCTATGCCGGGGTCTCCGCCCACGAGCACGAGCGAGCCCGGAACTATTCCGCCCCCGAGCACTCGGTCGAACTCGCTTATGCCGGTGCCGGTCCTCACGGTGGTGTCGGCCTCGATCTCGTTAAGCGGTATGGGCTCGCTGCGTGCGCCGCTCACGAGGCCCTCGCGCTTGCGCGTCTCCTTGCGCTCTTCGCTCATGGTGTTCCACTCGCCGCAGTCGGGGCAACGGCCCATCCACTTCGCCGTGGTGTACCCGCAGGCCTGACACTGATAGAATTTCTTCGGTTTAGCCATCTTTACACATCCAGTATTCTCATACCCTTGCCGGGTTTGAATGATCTCTTGATTGCGCCCTCCACGAAGGCTTTAGCCCTGCGCGCGGCCTCAAGCGGGGCGTCGCCGAGCGCGAGGCCCGAGGCAACGGCGGCGCTGTATGCACACCCCGTGCCGTGAAACTCGCCTTCTATGTCCTCGCCGGATATTCTCTGAAAACCTTCGCCGTCGAAGAAGAGGTCCTCGGCCCTGTCCTCCCTGTGCCCACCAGTAATTATAACCACTTCAGGGCCGAAGTCCTTCAATTTCCTCGCCGCGTCCTCCACGGAGCTCTCGTTCTCCATGCTCTCCCCAGTAAGCAGCGCGGCCTCGTAAACGTTCGGCGTGACCACCCTTGCCAGCGGAAAGAGCTTTTCCCGCATGGCGTCGAGCGCGCCCGTCTCCTCGAGGCTCGTCCCGGAAGACGACGCTGCCACGGGGTCGATGACGAGGTTTTTAAGATTAAACTTCCTCATCATCGCGGCGACGGTCTCAACGGCGTGCACGGTGTACAGCATCCCGGTCTTGAGCGCGTCGGGCCTTATGTCTGAGAGAAGGAACTCGAGCTGATTCCTGAAAAAGCTCTCGCCGACCTCCTCGGCCGATTCCACGCCCTCGGTACTCTGCACCGTGAGCGCCGCAGGCGCGGCCATGCCGTGTAGGCCGAAATGGGCGAAAACCTTGAGGTCCATCTGGATACCCGCGCCCCCGGTGGGGTCCGAGCCGGCTATGGTGAGCGCCGTCTTCTTCATTAGTGTGGATTATACACGCTTTCGTTTAACGTTGTCATATTATCTTAGACAATGGGCTAATTCTAATCACACTCGCATTCAAGCCCCCTTCCCATGCGGGTGGTTTTCTCCTATAATTGCACTTAGCAGGCACACCTAATGGGGTAAGCGGCATGACCGGACAGCGGGCTTTCCAGAAATACAGGATAACCAAGGAGGCCTTCAAGCTCCTCGTGGACTCCCTCGCGCGGGACATGAAGGTGGTGGGCCCTGTATCAGAAAATGGGCAGACTGCTTTCAGGCAAGTCGGCTCGTCCTCCGAGCTGAGCATGGACTACCAAAGCACAATGCTTCCGCCTTCCAAGGTGCTTTTCTACAAACCCGTGGAGGACGTCCTCAGATTCGACATGAACGAGGACGCCTCGGTAACGGAGACCGCCGCCGAGAACGAGAAGGTTCTTGCCCTGGGCATACACCCCTGCGACGTTCACGCCATCGTCTACCTCGACGGTGTTTTCGGTGAAGACCCTCATTACATGAATCGCAGAGAGAACACGATACTCGTTGCCCTGAACTGCACGCAGGTCGCGGAGCACTGTTTCTGCGCCTCCGTGGGCACGGGGCCGCATCTTAACCTGCGTGAGGGCTACGACCTCCTTCTCACCGACGTAGGGGATTCCTATCTGGCCGAGCCCGTGAGCCACAGAGGTGAGGAGCTTATTGGCGGCGTCCGCGCCGCACGGGTGGACGAGCTATTAGAAAAGGACGCGCAGGAAAAAGCCCTCACCGACGCCATGACAAAGCAAGTCGATATGGATGGGCTCGACGAGCTGTTCATGAAGAACATCGAGCACCCGGTCTGGGCGCGAGTGGCGGAGGATCGCTGTCTCTCGTGCTCCAACTGCGTGATGGTCTGCCCCACCTGCTTCTGCCACGACATCGTCGATGAGACCGCGATGGACCTTAAGACGGTGCGGCGGCTCAGGCGGTGGGACGCCTGCCACGACGTCCATTTCGCGCAGGTGCACGGCGGTAACCCCAGATGCACTCGCGCATCGAGACTCAGGCAGTTCGTCATGCACAAGCTCAACTACACCGCGCAGTTCGCCACGGCGGGCACGGTGGGCTGTGGACGGTGCATAAGCTGGTGCCCCACCTCCATCGACCTCACTGAGATAGCAGACGAAATCAGGCGGAGCCCGATGGCATGAAAAACCCTCTCGTCCCCATAAAAGCCACCATCAGGGACATCATGGAGGAAACCCACGACGTCATGACCTATGTGCTTGAGGCCGAGGGAGACGCTTTCAAGAACTTCGCCCCGGGGCAGTTCAACATGGTAGGGCTGCCCGGTGCGGGAGAGGCTCCCATTTCGCTTAGCGCGATTGTAGATGACGACTCCGTGCACCATACCATACGCGCCGTCGGAAGACTCACCGCGTACATGGAAAAGCTTGGGAAAGGCGGCCATGTGTTCTTACGCGGCCCCTACGGACGAGGTTGGCCCATGGATGAGGCAAAGGGCAAGGACCTTGTCATCGTCGGCGGAGGGCTCGGTCTCGCACCGCTAAGGCCGGTCGTGCAGACGGTTTTAAACGATAGAGACTCTTTCGGAAGCCTCACGCTGGCCTACGGCGCGCGAGACCCGCAGGACATGATCTACCGGGCGGAACTCGATTCATGGCAAAGCGGCATCGACGTGCTACTGACCGTGGACAATGTTCCCGAGGGAGCTCAGTGGCCTCATGCCAAAGGGCTCGTGACCGAATTACTTGAGCGGGCCGAGTTCGACCCGGCAAGCGCGGTTGCTTTCGTCTGCGGCCCCGAGATAATGATGCGGTTCGTATCGAGGCGGCTTATAGCAAAGGGGCTTTCGCCCGAGAACATACACGTCTCGCTTGAGCGGCGCATGCGCTGTGGAGTGGGACAGTGCGGCCACTGCCAGCACGGAAGCGCGTTCGTATGCAAGGACGGCCCCATGTTCCCGTACGCACAGGTGAGCCCCTTTCCGGACGGTCTGCTATGAGAAACGGGAAACCCCGTCTCGGGTTCTTCAAATACTCCTGCTGTGCGGGGTGCGAGTTTCAGACCATATTCTTCCAGGGGCCGGTGGTCGAAACGCTCGAGCAGTTCGAGTTTACGTACTGCCGCATGGTCACAAGCGCGGGCACGCCCGAGGGGCCGTTCGACCTTGCGCTCGTCGAGGGCGCGATAACCGAGGCGTGGCAGGCCGACGAGCTTAAAAAGATACGCGAGCGAAGCAAGTTGTTGTTCGCCGTAGGCTCATGCGCGGTAAACGGCGGCATACCCGCGATGAAGGCCGCCCAGCCCGAGCGCGAGGTCGAGGAGCGCGTCTATCGGGACCTCGCGACCATACATTCCATTCGCCCGCACGCCATAGACGCTTACGTGAAGGTCGACGGACGCATTAAGGGCTGTCCTCCTGGCGAGCGCGACCTCCACGAGGCCCTTACCTCCGCGCTCATGGGGAGAAGCCCCTCGTTCATCGAATACAGCGTATGCATCGAGTGCAAGATGAAAGGTAACACGTGCATCCTCATCACCAAGGACGAGCCCTGCATGGGGCCTGTCACAAACGCAGGATGCGGGGCGCTGTGTCCGTCGAGCAACAGGGCGTGCTATTCGTGCTGGGGCCCGATGCGCCAGGCGAACGCCCTGGCCCTGGCGCATCGCTTCGAGCAGATGGGGATGCGGGCCGACGACATCGTGCGCCGGTTCACACAGTTCGGCGCGGACACCATCGAGTTCAGAAAAGTGGCGGAACACTATGAAGCTTAATATCCCCTATATAGCGCGCGTCGAGGGCGAGGCCGCCGTGGACCTCACGATGCGGGACGGAAAGCTCCAAGACCTCAAGCTCAACATCTGGGAGCCTCCAAGGTTCTTCGAGGGCTTCCTGGTGGGACGTCGGCTCGAGGAAGTGCCGGACATCGTGGCGCGCATCTGCGGCATCTGTCCCGTATCGCACATGACCACGGCAATAAAGGCGCTCGAGAAGGCCCTGGGCATCACTCCCACGGAGCAGTGCGAGAGGCTAAGGCGCCTGATGACGCTGAGCCAGATAGCCGCAAGCCATGTCGTGCATGTCTACATGCTCGCCCTGCCCGACTTCCACCGCCTCCCCTCGATAGCCGACCTTCTGCCCGGGCACCGGAAAGCGATTGAAAGAATGCTGCGCATGCGCGATGCCTTTAACGCAATAACCTCTGCCTTCGGCGGCGGACGGGCCCTTCATCCCGTGGCGATGGTCCTCTCGGGGTTCACCTCTGTGCCAAAGGCCAACGAGGTCGGCACGCTCCTGAAGAAACTCGAAGCGGTAAGGGAAGACGCCGTGGAGACGGTGAAGATGGCAGCGGAATTATCCTATCCGGAGTTTCATATCGATACCGAGCTCGTCTGCATTAATAGCGATACGCATTACGCGATAAACGAAGGGCGCCTCGTCTCAAGCGGCGGCATAGACGCGCCGGAAGAGGATTATCAGGACATCCTCCACGAGGAACAGGTGCCCTATGCAAACGCCAAGCGCAACCAGATCAAAGAAAGGGGCTCGATGATGGTGGGCGCACTTGCGAGGCTCAACCTCAAGTTCGACATGCTCCACCCCGATGCTCATCAGGCCGCTTCTGAGGCGGGG
>Ga0055451_10000473_pt1 | contig 16077 bp, 9 predicted proteins | sample China_Galinas_PW_3_FD_57745 | JGI IMG/M metagenome (GOLD analysis project Ga0055451, IMG submission 57745) | Wetland microbial communities from San Francisco Bay, California, USA, that impact long-term carbon sequestration - China_Galinas_PWB_D2 | ecosystem: Environmental > Aquatic > Marine >... | reverse complement strand
GTTCAAGATCATCCCCGGAGCGCCGACCAACTCTCTCTACGTGAAGGCGGACGGCAACGTGGGTGTGGGCACGAGCTCGCCGAGCGAAGCTCTGCACGTCCGTCGAACCAGCGGATCCACCAACCTGGAGCTCGAGACGACCGACAACGCCGCCGTACAGATGAACATGGTCAATAGCGGCGGTGAGTGGCAACTGATCGCAGGGGCCGGCGGTGCACTGAACTACAACCGAGTCGGAGTCAGTGGCACCCAGTTCATCTTCTCGCCCAACGGCACGATGACGATTCAAGGTAGCTTGATCGCGCAAGGTGGCGATGGCACGACGGACCCGGGCGACACATTCCCGGACTATGTCTTTGAACCCGGCTACGACCTGATGCCGTTGCACAAGCTGCAGGAGTATGTCGACCGCGAGAAGCATCTTCCGAAGGTCATTTCGCGCGACAACGTGCGTGAGCTAGGCGGAGTCAACGTAACCAAGCTCCAGCTTCAGTTGCTGGAAAAGGTCGAGGAGCTGACGCTCTACACGCTGCAACAACAGAAGGTCATCCAGAGCCTTCAGGGCGAGCTTGCCGCGCTGAAGGAGAACCAACATGGGGTCGATTGACCACTGATCGCCGGTCGACTCAGACAGAGTTACAGATCGAAGGGGGGCCGTGCGGCCCCCCTTTTTGTTTGTCGGCGGCCTAAGGATGTCGCGACCTGCAATGACGTTGTCATGACCGATGGCCCCCGGCGGCCGGCTTCGATTGTGCCGTCAGCGAGCCCTTCGGTTGCGGCACCGTCGGATGAAGGTAGGCAGGTGAAGGTGGCGGCTCGGTGTGAAGGCCGCCACCTCCTTAGTGTTCCCTGAGGAAACGGAGTATTCGGGGGATTCACTACTACACGAAGATTGAGTGTTTCCGGACGGAACGCTCGTCTCTTGGTCATGCAGGAGTGGTGCTGATCTTCCTTTCCGTCCCGAGGAGGAAGTGCCATGGCACACAGATGGATTTGATGGAAGCTTCCACCCTGTACGCACGCTGGTCCGAACGGACTCAGCTCGTGGAGCCCTCCTCCCGATGACCGGAGACATCCTGGAGGTGTCCCCGGTCGACGCAGCCCGTGCGAGCTCGCCGGGCTACTCATGGCGTTCCGCTATGGAGCGCTGAGCCGACCTGACAGGAGGTTGAAGAGATGTCCAAGATCCTAGCTAGCACGATCACGGTGACGGCTGTCCTCACTCTCGCAGTGGCGGGGATGGGGGGCGCCGTGTTCGCCCAGTCCTCTCCCACCTGTGGCCCCCTCGACAACGGTCGCGTGGCCGATGTCGTCTACAAAGAATCGGTGATCTTCTTCGATCCGATCGTGCGGTACGAGTACCAGCGAGCGGTTCTGACGATCTCCGGTCCTTGCGAAAACATCGTCAAGACCTTCAAGCCGGGCGAGCAGATCTTCTTCGATCTCGGCGAGGTCAAGCGCACTCTCGATGGGCCTTACACATGGCAGCTCCGGTTCACTCCGGTAGTGGACCCCGAGGTTCAAGAGAATCTGCGGGCGGCACGGGGGACGGGGGAGGAAGAGGACCTGTGGTGGTACTACTGGCAGAAGGGCTCCATCCCCGCCGGGCCGAGCGTCGACAGCGCGGCCTTCTCTGTGGTGGAGGGTAGGATCATCGATCCGAGCTCCGGCGAGGAGAGCCAGAAGAGCGCGGCTCTGGCCGAGAGGTCGAGTGTCGGGCGCCTGACGGACGCGGCTATCGCGGCCGCTCCCGCGGTCAGCGAGCGCGCCGCCGCGCAGGGCATCGCAGGCGCGGAGAGCGGTGGCAACCGTCTCTCCCCGAAAGATTTCGTGATCAACGACGATCTGATCGTCGACGGCAGTGCCTGCATCGGCTTCGACTGCGTCAACGGCGAGAGCTTCGGCTTCGATACGATCCGACTCAAGGAGAACAACCTGCGGATCAAGTTCGACGACACGTCGACCGCGGCGAGCTTCCCAAGGAACGACTGGCAGATCACCGTCAACGACTCCGCGAACGGTGGAGCCAGCAAGTTCTCGATCGACGACATCAGCGGCAGCCGGACGCCGTTCACCATCGAAGCCAACGCTCCGAGCCACTCCCTGTACGTCGACGACGGCGGCCGAGTTGGCTTCGGCACCTCGACGCCTTCGGTCGAGCTCCACACGATCGACGGTGACACTCCGACCCTGCGTCTCCAGCAGGACGGCTCGTCCGGCTTCGCTCCCCAGACCTGGGACGTCGCGGGCAACGAGACCAACTTCTTCGTCCGCGACGTGACCAACGGGTCGACGCTTCCGTTCCGGATCTTCCCCGGAGCGAGCTCGAACTCGCTCGTCATCGATGACACCGATGACATCGGGATGGGGACGTCTTCTCCGAGCGCGTCGCTGCACGTCAAGAGAACCAGCGGGAACGTCACGTTCGAGCTGGAGACGGCGGCGTCGGCGACCGCGCAGTTCAACATGGTGAATTCCGGAGGGGAGTGGCAGATGATCCATGGTGCAGGCGGCGCCTACAACCTGAATCGGGTCGGTGTCTCTGGCAACCAGTTCGTCTTCAGCCCCAACGGGAATCTCGACATCCAGGGGACCCTGACCACGGGTGGCCCCAGTTGCGGTGGGGGCTGTGACCGCGTCTTCGAGCCGGGTTACGAGCTCCCGTCCATCGACCAGCATGCGGCACTGATGTGGGAGGAGGGTCATCTACCCGCCGTGGGGCCGACGAAGCCGGGCGCGCGCTTCAACGTCTCGGAGAAGACGGGTGCGATCCTGAACGAGCTCGAGAAGGCCCACATCTACATCGAGCAGCTGCATCACCGCCTCGCAGAGCTGGAGAAGACGCTCGCAGAGCTGCAGGACCGTTGATGCCCGCGTTGCTCAGTACGAAGACTTGAGCCCGCAGTGTCGTCATTCTCGTCAACAGGCCGGGCCTGGCTTCCGGTCTGTTGGCGAGCTCCCGGGGTGAGGGATTTTCATCCGCCAGTGCGTTCTATTCGACTGGAGCGTTTACCGTGAGATGAGGTCGTGCCATCGGTGGCCCTCGAGGAGTGACAGGCTGACGAATAGACACTTGTCTATGTATATGGTACCATCCAGGAAAGAGTAGTTTTTTATGATTGCGGTATTCGCGGAGGCGCCGCGATGTTTCCCGTCACGGAAGCGACCCTGCGTTGGCAGCTGGGTCACCTATGCCGCCTTCCCCATGGGGCGGAGACCAAAACCCTGGCAGGAGGAATGAACCAATGTCGAGATTTTTAAACCTAGCGATGACGCTTGTCGCGATCATCACGGTCGTCGTCAGTTCGACGGCTCCGCTCCCGGCGCAGACTTGCGCGCCTCTCAACAATGGACATCTGGCAGATGTCTTCTACGAGGGGACAGTCATCTTCTGGGATCCGGTGGTCGAGTACAAGGAGATGGTCCTCACCGTAGGCGGACCCTGTGAGGACATCGTCCGGACCTTCGGTCCCAACGATCAGATCTCGTTCGACCTCGCGGAGATTCAGCGGGTGACCGACGGGCAGTACACCTGGGAGCTCCACCGGGTCGCGACTGTCGATCCGGCTGTGCAGGAGGACCTCCAGGCCGCTCGCGGTACGGGGGAGGAAGACGCCCTGTGGTGGAACTACTTCCAGAAGGGGTCGATCCCTACCGGTCCCTACATGGAGTCCGGCTCGTTCACCGTGAGCCGCGGGGCGATCATCACGCCGAGCACGGGCGAAGAGAAGAGCGCGACAGTGGGTTCCAAGGGCAGTGGAGCCCTGGTGGAGACATCCCTTGGCAGTGGCGCGATCTCCGACGCGACGGGCGGCGGTACCCTGGCGCCTAAGACTGTCCTGACCAATGCCGACGGTGTCATCCGCAACAGCCTGTGCGTCGGCTTCGACTGCCCGAACAGCCCGACCTTCTCCGACAGTACCATCCTGCTGATGGAGAACAACACCCGCATCAAGTTCGACGATACGTCGACCATCAACAGCTTCCCGCGCAACGACTGGGAGATCGAGGCCAACTCGAACCTCAACGGCGGCCCCAGCTACCTCGGCTTCAACGACTGTGGCCAGTCGAGTCAAGGCGGCTGCGCCTCCGACCTGGTGTTCGCGGTCGAGGCCGGAGCCCGGACGAACGCCCTCTACGTCGAAAACGACGGTGACGTGGGGTTCGGCACGTCCAATCCGGTAGTCCGACTGCACACGATCGACGGTGACACCCCGGCTCTTCGCCTGGAACAGGACGGCTCCAGCGGCTTCGCTCCTCAGACCTGGGACGTGGCGGGCAACGAGACCAGCTTCTTCGTTCGCGACGCCACCAACGGCTCGACCCTTCCGTTCCGAATCCGCCCGGGCGCGGGCTCGAACTCCCTGGTGATCGACTCGGACGACGACATTGGGATAGGGGTGCTCTCGCCGAGCGCGTCGCTGCACGTCAAGAGGACCAGCGGAAATGCCACCTTCCAGCTTGAGACGACGGCTTCGGCGACCGCGCAGTTCAACCTGGTGAACGGCGGAGGCGAGTGGCAGATGATCCACGGTGCCGGTGGCGCGTACAACCTGAACCGCGTCGGTGTGGCCGGCAACCAGTTCGTCTTCAGCCCAAATGGCAATCTCGACATCCAGGGGACCCTGACGACGAACGGTCCCAGTTGCGGTGGAGGTTGTGACCGGGTCTTCGCCCCGGACTACGAGCTTCCGTCGATCGAGGAGCACGCCCTGGAGATGTGGCAGCAGGGGCATCTGCCCGCCGTGGGGCCCACGGAGCCGGGTGCGCGCTTCAACGTCTCGGAGAAGACGGGTGGCATCTTGAACGAGCTCGAGAAGGCCCACATCTACATCGAGCGACTCAACGACACGGTTGAAGAGCTCAAGGCGGAGTTGCACCAGCGGGACCAGAGCGTCGCAGCGCTTGAGGAACGGTTGGCGCGCCTGGAGGCCTCTGCTCAGAGCCAGGAGCAAGAGTAGGAGCTGCTTTCCAGCAGGATACGCTCAGCGGTTGGCCGACCAGGCCCCGGGTTTCCCCCGGGGCCTGGTCGCGTTTGCGCTCAGGCTATTCGGTGAGGTGCGCTTGCACATCTAGCCCGGGCTCGCGAGTTGTAGACCCTCATGGGCCTGCGGTAGGCTCCATCGATCGGCACGGCAGCCGGTACAGCACTGAACACATCTGGAGGATGCAACCCATGAGGTCAAGGTTTTCCATTCCCCTCGCTGTCGCGGGACTCTACTTCCTTCTCAGCGGTTGCTCGCACCCTGAGAGAGTGGCACTTGACCTGCTCCCGGCGAGCACGACTGCACGAGTCGAGGCAGCACTCCGGATGCCGCCTGCCGCCAAGCTCTTGCTGACCGTGGACATCGCCCGCGCGGACGCGGCAGCTGAAGACGCCCCGACTGAAGAAGAGGGCGGTGTCACTCCTCAGCTCGAGATCTGGGTGCATACTCGAAAGAGCTTCCGCGGCCACCTGTTGGACCGCCGACCCCTGAAGTACGGAGAGAACAGCGAGGTCATCGATCTCGGTCGCCTGGCGAGAAGAGATGTCCTCCTGGAGGTCGTTCCCAAAGGAATCGATCCGGAGAACGTTGGATGGCATCGCGCAGAGCTCGTGTCGACGGCCGCTGCATTACGATCCAAGGAGGAAGCGGATCCCGCCGATTGGAGGATCAAAGCCGGTCCCGACGAGCCCGATGTCGTCCTCTATGTGATCGACACGCTGCGGGCCGACGCGTTGGGAGTCTACGGAGCCACCCGTGCCACTCCGAACATCGACGGCCTCGCCCGGGACGGCGTTCGCTTCGCGCATGCCATCTCGACCGCGACGTGGACCCGCCCGGCGACCGCATCGCTTCTGACCGGCCTGTATCCCTCGACCCACGGTGCGAAGGATCGCCCGGACCGCCTGCCTGAGTCGGCCTTCACGCTGTCCGAGCGCCTCCGTCTCCTGGGCTATTCGACCGTCGCTGTCGTGGCAAACGGCAACCTCGATCCCGTCTGGGGTTTCGACCAGGGCTTCGAGTTCTTCCAGCGACCGAGGGTGCCTGATCGGGACGAGCAGGATCGCCCGAGGCGCCACCTGCTCGCTTCCGAGGCCCACGAGGTGGCCCTGAGGGAGTGGGCGCAGCGCAAGGAGCAAGGGACCGGTCCGGTCTTTCTCTACGTTCAGGTCGTGGATCCCCATGGACCTTACGATCCTCCGGAGTGGCTGTTGAGCGCCAAGCGACCAGAGCTGGGGAACACCAACCCGATCAACGATGAGCTCAACCAGCGAAAGCGCAAGCCGACCCCCGAGTTGATGGCGTCCTTGCGGACGCTCTACGCGGGGGAAGTTGCGTACTCCGATCAAGAGTTCGGGAAGTTCCTCGCGGGCCTGGGATCGACGGACGACGCGCTGTTCGTGCTCACCGCGGACCATGGCGAAGCCTTCCAGGAGCACGGCTTCTCCTCGCACGGAATGTCCCTGTACGAAGGAGAGCTCGAGGTTCCTCTGATTCTCCGGTCGCCGCGCAGAATGCCGGCAGGGGTGGTGGTGGACGAGCCGGTTTCTCTGATCGACGTCGTGCCGACGTTGCTGAGTCTGGTCGGCGAGTCCGCTCCCGGGGAGGTACCCTTGCCCGGCGTTTCTCTTCAGGGGCTGTGGGGAGGGAACTCGTCGGCGGACGCCACCGGGCAACCGCTGATGGCGGAGCTCGACTACGACGGGCGCCGATGGGAGAGCCTGCGCCTGGGGTCCGAGAAGCTCATGACGCATCTCAATGCGAAGCGGAGCTGGTTGTTCGACCTGGGCAAGGATCCGGGCGAGCGGCACAATCTTCTCCCCAGCTCCGACAAGCAGACCCTTGCGGCCATGAAGGCCGCACTGTCGGAGATCGAGAAGACTGCTGCGGCGGAGAAGCTCGAGGATCCAGAGGGCACGCTCGACAACCCGGTCCCGAAAGACACGACGGACCAACTCCGGGCGCTCGGCTACGTCAAGTGAGGAACAGGAACAAGGGGACCGGGGGGGGGAGCGGTCAGCGAGCGCCCGCGCTTTCGGTCAGGAGGCGGACTGGACAGCCGCGGGGAGGGTAGATTCGCCCCACCCCGCGGCTGGCTTCCGGTAAAGCTCCTTCGACGGGGGGAGCCGGTCAGTCCGTCTGTTCGGAGGTGACCTTCTCGACGAGCTTCTTCAGATCGGCGATCTCCTGCTCCATCTGGGCGATCCGAGCATCACGGCTCTGAAGCTCTTTCTGGAGTCCTTGAACGGCCACCAGGGCGACAGAGGCGACATCCCCTGGCGAGAGATGACGCTCGTCCACCCCCAACCCGAAGGCGCTGTGGAAATCCTCCGCCATCGGTCCGATATGGCGAACGCTGGCTCCGTCCGCCTTGTAGCTCCAGGAGGTGATGGGCATCTCGGTCACGCGCGACAGCACCTCATCTGCGTCGACCGAAGCGAAGTCCTGCTTGATCTGCCTGCTCGATCCCTGCGAGAGACTGCCCGCAATCGTCAGGTTGCCAGAGGTGTCCAACGACAGGTTGTTGGCCCCTCCGGGACCGATCTGGAACTCACCGTTGCTCTTCAGTCGGAACTCGTCGCCGCCCGTTCCTTCTCGGGAGATCACGAAGGTGGCAAAGGAATTCTGGCGAAAGAACCAGGTCGCTCCGCTGGTCGCGTTGGAGAAACGCATGCCTGGTGGTCCCTGGTTCTCCAGGATGAACTGAAGCGACTGGCTTCCGTCCGCCGAGATGTGGAACGGCGCGAGAGGCGATGCCACTCCAACGCCTACGTTGTTCCCCTGGACGAAGAGCGTTCCCTGACCCCAGGCCGGGGAGACCGGAAGCAGGAGGATGGGGACGAGGTACAGTAGGTGACGAAGCTTCATTTCTTCGATTCTCCTTTGGTTTGGTCGACACAGTATCCACGCCCGGAGCGCTGAAAGGCGGTCCCGTGGGTGGGACTATTCATCGACTATGGTTGCCTATCTGGTTCCTTCTGGTCTGAGGAAGTGACAGCTGTAGCTCGTGGCGCACCAGACTTCCGACTCGTCCGAGCAGGCAGTTTCTTGCCGGACCGGTTGGTCGGAGCGTGGCCGGCTCGGAGATGCCCTGCGCGGACTTTGATACGCCCCCCCTTCTCGACCCTGAATCCGTCACCGAAGGCGATCCGTCCTCCTGCGTCAAAGGTGACATCCGCGCCGTTCCTGACCATCAGCCGAGACACCGTCAGCGAATGGTCGGCCTGTATCACGTGGGTTCCGTCCAGGTCGTGACCCGAAAGCTCTGCATGAGTGTCGCCAGGGGAAGGAACGCTCGAGCTTTGACCATGACTGAGGAGGGTCGTGGGATTCGTGGAGAGGGAAGACTTCAACATCACGCTGAGGACCAGGCCCGCGCCCAGAAGAGCGAGCACCAGGCTAGCGGCCAGGAGAGCTCTCCTGCGAGGCGATGGCCGCTCGATCCGGGGGTGGTTTGGCGCACCGGAGCCGATGGGGCGAGCCCCCCACACAGCGTCTCTCACGAGTGCGATGGTTCCTCGACAAGCTCCGCAGTGCTCCAGGTGGGAGCGCAGTGCATCTCGGCCTGGCTCATTGATCTCCTCGGGACGAAGAGTGCAAAGAGCGAGTAGATCAGCGCTGGGGTGGTCGTTCTCCATGGCCTGATCCTGCTGGAGACCGGAAGCGAGCAGGTCATGAGCCGACAGCCACTCGGAACAGGTCCTGCATTGTCTCGCGTGGGCAAGGATGCCGGCAGTGACCTCAGGAGCCAATACACCGGCTCCGAGCTCGGGGAGGCGTTTGATGACCTCTTTGTGTTTCATTGCAGAGCCTCCGTTGGGGCGTCTTCTGCTTGCCGTTTCGAAGTGAATTGCTTCAAGATCCTCCGGGCGCGCCCGATACACCGATAGAACTGGACCCTCAAGGCACCTTCGCTCTTGCCGGTGACGTTCGCAATCTCGCGGTAGCTCACGTTGTCGCGCAACCGAAGAGTGATCAGTTCCCGGCACTCGGGTTCCAGCTCCATCAAAATGTCGCTTGCCAGCTCTGTCCGCTCGTTGATCAGGGCGGAGTCGAGCGGGCTAGCCGTCAAGGTCTCGAGCTCGTGAGGGAGGTCGACCTTCTCTCTTCGGGAGCGAAGCCAATCGATGCACCGTCTCGCGGTGACGACCTCCACGAAACCCCAGAAGCCACCCGTCGGGTCGAACCTCGAGCGGTTGACTGCTCGCCAGATCTCTGTCACGACTTCCTGTTTCAGGTCATCCCGTTCTTGCTCGGGTATTGTGAGAGCTCCGTACATGAGGATCCTCTCGACTCTTCGACGGACTTCCCGGACAGCGTCTGCTTCACCCCGCTGGAGCCGGCGCGCCCAGACGTGAGCACAGTACGCGGTCTCGGTCGCTCCGGTGGATGCATCGGGGCCGTAGGCTTCCTCCATGCCGGTCTCCGTCAACTGTCTAATCGGGCGAGGGTCGGATGCGTTACAGGTCGAGAAACGAGCCAGTGGAGTTTCACGGAGTCGCTGGGTCTCCGCAACACCGAGAGGAGTCGATTGGCGGCTCCGGCTACCGGCTGGGGACAACGACCATCGGCTGTGCCTGGCAGGGAAGCTCGAGACTACTCCACATAGCCCAGCGCCTTGAGCTGGCGTCTGGATTGGGCGGTCGCCGCGGAGGGCTGGGTAGTGGAAGTCCGGGAGGGGCCGAGCCAGAAGAGCCGCACGGTTGTCGAGTCTGATCGTCCCACGTCGGTGGTTGTCTCGGACCAATCCGAACCGTTCCAGCGTAGCGTTCGGAGGTCTTGGAGCTCTTGAGGAGAGAAGGAACGCACGAATGCCGTCCCCTCATCCGATCCAGACCCGCCAAGAGGCTCGAGGATGATCCGAATTGCGGCATCTCGAATTTGCGAAGAGTACAGGCCGAAGGAAGCTCCAACCGGCACCTTGAAGCGAGTGCGGTTGTGGTCGAGGGAGACGAGACAGTCGCAGGAGAGGTCCACCGACTTGAGCGATGGCGTCAAACCGGGTGCCTCGAGGATCCCGGTGAGAGTGCTGGGTCCGTTGTTGGAGAACCGGATGTGGAACCCGGCGGTTTGATGGAGTTGGCGGATCGCCTCACGCCTAAAGGCGGCGGCCCGGGAGGTGTGAAGGGAGAGAGGATTCTCCTCGTTGGGGTCCTGGTCGAGTCGGTAAAGCTCCCTGCGGCCTCGGTGAGGAGGCCAGACACCGTCGCGAAGAATGAACTTGGTGTTCTGAAGCCGGATTCCGAATCCATGATTCCCGGCCGGACTGTACATGAAAACTTCCCTGGGTCGAACCCTGTGGCTTCCGTTGATCAAGGGGAGCAATGAGGCACCGTCAATTCCTGGTGGTACCTCGAGTCCCAGTACATCGAGTGCCGTCGGCAGGACATCGACCAAACCCACCTGTCTCTTGACACGTTTCTCCTGACTCCGGGGGCCTGGAAGATCGATGACCAAAGGAATTCGGACATTCTCCTCGTAGAGCGTGGTGTGGCCGCGCAGATCGTGCTCACCGAGCATTTCGCCGTGGTCGGAGGTGAAGACGATCATCGTGTCATCGTTGGCAGCATCCGAGCGCAGTGCGTCGAGTAGACGGGAAAAGTGGGCGTCCATGAATGCGACGCTGCTATCGTAGAGGTCTCGAGGGAGCTCGCTCATGTCTTCCGGAAGCACCTTCTTCTCCTCACCAGGTATCTCGAGGTAATAGTTACGGGTCGGCAGGAGTCTCTTCGGCGTCAGACGGTCGTTCTCTCGGGGGAGCGTCACCTTCCAGTGCTCTGTAGAGGCCTCGGGCCATCGGCTCCACTTCCCGAAGAAGGGCTCACGAGCCCGGTAGGGGTAGTGCACTTCATAGGTATGGAAGAAAAAGAAGAAGGGCCTTCCACTTGCGCGAGCCTGTCGCTGGTGTGCAGCGAGGATCGACAAGGCGAGGGACGTCTCACTCTCCAACTCATCTGCGTGATCGCCGGGTCCATTCCAGTATCCATACTCGTCGAAGCCCTGGGTGAGCCCGTACCTGGGATGAAGGAATCCGCCTCCTGTGACGGCGACCGTTGCCCAGCCGGCTGCTCGGAGCATCTCCGCCATCGTCGAGAGCCCGAGTGGAGCCGGAAACTGTCCGTTGACACCGTGGTGGTGCGCGTTCAATCCCGTAAAGAGAGAGACGTGGGAGGGCAGAGTCCACGAAGAGGGTGCGATCGCCGTCTCAAACGTTGTGGCGCTCTGGCTCGCCCAACGGTCGATATGAGGAGAGGTGGGATGGTCGCTACCGTAGAGGGAGAGCCTATCCGCCCGTAGTGTGTCGATCGATGCAAGGAACAGGGATGGTCTTGTCGATGGCTGCCGGACGATGATCTCGGGGTTCGTCCATGCGACGAGCGGAAGCGGTCGATCGTCGGCATTGGGATGCTCCGTCTCGAAGATGAAGGAGACCTTGCGGCCCGCCAGGGCTCCGAGATCAAGCTGGGTCTCGTGCCAGGTACCGCTGGATTCTCGCTTCCAGAGCTCCTCGGTGCTCGGTTGCCCGCCAACCGTTGACCTCGCCAGAACTCGATATGTAACTTGAGTGTCGACGTCGTTGGCCATGCCGACGCCGAACTGCAAGTCGGCGTGCATCGGGACTTCGACCGTCCAAGAGAGAGGGTGCTCGGAGCTCGACAAGATGCCTGAGCGAACCATGGCGATCGGCGTGCCGCCATCGTCGAAGAGCCACGGCTTGCCGATGACGTTCGCGATGCGGCTCTGGCTTCCGCGTACCGTGCCCATGCTCAGATCCCGGAGGCTCGAGTATTGATCCCTGAGGGCGGACACCACCAGTCCGATCTTGATGATCTCTCCTCGCCAGCCGTCCGCACCTGCGACTCGGAATTCCACGACGGTGTCCCCGGAGGAATCCTCGCTTCTTGTGTCTTCAGAGAGCTGTTCCTCGCTCGACGATCCTCCGTCTTCAGTAGCCCAGTGGAGTTGGAAGTGGAGCTCTTCGAAGTCGCGGCCCCTGATTCTGACGACCTCGATGTCGGCCGCGTCCACGTTGACATCGCGTGTCATGACATTCGAACCTGTTGACAGTTTTAGAGTGACGCCTCGATCGGAGTCCCCGAGGAGCGTCAACGGCTCTACCGGTGTCCAGGAGGAGAGCTCCTCTTTGTCGAGGAAGGAGAGCTCGACCGATGAGTGGAACTCCTTTAGCATGGAGGGATCGAAGATCTGATTCGGAGGTTCCTTGATCAGGTGGGTCACCAAGGGAAGGGGGCCTGGGACAGCCTGCTGGCACCCGACAACGAGTGGGCCGAGCAGCAAGACGATCAGGAATGAGGGGCGGAAGGCGACCTTCATTTGGGATGACCTCGCAGGGGGAAGGGGGTGTGGCAGAGCAAGCGCGATCTGACAGGAGGGTCTGTTCGGATGCTAGACCTCTGAAGACTTTTAGCGGTAGAACCTCGTTGAGCGTCAGGACGGGGTGTGATGAGAAGAATCGACGGTCTCCTTCTTGCCGGTCAGCGTACGCCAGAGCCAAGCTGCAAGAGGGATCTTCTTGACCAGGTCGACCTTGTGTTGGAGTCGAGAGCTGTGGCCTTTCAGGTATGCAATTTCCTCCTCGAGACGCTGGGCGTGGAGGAGGAGCTCCTCGTGCTCGAGTCCAAGCGAGGCAATGGCCGTCTTGCCGGTCCTCTTCGGAACCAGGTTCGCCAGGCTCTCGAAAGCGAGATCGAAAAGGGAGTCAACTGAAAGACCGGAGTAGCCGTCCGGCTGAGCAGCGGAGGCGGATTCCTGATCGACCTTGCGAGGAGCGCGGCGGGAAAGGAGGCGGGCACTCTCGACGTCCCGGATCAGAGAGACGAGATCCTTCGTCACGGTCGACCAGAGGAACTCCTCCCGCGTATCGAGAGTTCTCTTGCGGTATCGCTTCCTGGCCTTGGCGTCGGCAAGCTCCAGGATCGCCTCGGCCCAGGCGTCGACGTCACCTACAGGGAGTGCACGCCCGAGCCTCCGTTGATTCACGAACGCTCCGAAGAAGTCATCGTCGGTCGTCAAGATGGGTAGACCGAAATTCAGGTAATCGAGGACGCGGGTGCGGAACGCAAAGTGCGATTCGAGGGAGCAATGGTGGGCACAGATCCCGACGTCCGCCTCCGAGAAGTAGGCACCCCGTTGTTTATAGCTGATGAAGGACTGGGTATTGAAGATCACCACCCTGTCCAGATCCTCGGTCTCAGCTACGAAGTCGAAGAGCTCCCGGAGGATTGGCATTTCCACGACGTCCTCCGCAGTCCGAGTGGACAGGAATACCAACTTGATGTCCGATCGGGAGCGGGCGATCTTTTCCATGGCCCGGACCGGCGTTAAGGGGTCGAGCCAGCTCCAGATTCCTCCGCCCCACAACAGGATGGTGTCTTCAGGTGCGATGAAGGGCCAGACACCGCGCATGACGGCAGCTCCGTCGTCGTTGCCGCCACGTGTGTCGCCGCTCAAGCCGAACGGAACGAGGCCGACGAAGTTCTCGGGAGCAGCGCCCGGACCGCAGGTCGAAGGCCTCAGGCGACCAAGTGCTGTCAGCGCACCGAGGATCCAATCCCGCTGACGATCGGTCGCTGCCAAGAAGTAGTCGCCCCTGAGCAATTGATCGTTGAGAACCCGCAAGTCGTTGTCGTGGATCGCCTCCCGCTCCTCCAGGGGCAACCCTCGGTCCTTGTGGATCTCGATGTTCTCGAAGATAAAGGGGCAGTAGAGGTCGACGACCAGCAGACACTCGATTCGTTGGAGCGCCGGGAGCTTTTGAAGCAGGTAGCTGTGCACGATGACCACGTCGGCCTCAGTCGCGCAGTGCATCAGCCTCTCGGAGTCAGCGGGCTTCCACCGGATCTGCCGCACTCCCGGGATCCCGACTTCGGTCGGTCCGGGATGAGCCAGGGTGACGTCGAACTCCTGCCCCAGGGAGCGTGAGAGCTCTGCGTAGCGAATTCCGATGCCGCTCATGTTGTGACCGATCCGGCCTTCGGTAACGATCACGACTCGCGCACCGTCCCGGTCGAGGGCGGGGCGAGGGTCCGGCTGTGGTGAGCTTCCCGGCACTCGGGGTCGCTCGGCGACAATGTTGAGGTCAAAGCCCTCGGGCTGGATCCTCTCCTCCACTGCTAGCAACTCCTCATAGTAGGAAACCAGGCGCTCGGTGTTGCGCCTCCAGTCAAAGATCGTTCGCGCCTTGTCTCGCAAGCGGCGCCCCATGGACGACCAGGCACTTCGTAGGTCCATTGCGCGGCGATAGGCAAGCTCGATCTCTCCTGCCGAGTCACCTTTGATCTTGATGACCTCGGCACCATCTTCCAGCTCGTTCGCAGCTCCGGTATCAGAAAGCAGGATAGGTCTTCCGATCGCCATGTACTCGGGGATCTTCGACGGCAGGCGGTGGGCGTTGAATCGATTCAGCGCCGTAACGCCCAGGAAGACGTCGGCCAAGCCCAGATAGCGGGGCATGTCGGCGTGCGGGATGGGGCCGGCGAAGACGACGTGGTTCGCCAGATCAAGCTTCTCGAGGAGGGGCTCCGTCAGGTGAGGAATGTAGTTGTGGCCGAGCTGGACGACCACGATTTCCGGGTAGTCCTTGACGACTGCGGGGAGACCCTCGAGAAATGCCGTGAAGTCGTGAAACGCCGCGATCGATCCCGAGTAGAGGAAGACGGTGCGGCCTTCGATCCTCAGCTCCCTTTCGAGCTCCTTGTCCTTGTGTCGTCCGCCGAACCTTTTCAGGTCGACCCCGGGATAGAGGGTCCTGATGGGTTGGCTCGACCGGTCGGACAGCAAGCGTCCATAGGCGGGGGAGATGGAGGTGAAGCCGGCGGCCAGCTTCTCCACCACCGGGGTGAACAAGGGGTGAATCCAGGGCCAGGAGTACGGATCCGCGACCGTCTGGCGGAGGAACTCCAGGTTCAATGAGTCGGCGTGGTGCTCGAGCTCCGGGGCGTCGAACGTCTCGCCACGCAAGAACTGGTAGAGAGCGAGGTCATCCCGACCGAACGCGCAGTTCGAACCGACCTCGGACAGGATGTACTCCTCGTCGTCTTCGTAGTGGATGACGAGGCGAGCGTTACTGGAGCTCCAGGCCTCCAGGCCGACTCGTGCGGGGAGATGACGCGGGGTCCAGAGGTGAATGATCTCCGGTGCGAAGGTCTCGATGAGCTCGACGAGGGGGGGCGCGAGCAGTCCTTCTTCGAAGTGAGCTTCACGCACCAGGTAATTCGGTGCCTTTGACAGGGCCGAGGCGGTGTCCATGGAACCGCACAGCAGGAGGAGCACCTCGTGGCCCAGTGCGATGAGCTCATTGGCGAACTTGTGGGCATGAAGCACTCCGGCTCCATCGTATCCCTGATAGGTGACAATCGAAATTCTCATGACCGAGGAGCGCGCCTTCCTGATGGAGTGATCACGAAGGTGTGTCTGTCCGGGACGAGGACCATGGGTCAATCGGCGGGATCGTGCTGGTCCAGGATCTGGGAGTAGGTTCTGTCCGCTCGGTCCCTCAGTCTGCGCCGCTGGCGGAACATGGTCGGAGCCCGGAACAGCGATGCCAACAGGACCTGAGCTCTCTGGGGATAGGTTCCGCCGAGGAAATGATCGATCAGGGCATGATGATTCCGGCGCCAGGAAGAGCGATCGTAGAGCTTCATCAGGGTCAAGAGAAGGTTGCGGGCGCCCATGAAATCGCGGAATTCTACTCCGGCCCCAGCTCCACCTCGAACGTGGTACACGAGAGCGTCCGGCACGTTGAGAACCTCGTACCCGAACAGCCTGGTGCGGAGAGCGAGCTCCACGTCCTCGTGGTATGCAAAGAATGTCTCGGAGAACAGACCGATCTCCCGAAGCGTTTCGAGCCGCATCAGCATTCCGGCGCCACAAGCGTATGCGGCTGTCTTGGCCTCCTTCTCGGGCGGTTGTTCGGAGCGGAGCGCGTCCAGGTAGCCACCGGCCGTCAGCACCGGATCGAACTGGCTGCCATCGAACTCGATCCGCTCTCCGTCCTCGGTGCAGATTGTCGCACCCACCAGGACCGCTCGAGGGTTGTCGTCGGCGACCTCGACGAGCCTGATCAGGCAAT
>Ga0055451_10000471_pt1 | contig 16107 bp, 10 predicted proteins | sample China_Galinas_PW_3_FD_57745 | JGI IMG/M metagenome (GOLD analysis project Ga0055451, IMG submission 57745) | Wetland microbial communities from San Francisco Bay, California, USA, that impact long-term carbon sequestration - China_Galinas_PWB_D2 | ecosystem: Environmental > Aquatic > Marine >... | reverse complement strand
CTTTTCGGTATCGGCCCTCCTCTCGCGGCGTGTGCGAAAAAAGTCAACGACCTTGTAATCGGCGATCCGTCGCAGCCAGTTCTTGAAGCCGCCCCTTTCCTTGTCGTACGCGAAGGTCGGCATCTTCCGCGTGACGATCTCCAGGCACTGATCACGCACCTCTTCGGCGTCGTCGTGCGGCAGCCCACGCGCACGCGCGTAGCCGTACAGGAGAGGGGCGTAGAGTTGGTGGAACTCACGCCACGCTTCCGCGTTACTGCGGTTCTTGAGACTGAGCAACAGACTTGCACGTGTGGTCGCCATGATCGATCGAGACTACCGACTTTCAGATTCTGCTTCGTCCACCGCCTGCGGCAGCTTCGCCCGCCACGCGGCGGCCTTGGCGTCGTAGCCTTGGTCCGGCTCGGCAGCATTCCAGGCATCGTACAGTTCAATAATATAGTTGATTATCTTTATTGTCCGCCGGTGACTCGGTCCGAGGATCGTGGCTAGGCCTTCTTGTGCTTCGAGAAGGTGTCCCTCTGCCTCAGCATACCTTTGTAGTTTCGCGAGCGATTGTCCGTAATCACCTATCGCTATAAGCCGAAAAGGATGAGACGGAGCAAGCTTGACATTTGCGCCACGGACGGCCTCGGCGCCAAACGCCTCGGCTTCCTCAAGGCGACCTAATTTTCGCATGAGACGTCCCATGTTCAGGATCGAATTCAGAGTGTTCGGGTGGTCATCTCCCAGCGTACGGCGTTGGGTCTTGATGGCCTCGCTGAGGTAGCGTAGAGCCTCGTCGTGCCTATCCATTTCGGTGAGTAGACCACCGACTCCGTCGATCACGACCAGCGTCGTCGGGTGTTCATCGCCCAGGACACGGCGACTACGTCGTAGGGCATCGCGGTAGTAGCGCTCGGACTCCTTGAGTTTACCGTCCAACCTAAGCAAGGCGCCCATGTTGAGGACGGCGATAATTGTGTCCGGGTGGTCATCACCCAGGACGCGACGATAGCCCTCAAGGGCCTCGATATAGTAGGGTCTCGCCTGCTCGTACTTCCCCAATCTCTGAAGCAGCCTTCCCATGCTCATGATGGACTGTAGGGTGTTTCTGTGGTCGTCGCCGAGGATGCGGTGGCAGCCCTCCAGATCTTCGCGAAAGTAGACCATGGCCTCTTCGTACCTCCCCATCGACTCAAGTAGTCGGCCCAGACTGTTGACGGCGTCGAGCGTGGCTGGGTGGTCGGGTCCCAGGATGCGACGCCGGCTCTCGACGGCCTCTCTACTGTAGGGCAAGGCCTCCTGAAATCTACCCATCGATTTGAGCACCAAGCCCATGCTTGTGATCGAGAGTAGGGTGTTAGGATGGCTGTCACCTAGGGTGCGGCGGCGGGTCTCAAGGACCTCTGCGTAATACGGTAGAGCATCCTCGTACCTACCCATGAACCGGAATAGTTGAGCCAAGGTGCTCATCGAAATCAGGGTGTCCGGGTGGTCGTCACCCAGAACCCGGCGGCGGATTTGTAGGGATGCCTCTTCCAACTGAATTGCAGGCTCGAAAAGACCGATCGCCATATAGGTGTCTGCGACTGTGTACTGTAGCGACGCGCGGATCAGCGGCTTGTCGGTGAAATCCTTCTGGATCGCCTTCACCGCTCGGGACAGCACGTTCTTATCGACCACGTTCAGTGCAAGGTTCGTGGCATTAGACCTAACGACGAGCCGGTCAAAGGACGCCAGGGATGACTCAACCTCCTGGGGCGTAACCTCCTCTTTCTCCAGCCCATTGCGGATGCCCTGTCGTAACTCTTCGATGATCCCACGACCCATCTTCTCGGCGTCGATGCCGCCGAGCATCGATTGCTGGAACCCCGTGACGGTCTCCAGCTCATTGGCGCGCTGCTCGGCCAGCTTGCGCTGCGCTTCTTCGGATGTGCGGGCGCGGACCGCGCCCTTATGTGCAATCTCCGCTTCCTGACGGGCGCGGCTCTGATTCCGGTACATGATCGACAGCGCGATCGTCGACGCACCCAGCAGGAGCACAAAGGACAAAGCGACGCCGGCCGCCACGCGGTAACGCTGCATGGTCTTACGGATGACGTACCAGGCGCTGTCGCGTTTGGCGTCGATCGGCTCGCCGTGGAGATAATGTTCGATGTCACGGGCGAGAGTCTCGGCGGACTGGTACCGGCGGTCGCGGTCCTTCGCCAACGTTTTTAGGATGATCGTCTCCACCTCGTCGTTGATTCGACGGCGGATGGTGGATGGTCTCTTTGGCTCGACCTCGGCGATATTCCGAAGCACGTCGGCCATCTGCCCCACGACCTCGTACGGATAGCTGCCGGTGAGCATTTCGTAGAGCACCACACCCAACGAGTAGACGTCCGTGCGAATGTCGATCAGCTGCGGATCGCCCTTGGTCTGCTCCGGCGACGCATACGCCAGCGTGCCCATGAACTCACCAGTGACAGTGACGGGCGCGCCGGCCTGCGGGTCCACGCCGGCGAGCTTGGCCAGCCCGAAGTCCAGCACGTGCGGCTCGCCCACGGCGTCGATGCGGATGTTGCCCGGCTTGAGGTCGCGGTGGATAACGCCGCGCTGGTGGGCATAGCTCACGGCGGTGCAGATCTTCTGAAAGAGCCGCAAGATCTCGTCGATGCTCAGGCTCGAGTCCGACAGGTAGGTGTCCAGCGGCAGGCCGTCAATGTAATCCATCGCGAAGTAATGCCGCCGGTCGCTGGTCACGCCGCTGTCGTACACCGTCACGATGTTGGGGTGCCGGAGCCCGGCAACCAGGTCGATCTCGCGCTCGAAGCGGCGCCGCTGCGTTGGCGAGGCGTACGGCCCTTCGAGCAGCACCTTCAACGCGACGGTTCGTTTCGTGGCCTGCTGCACCGCTTTGTACACGACGCCTTGTCCGCCGCGGTGAATCTCGGCAAGAACCTCGTAGCCATCGATGGAATCGGATATCGAAGCGGCCGACTGCCCTTCGGTGTTGCGTCCACCTTGCATGGCCGCTTTTTTGGCATAGGCGTCTTGGATGTCCCGAAACAGGTGATCTTGTCCCGGCTTCTCGTGAAGCTCGCTGCGGCACTTTTCGCACTCGACGAGGTGGGCCTCGGCACGGGCCCTGTCAGCCGGTGAAAGTGAGTCAGCCAGCAAGCACTCGATTTCGATGGGGCTTAGACACGTGCCCATCACAACACCCCCAGTGAACGACGCATATGCTGCAAACCGAGTTGCAGTGTACCAGATCCAGACCCCGGCGGCGAGCAAAGCACCAACGATTCAGTTCATTCAAAGCACCAACGCCGCTTTTCCTCTTCTCGCACGTACCACTTGGGGAAAGTCGAAAGGCCATTTTCCGGCTTTTTTCATTTTGCGCGACAGAATCCGAACCCATCTACGGATTAGGCAGGGCGGAGTCCGGGGCCGACAGGGCACCAACGTCCGGCTCGATGCCTACGAAATGTAGAGAATCGCTCAAGGACACTGCGTCATGACCATCGCGATTTTCATTTGGACAGAGGGATGATCCGGAAACCCGAGATACAAGATGTGGCGTGGCGCGGCGTCATAGACCGGGATCGTAACCCGGGAACCAGCCTATCACCCGGAACGCCGCGATCAAGTGGCCAGGCAAGGCCGCGCGCACCGCCGCCTATGGCATGTGGAAGACCCAATCCTGCGTTCGGAGCACATTCTCGCTCGTATACATTTCACGCTCGCCATGCGTGTACCGTACGGCGGGCTGAAAATACTATTGTCGAAGGAGATGAAAATGAATTATCGGGTTTGTACGACAGGTGCATCTATTCTTGTTTTTGCAGGTTCTTTGGTTTATGCTGCGCCGAGGTCGGCCCGCCTCCAAAAGGAGGCGCCGGAGACCAGTGCGGCGCACGAGCAAATTGACGCCATGCTCGATACTCTCTCGCACCAGATCACCGAGGGAGTGACGCAAGACGGCATGCTCGTGCTGGCCGGCGTCAGACGAGTGAAAACGGCGAACGACGGGAGCATGCATGTGGAGATCGCCTACGGTGGCGACTTTGACCGAGATATGGTCCTGACGATACCAAGACCGGGAACACTTGATGAAGCCGGTGAGATCATCTCTGTCCGTGGGCCTGACAGAATACGCCTTCTGGAGGATCATGTCGTCTACATTTTTCATCCGGTGGCGGACGCCCGAAAAGCAGCCAGCACCGCACGGAAGGCCGTGGTGTACTTGCCCGGCGTCGCGGATGACTGTGAGATCGCCATCGATATTGAGACCGGAAAGAAAAGATGCAAAGGAGACTGCCAGTTTAGCACCAAAGACTGTACATGGACTGTGGAAGAGGGATCGGATCTCGTCTGTGATTGTGATAAGGAACAGGAGTAGCAAACCGGGGCGGCGCCAATGTGTAGTCACGCTTCCGGTCGTTGCTTCACGCCGAATCAAGGATCAAGTGGCGTATCCTGCTGATTCATCGTTGGGCACTTTGGAAGTGTCACTTCACCTGAAAACCGTCAGCGTGCTATTGCATGTATCCCTGCCAGCGCATTGCGGTTCGGGAAATCTGGACCTCAACACGCGCACTTGCAACACGAAAAACTGTTGCAAAGTACTGGCGCCGGTCGCGCTTGATGGGCATGCCGAAGACTGGAAGCGTGGTCGAAACTCATTTCGTTCGTAAATAGGCCTTGTGCTCATTGGGGGAGCACCTCGTCATCGGCAAAAGAACACTGTAGTTATAAGGAGACGAAAATGAAATACCGTTGCTATGCGACAGCTGCGGCGACTCTTGCCCTTGCAGGATCGTTGGTCTACGCTGCACCGAGGGCGCGGCGCGTTACTGAGGAGATGCTGGAGCGTGTGGCGCCGCACGAGGATGCCGATATGGTTCTCGAGGCTCTGATGCGTGATGTAATCGAAGAAGTGACAGAGGACGGCAAGCTCATGGTACGCGGCGTGACTGGAGCGGAAACCGCAATCGACGGGAGCGTGCACGTGAATGTGGGCTACGGTGGTGACTTTGACCGGGACTTGGTCCTGACGATACCCCGCCCCGCGTTATTCGATGAACGCGGTGAGTTCGTCGCCGTTCAGGGGCCTAACCGTATACGCCTGCTTGACGATCATATCGTCTACATTTTTGGTCCGGTAACGGACGCTGGAAAAGCGGCAAGTACCACAGCAAAAACCGAGGTGAACCGTCCCGGCACAGATGATGGCTGTACCTTGATTATCGCATATCCTACATTCAAGCCGAGTTGCCAGGGCGAATGTGCGGGTGGCTACGAATGCATTATGGTGACCATTGAAGATGCTCAGGGTAACCATGATATCCTCTGTCAATGCGGTATCCCGTTTTGAACTCGCGGAGTGTGTTCTCAGTGCGTCACGAACTTAGTCAGCTTTCCAGGCGTTGATTCTCGGCCAATCGGGGTTCAGGCTGTCTTCGGCCCCGATCCCCGATTGGCTTTTTCCCGCGGTTTGAGACGGCCCGCAGAGGTAAGGAATATGAATGCGATCAAGGCGGTGGTTGTCTGTTGCACGTTTATGCCTGTAGTCGCGACCACGCTTGCCGTGGGTGGGGCGGTGCCGGAGACAAAGTTGTCTGCCAAGCTCGCCAAAGTAGGCGAACCCGCGCCAGCACTGGAGTTGACGAAGCTACTGCAAGCGCCGGCGGGGGCAAGAGTAGATTGGGAGTCGCTTCGCGGCAACGTCGTGGTGCTGGAGTTTTGGTCAGCCGGTTGCGTACCCTGCCTTCGGTGGCTGCCACATCTGAACAAGATCGAAGAGAAGTTTCGTGACAAGCCGATCGTATTCCTCTCTATCACGGGCGATGACGAGAAAACGGTGAAGAAATTTCTCAAAAAGAACACGATGCGCGGATGGATCGCCCTGGATCGAGATAACTCGACCCAAAAGGAGTACGGTGTCACATCGCTGCCATCAACGGTTGTTGTTGATGCCAAGGGTGCCCTTGCCGGCTGGACGCACCCAAGCACGTTGGTCGATAAGTCCGAATTGTTGCTCGACGTTCTTGCGGGTAGGCAACACCCGTGCCTTCGAAAAAACCCGGACGAAACGACGCCGACTGTTGGACCTGAGCCCGAGTTCGGCCTTCCACTGCAAGGCCCGGCACAGGAAGACGAGTATCCACCGCTGTTTCAGATACTGATTCGGCGGTCAAAGGGAGGGAAATCACCGTATGGAGACCTGATCGATAGCTACTGCCAGTATTACCATGCGATCACGCTGCGCACTGCACTTGCTGTCGGATTCGATGTCGCATCCGCCTATATTGTAGGTGACAATCCGCTGCTTGATGACGAAAAATACGACATCCTCGTTCGTAGGCAAATAGGATCATTGAAAGGTGCGCAGAAACTGTTGCAAGACGCATTGCAGAGCACATTTGGGCTCGAAATCAAGCGAGAGCATCGACTGACGGACGTGTTCTTGCTCTCGTTTCCCGAGGGGCAAAAGCTGAAGTGGGAGCCGGGCCTTCCGCAAATGGTGACGGACAAGGAAACCGGTGACATCGCGCCGACTCACGAAATCCTCGAACGGCAAAAGAAGGGTGAGGAGTTCTTCATTTCGATGGGCGATACGGAGAAACTCGCACGAAGCCTCTGCTTTGCGATGGGGAAACCTGTTCTCGACGAAGCGAATATCGACGGATACTACCTGTTCTTCTTCCCATTCTCGCGGACCAGTCCGGATCCCGAGAGGACGATCAAGTCTCTGCTAAACAAGTACGGTCTAACGCTGACACCCGCCAAACGGGAAATCGAAGTCCTCGTGGTGGAGTGACTGCTCCTGAATTGCTTCCATCAATGTGACGCATTCTGTAGTCGCGTCCTTTCCGGTTCTACGGCGGCGGCGCGTCGAGGGTCTGGGGAGAGCTCGGCGTCGTCGCCACGAGGCTCTACATTGTCTACAGGCTGATTGCCGCCGCATCGACTTTCTCATCCTATCAACCGCAGGGATGAGGTCGACCATGGCGCGTACGGTCACAACCGCCCGGGCCGCGCGCACGTTGTTTCTTCTGTCGGCTGCCTCCTGCTTCTGCGTCCGCGGTCCAAGGGTTGAAGGGAATCAGAAGGAGGACGGGGCAATCACTGCGTGGCGGACTCGGCATGCCCTGAACCTACCCGAACGTCTTGACTTGCCGTTCAACCATCCCTGTCGTCCGTAGCGCAGATGTTGTCCGCCTCGATCCTGAGCCTGCAGATGCCGCGTGAAGTATCGCAGGTTCCCACCGTACAATCCCCGTCTGTCGTACACGGGGATGCTTCCGGAACGCCCGTCACAGGCTCGGCGTTCGCACAATCGTCGTTTGCCGGCACGCCCGGACACGGGGTGGCACACGTGTCGCCGGCGATAAACGCCCCTGTGCCTCCTGAAAACCCCATCCGGGCCCAGAATCGCTGTTCTTGGGTCTCTCCGCGGGCATGTGTGATTGACCGTTGTTGCACCTCGGCTACGCTCGTAGCCGTTCACGCACATAGATTATGGTACGGAGCCTGGGAGCGGCGTATGGGTTGGATACAGTTGATCTTCATTTTCCTCCGGGCAGCGGTTCGGAGCCAAGCGGAGCTGGCTGCCGAGAACCTCGTCCTCCGGCAGCAGCTCGCCGTCCTTGAGCAAGGCTCGAAGCGGCCGCGGTTACGGAACCGGGACCGCATCTTCTGGACCTGGATCGCCCGCCTCTGGTCCAGCTGGCGCTCCGTCCTCGTCATCGTCCAACCAGAGACGGTGCTCGGCTGGCACAAACAGGGCTTCCGCCTCTACTGGCGATGGAAGTCGCGACCCCGACGACTGGGCCGACCGAAGATCGATGCCGAGATTCGCAAGCTGATTCGTCGCATGTCGCGAGGGAATCCCCTCTGGGGAACACCACGGATCCGATCGGAACTCCGACTCCTCGGCTATGAGGCGTCGAAGGCTACAGTGGACAAATACAAGGAGCGCCATCGCAAGCCACCGTCGCAGACGTGGCGGACGTTCCTGGACAACCATGCTCGCGATATCGTGGCAATCGACTTCTTCACAGTGCCGACCGTAACGTTTCGAGTCTTGTTCTGTTTCATCGTACTTCGCCATTACCGCCGTGTGGTCGCCCACTTCAACTTCACGGCGCATCCGACAGCTCAGTGGACGGCTCAGCAGGTAATCGAAGCGTTCCCCGACGACCAGGCGCCACGGTTCTTGATCCGGGACCGAGATTCGATCTACGGCGACTTCTTCCGCCGACGGGTCGAGCACATGGGAATCGAAGAAGTTGTGATCGCATACCGCTCTCCTTGGCAAAGTCCCTATGTCGAACGCCTGATCGGATCGATCCGTCGCGAGTGCCTCGATCATGTCATCATTCTGAACGAACGCCATCTCCGGCGTATCCTCACTGATTACTTCCACTATTATCATTCGAGCCGCGCGCACTTGTCGCTGGACCGGAACTCGCCGATTGAACGGGAGATTGAACCGCCCTACCGCGGCCGCGTCATCGCGATTCCACAAGTTGGCGGTTTGCATCATCGCTATCGCCGCGCAGCTTGAGCTCTCGAACCGCTGTTCTCGGGTTGGCCCTCAAGGTTGACGTACGCGCGGGCCTTTCAAAACCGTCGAGTCTCGCGCCCAAACGTCCCACCGTCCTTGCGCGTCCACCATTGTTGGCAGCCCGTGCAAGTGCCAACTCTCCACTCGAAGCGTACTGTTCAGCCAGGATGACATTATCAGGAGCCACAGGACGACGACAGGCGATACAGCGTACCCGTCCCACACCCCTCGCTGGCGCGAAGGATGGCGCACCCAGTGCACATCAGGCCACGACACTGTCGGTTGCCGAGGACCGGCTCGATCTCTACGATAGCATTATCAGGAGGTGTTCATGTTCCCATTGAAAGACAAACACGCATTGGTGTGCGGCTCGTCACACGGCATTGGACGAGCATGTGCCCACGAAATCGCCAAGCTCGGCGCGACGGTCACGCTACTCGCCCGCGGTAAACCGGCGCTGGAGGAAACCTTGGCCGAATTGAGCACGGAAGCCGGTCAGAAGCACGCCTACCTGTGCGCCGACTCGGCCGATCCGCAGGCACTGCGCGCCGCTGTGATGACACATCTCGAATCCGTCGGTACAATCCACATTCTGGTGAACAACTCCGGCGGTCCGCCTTCCGGCCCGCTGATGGATGCCGACGCCGAACAACTGACCAACGCTTTCCGCAATCACTTGCTGTGCAATCAACTACTGGTGCAGACCGTGGTGCCGGGAATGAAGGAGTGCGGCTACGGCAGAATCGTCAACATCATCTCCACCTCGGTGCTGATGCCCATCGGCGGTCTGGGCGTCTCCAACACCACGCGCGGCGCGGTCGCCAACTGGGGGCGTACGCTCGCCGGCGAATTGGCACCGTTCGGCATCACCGTGAACAACATCCTTCCGGGTTACACGGACACCGGGCGCCTCGAGTCGCTCTTTGAAAAAAAGGCGCAACGAACGGGAGTGCCCGCGGAGGAGATTCGTCGGCAGGTCATCGAGTCAATCCCCGGCAAGCGGCTCGGAAGACCGGAAGAGATCGGCGCGGTGGTGGCGTTCTTGACGACGCCGGCCGCCGCCTACGTGAACGGCGTCAATCTGCCGGTCGATGGCGGACGAACCGCAGGGCAGTAGATGATGAACCGTATACTGAACTACATCGGCGGCGAACTCGTCGAGCCTGCATCGGGTTCCTACCTGGATAACGTCGATCCCGCCACCGGGCAGGTCTACGCGCAGACACCCGACGGCGACGAACGCGATGTGGAAACGGCCGTCGATGCGGCGACGCGCGCGTTTCCCGCCTGGTCGCGCACGCCGGCGGCGGAGCGGTGCCGCATCATGTGCCGCGTGGCTGATCTGATCGAATCGCAACTCGATGAGCTGGCACGTGCCGAATGTGTCGATAACGGCAAGCCGCTGACACTCGCACGCGGATTGGACATCCCCAGGGCCGCGTTGAACTTTCGATTCTTCGCCACGTCCGTTCTGCATGCGCGTTCGGACATGCACGCCACTGACGACGTGGCCATCAACTATACCCTGCGCCAACCGGTGGGCGTGGCGGGCATCATATCGCCCTGGAATTTGCCGCTCTACCTGTTCACCTGGAAAGTCGCGCCGGCGCTGGCGTGCGGTAATTCCGTGGTGGCCAAACCATCGGAAATCACGCCGATGACGGCGTTTCTTCTGTCGAAGATCTGCCAGGAAGCGGAGTTGCCGCCGGGCGTGCTGAACATCGTACACGGGCTGGGCGCCAAGGCCGGGGCGGCCATCGTGGCCCATCCGCGTATTCCGGCGATTTCCTTTACTGGCGGTACCGTCACGGGGAAAGAGATTGCCACGGTCGCGTCACCCATGTTCAAAAAAGTTTCCCTGGAACTCGGCGGCAAGAACCCCAACATCATCTTCGCCGACGCCGACCGGGACGAGGCACTCCGAGAGAGCCTGCGATCTTCATTCGCCAATCAGGGACAGGTTTGTCTGTGCGGCTCGCGGATGTACGTCGAGCGAGCGATCTACGACGACTTCGTAGCACGCTTCGTTGACGAAACGCGTAAGCTCCGCGTGGGCGATCCGCTGGAGGCGGACACGAATTTAGGCGCCGTGGTGTCCGGCCCGCATCAACAGAAAATCCTCCGATACATCGATCTCGCCAAAGAAGAAGGCGGAAGGATCCTGTGTGGTGGAGGCGCCGCCCCGCCTCCCAACGACCGATGCCGGGGCGGCTTTTTCGTGGAACCCACCGTCATCGTGGACCTGAAGCCCGATTGCCGCGTCAATCGCGAGGAGATTTTCGGACCCGTCGTCACCGTCACACCGTTCGATTCACTCGAAGAGGTGATCGAACTGGCAAATGGCACTGACTACGGTTTGTCATCATCCGTGTGGACGAGCGACGTCAACAAGGCGCATCGCGTAGCGCGGGACCTGGCCGCCGGCACGGTCTGGGTCAACTGCTGGCTCCTGCGCGACCTCCGCGTACCCTTCGGCGGCGTCAAGAACAGCGGCGTCGGCCGCGAAGGCGGCGAAGAGGCGATCCGCTTTTTCACCGAGCCGAAGAACGTGTGCGTCAAGATGTCGTCGTAAAAGAGAGCCAGCGATTGGTTCTCGGCGTGTAGGACCGATCGCCTTGGCGAAGGCAGGCTTCGCGACAGTTTGGGCGGATTTCGCGCCGAACGAGGATTCGGCCCAGGGCCATCGCATCCTATCCGCGTCAGGGGCCGGGGAGCGGCGCAGGGGCGGCAGAGCTTGAGAAATCCCACGGGAGGGCACCGCGGCGAGTAACGCGAGGCCGGCTGATTGCGTTCGGTCCTCGTCCGCCGAAGAGTTGCCCACCGATCGAGTCTCCCGTCAATATAGAACGGTGCCGAACCATCGAAGTCTATGAGTGATCCCCGGCGCGGCGTGGAGTCATGTCGGCAGGTCGCTTGGTCTGCGTAATCAGCGCGACTGACGTCAGAATGACGACCATGGCTAGCAGGATCCGCGGGGAGATGACTTCGTCGGCCATCGCCCAGCCCAGCACGACGGCCACCGCGGGATTGACGAACGCGTACGTCCCCACACGTGACGGCGTACTGACACGCAACAGCCACATGTAGGAAGTGAATCCGACGATCGAGCCGAACAGGATGAGATAGGCTAGAGCGGTCATCGAGGCCGGTGTCAGCATCTTCCAGTTCAACGCCCCACCTTCACCCATCGCCAATCCCACGACGACTAGAGCCGCACCGCCCGCCAGCATTTCCATGGCGGCGGCCAGCAGCGGCGAATCGGGCAGCTTGGCGTGACGCGAGTAAAGTGAACCGGTGGCCCACGAGAGCGAGGCGAAGAGCAGGATGAGCACACCGGCCACGTTCAGAGAACGTGCATCCATGTCCCTTCCTGGATCCACCAGAATGTAGACGCCGGCGAATCCGAGTATCAAACCCAGCACATCCCAGCGACTCGGCCTCTGCCCGCCCGGGCGAAGGGCTTCCAGCAGGGCCATCCAAAGCGGAACGGTTGTCACAATCAACGCGGCCATGCCGGAGGGGATCGTCCGCTCCGCCCAGCAGACCGAACCGTTGCCGCCCAAGAGCAGCAGCGTACCGACGACCGCCGCGGACCTCCAGTGGGTGCGGATCGGCTTGGCGGCGCCCCGGCGCCGCGACCACGCGTAAAGGACGGAGCCCGCCACCAGGAAACGGGTGCCGGCCATGAGAAGCGGCGGTAACGCCTCGACTGCGAAACGGATCGCCAGGTACGTCGAACCCCAGATGATGTAGACGGCCGCAAATGCGGCGATCACGCCGAGGAGGGACGGACCAGGGGAGTCTGGTGTCGCTATTGATGTTCCGTCTGCAGGGGTCTTCAACGCTCCTCTTCTCATCAAGAACGGGTGCTCGTAGGATGGCGCCCCAAGACGGTATAGTGCGTACTGGCGGCCGCGACAAATGCGGCATTCGAGGATTGACGCCTCCTACTCTCCCAATTGCAGGAAAGTGGGAGGGTAGATGCCCCTTTTCGCAAGAAACTGCGACGAAATGGACCAATCCACCCTTCGCATCATGGACGCCAACTTCAATCGCGCAAGAGAAGCATTGCGCGTCATGGAGGAGTACGCGCGCTTCGTGCTCAACGATACCATGCTGAGCGCGACGATCAAACGTGCGAGGCACGATCTCCTGGAGTGCCTGAAATCGGCGTCCCGCAAGTCGGGGGGCGAATTCGGTGTGCGGGCGGACATGGCAGATCCGGCCGACCTTACGGCTCACCGTGACATTGTTCATGACGTGGGTCGAGATATCACAACGCCGGAGGAAGGCGTGCGGCACGATGTCCATGACGTCGTCACGGCCGCCTGCAAGCGATTGAGCGAATCGCTTCGCGCACTGGAGGAATACGGCAAGACTCTCAGCGCCACCCTCGGTGGTGATATGGAGAAGCTGCGCTACGAGGGCTACGAAATCGAGCGGCGTTTGCTGTTGATCGCCCGCGCGCGCGATCGCCTCGTTGGGGCTCGACTTTACGTCATCCTTACGGCGTCGCTGTGCCGCAATGAGTGGTTCGAAACCGCACTGGCGACGCTGAAGGGTGGTGCGGACGTTCTCCAACTCCGCGAGAAGACCTTGGATGATGCGGATCTGTTGGCGCGAGCCACACGACTCTCTTCACTCTGCCACGAGCACGGTGCGCTGTGTATCGTCAATGACCGACCTGATATCGCGGTACTGGCCGGCGCCGATGGTGTACACGTGGGTCGCGGCGACCTCGCGATCACAGATGTGAGACGTGTCTTGCCTAGCTCATCGATCATCGGCACGAGCACGCATACCGTGGAACAGGTAAAGGCGGCATGCGAACAGACGCCGGACTATATCGCCGTCGGGCCGATGTATCCGACCGAGACAAAACCGCAGGACCACATCGCCGGTCCGGTAACGCTTCGAGCCGCGCGAGAATTGACCGCCCTGCCGCTTGTGGCGATTGGGGGCATCAGTGCGGGCACTGTCCGCGACGTAGTGACGAGCGGCGCGGATTGCCTGTGTGTCTGCTCGCAGATCATTGCGCAAGCCGATGTGGCGGCGGCTACTAACCAACTTCGCACCGCCATCGACACGATGTTCGATACGACTGCCGGAAATCAATCCTGAACGGACGGTTGTCCGCACTCGGCTACTTGACGTCTTTACTTTGGTTGATTTCAGGTCTCCTGCGACAAACCCACGTAGCGCCTATCGAGGGCCAAGGCAAGGCTGGCGTGCGATTTTTTTGCAATTGCGCAAGCGCCGTCGGTCGATACTTGAAGCGATGCGCTGTACGGGGAACGGACCACCGGTGTGGTTTTGTCGTTAGTGGTGTGCGGGCAATGAGTTAGTGTCCGTCAAGACATTGACTCGCGCCGGCGGCATTCCTAGCATCTGATAGCTTATCGGAACTGTCGCGAGCGTAATGCGAAACGACGACTTGTCTTTTTGCATTGCGGAAAGGGGAGCTGTCGCTCACGGTGCCCGACACGTCAGCGCACTTGGAATCGGAAACCGTCCGATAGGCAGACACGGGCGCATGCGCCCCTCGGGAGAAGAGTGCCATGCCAACGGCAGATGAACTACTGTCAGTCGTCGAAGCCAATGTCAGCGCGGATCGTTTCCGCGAGCAACACTGGGAGGGATCCTTCCAGGAATACCTCGAACTGGTGACGAAGAATCCCAGCGTCGCGCGGAATGCGTTCCAACGAATCTACGATATGATCAACCACTTCGGCTCGGAACGCTACACGCACCTCCGTGACGAGCTGGCGCGGTACAAATTCTTCACTGATCCGATCGAGAGCGGCGCCGATGCCATCTTCGGTCTGGACCGTGCGCTGATGAACCTGGTGGATTTCTTCAAATCCGCCGCGCGGCAGTACGGGCCGGAGCGCCGCATTCTGTTGCTGCACGGTCCCGTGGGCTCCTCCAAGAGTACCATTGCGCGCCTGCTCAAGAAGGGGCTGGAGTACTACTCCAGGCTCGATCAGGGTGCACTTTACAGCTTTACGTGGGAAGTCGAAAACGAGGACGGCACCAAGATCTGCCACGCGTGCCCCATGCACGAGGAGCCGCTGAAGCTGATTCCGGTGGAAGCCCGCCATGCGGTGCTGGGCAAGCTGAACGAAGAACTCGATGAGGGTTCGCAGATCCGCATCGAGGGCGCGCTGGATCCCTTCTGCCGTCGCATGTTCGAGGATCTGCTGGTCAAATACGAGGGCAATTGGCGAAGGGTGCTCGATCACATTCGCGTGCGTCGCATCATCCTCAGCGAAAAGGACCGCGTCGGAATCGGCACCTTCCAGCCGAAGGACGAGAAGAACCAGGACTCCACGGAGCTGACGGGGGACATCAACTACCGCAAGATCGCGGAGTACGGCACGGACAGCGACCCGCGCGCGTTCAACTTCGACGGCGAACTCAACATCGCCAACCGCGGTATGGTGGAGTTCATCGAAGTGCTCAAGCTCGACGTGGCGTTCCTTTACGATCTGCTCGGCGCGTCGCAGGAGCACGTGATCAAGCCGAAGAAGTTCGCCCAGACACACATCGACGAGGTGATCATCGGGCACACCAACGAGCCTGAATACAAGAAGCTGCAATCCAACGAGCTGATGGAGGCGTTTCGTGATCGAACCATCAAGATCGACGTGCCGTACAACACCAAGCTCGTGGATGAAATAGCGATTTACGAGAAAGACTTCAACAAGGAACGCATCCGCGGTATCCACATCGCCCCGCACACCATTGAGATGGCCGCCATGTGGGCCGTGCTGACGAGGCTCGAACAGCCCAAGAAGGCCGGTCTGACGTTGATGCAGAAGTTGAAACTCTACAACGGCAAGAGTATCCCGAACTTCACCGAGGAATCGGTCCGCGAATTGCGCGATGAAGCGCCGCGGGAAGGCATGCAGGGCATCAGCCCGCGTTACATCCAGGACAAGCTTTCCAATTGCCTTGTCAACGATCAGGCCATTCAGGAGAAGTGCATCAACCCATTCATGGTCATGAACGAACTGGAGTCCGGCCTGTCGCACCATAGTCTCATCACCGACGAAGAGCAGAAGACGGCCTTCCGTGAACTGCTCGGGCTGGTGCGCGAGGAATACGAAGACGTCCTTAAATCCGAAGTCCAGCGCGCCATCAGCGCGGATGAGGACGCCATTGCGCGTCTCTGCTCGAACTACATCGAGAACGTGCGAGCCTACACGCAGCACGAAAAGGTCCGCAATCGCTACACCGGCAAGGACGAAGAGCCGGATGAGCGGCTGATGCGCTCGATCGAGGAGAAAATCGACATCCCCGAGAGTCGCAAGGATGACTTCCGCCAGGAAATCATGAACTACATCGGCGCGCTGTCGCTGGATGGCAAGAAATTCGAGTTCCACACCAACGCGCGGCTGCACAAGGCGCTGGAACTCAAGCTGTTCGAGGATCAGCGGGATACGATCAAGCTCAAGAACGTGGTGTCCGGCGTCGTGGACGACGAAACCCAGGCGAAGATCGACGTGGTGAAACAGCGCCTGATCAAGTACTTCGGCTACAACGAGACCAGCGCAACGGACGTGCTGAAC
>Ga0055451_10000469_pt1 | contig 16113 bp, 11 predicted proteins | sample China_Galinas_PW_3_FD_57745 | JGI IMG/M metagenome (GOLD analysis project Ga0055451, IMG submission 57745) | Wetland microbial communities from San Francisco Bay, California, USA, that impact long-term carbon sequestration - China_Galinas_PWB_D2 | ecosystem: Environmental > Aquatic > Marine >... | reverse complement strand
GATGCAAGTGATCGCCGAAACAGGACTCCCATCCCTTGATCTCGGCATGATCGTAAGGGGTGATGCCGACGCCGAAGGGGACCGCCAGGTCAAGATCGCCGGGGTTCAGAGATGCATCGGCGACCGCGTTTCTCAACGCGATGGCGGCAGGCTTACCGGATGGGTCCGGCTCTGCCCAATGATGCGCATTGCTCCCGGCACCGAAGCCCGCCATCTCGGCGTAAATCCGCGCGCCGCGGGCTTTTGCATGTTCGAGTGCCTCGAGAATGACCAGTCCTCCCCCTTCGGCAACCACCGTGCCCCGGCTGTTGCGAGAGAAAGGCCTGCACGCCAGCTCCGGCCGATCATTCGAGTCCGTGTCGAGCCGCCCCAGCAGCTGTGGGCGCGCGAGCGCCATGGGATTGATCTTGGACTCGGCCCCACCGCAAATGCACACATCCGCGGCACCGCGCGCAATCGTGCGAAACGCCTCTCCGATCGCAAGGTGGCTCGACGCCTCTCCGCAAGTCACGGTGTTCGAAGGCGCCTGGCAGTCGTGCACAATCGTGACGTGACACGCGAGCATGTTGGGAAGGAACTTCAGCAACCATAGGGGCGTCAGGTTCTGCATCCCCTCTGCGCCCCATTTGCGAATATCAAAAACGCCGTCATCGCCTTTGGCGGTGGCCAGCGCCCCTGCCAGTTCGCTCAAATCCGCACAGATCAGGCCGGCACCGATATTCGCCCCGAACCGCGTGCTGTCGACATTGGGTGACCCATCGCCTTCGCCCCGATCCACAATGCACTTCGTGTTCAGGCCCGCATCGCGCACGGCGTGATAGGCACAGGCCACGGCGATTTCTATGTCCCGCGACATGACTTTTGCGCTCTTGCGATACGTCTTGGGGATGAAGTCGCCCAATTTGAAGGGGGGAAGTTCGCCGCCGATTTGCGCGGGAAAGCCGGCGGGATCGAACGCCTCTATCCGCTTGATACCGCAAACTCCGGTCGTAAGGGCGTCCCAGAACGGCTCGATCCCGATCCCGATCGGTGTGCCGACTCCCAACCCCGTCACAACCACACGGCGCCTGATGCTCATCGAATTGGCTTCTCCCCGCCCAAGCCTAGCTGTCGGCATGAGGTTAGCAACTGCGCGAACTGATCGGAAAAGACAAAGTTATGGTCAGGCAAACCGAGCGATCCTTCGGCATGGTTCACGTGCGAAAAAATAAGATCGACCCTACCGATCGATTCCCGGTTCCGTATGACGATACCGCTGGTGACGGCCGCGCGATCCTCGATGGAATCGATCGTCGCCTCGTAGCGAATCTGATCGCCGGGCACGGCATAGCCCTCGAATGCGGCAAGCCGCACTTTCGCGAGAATGACGTTTTCCTGAAAATCACGCGCCTCGCCGACCAGAATTCCGGCCGTCTGCGCCATGCCTTCAATCATCAGACTGGGCGGCACAACCGGGTAGCCCGGAAAATGATCGTGAAGATACTCTTCCGCCATGGAGACGTTTTTGATCGCCACGGCGCGCTGTCCTGGCACGAATTCGACAAAGGTGTCTATCCAGATCCAGCGCATATCTTTTCGTGGTGTTGGTGCCTCTACATGCCTGACAGACGCGCCGCTACGCTGCCTGGAGCTTGCCTTCCACGTAATTCACGATCGTGCGCACGGTAAACAAGTCAGGCACCTTGGAAATGGCCGGATCCTGCTCGAACTGGGCGAAGTCTGCATGCGGCATCGCGGACTTCAGGGCTTCGAGTCCTGCCGGTGTCAGCCTGTCGCCGTCCACTAGCTCCGGATTGTTCAAGGCATCCTCAGGGAACAACTCGCCCTTGGGTATCTTGATTGAAAACGCCTTTTCGAGCCGAAACACAATATCGAGAAAATCGATGCTCTCGGCGCCAAGATCACCCTGTAACGTTGAATCGTCACTGACTTCGTCATGATCCACGCCGAGCGCATCACTCAGAACGTCTCGAACGGTCGCAAAGACTTCCTCGCGATTTTGAGCCATCCCGTGCAGACCTCCACCAACCTTGACAGATTGAGCCGCTTCAGCCGGCGGCCAGATTAACAATCCCGCATCCTATCAGTCCGCAGACCGCGTGTACAGCAAGTCGAATGTCGCTCGGGCATCGGCGATCATCCGATCGTGCCCACCCTTGCCTCGACCTGCCTCATCCTCTACGGAAAAATGTGTGAGGCCGAACCGCGCCTTGACGACTTCGACCCCTTGGCAAGTTCCGACACCACTGAAGTCGCTACGGTCGTCCGCGATCCCTTTGCAGTCCACCGCCACTTGCAGCAGACTGCCCGGCTTCACAAAGCTCTTGTATGTTACGTTTCTCGCCTCCCGGAGCAAGATGACACTGTGCCGGAAATCAAGGGCGTCTCGTACCAACCACGCCGCGGCTTCCGCCATCGCCTCCAGCATCAGCACGCCCGGCAAGACCGGGAAAGTCGGGAAATGGTCGGCCAAATACTCCTCCGAGAGCGATACCGCTTTGACCGCGACAATTCGCTCTCCGCGTGTGAGTTCAACAATCTCGTCAATCAGGCTGAACTTCATTATCTGTTTTCGCGGTTTTGATCGAATCGGTGATCGTGTCGGTTCGATGCGCCGGACAGGCCCGCAGAACAAGACGTCGCACCCACGTTTTCGATTGCCCGGCAGGTGGCGACTGGATCCGCGCCCTCCGCGCTCTGCGACGGCCCGCGCCAGCCGGCGAAACGCCTGCGGTCCTACCAGTCGAAATGACTGGCGAGCCCACCCCGGAGCGGGCGTTTTCGTTTTTTGGGTTTCTGTGCCGCCGCTTTGGAGTCCGGCGTCACTGCCGCCGGAGCGATCAGCGCCTTCAAAGACAACGAGATCCGTCTGTTCTTCGGATCCACACCAAGGACTTTGGCCTCCACCTCCTGGCCTTCCTGGACCACGTCGCTGCAAGCGCGGACGCGGCTCTCGGAAAGTTCCGAAATATGGATCATGGCCTCGACGCCGGGAACCAACTCCACGAAGGCACCGAAATCTGCCAGTCTGGTGACACGACCGGTCACCACGGAATTCGGTTCGAAGGACTCGTGGATGCCCTCCCAGGGGTCCTTGGTGGCCTGTTTCATGCTCAGTGCGATTCGTCGCTTGTTGGCCTCGACGCGTATCACCCTGACATCCACCACATCACCAATCGAGACCACATCGGACGTCTTATTGACTCGCGCCCACCCCATTTCGCTGATGGGGATCAGAGCCTCCAGGCCCTCTTCCAGTTCTGCAAAGGCACCGAAATCCGCCAACCGAACCACGCGCACTTTCTGCGCCGATTCAACCGGGTATTTCTCCTCGACGTTCTCCCACGGGTCCGGCTGGCATTGCTTGAGGCCTAGCGAGATGCGTCCGCGTTCTTCGTCGATTTTCAGGATCTGTACGTCGACCGCATCACCAACCTTGAGCACATCCGTGACCTTTTCGACCGGTCGCCAACTCAGATCGCGAATGTGCAATAGCCCGTCGACGCCCCCGATGTCCACAAATGCCCCGTAGTCCATGATGTTACCGACCACGCCCTTGCGCACCTGGCCGACTTCGAGTTCATTCTTGAGTTTCTCGCGTTGCTCGGCGGCTTCGCGCTCCATGACTTTCCGCCGGCTGACAAGCACGTTCTTATGGCGCCTGTCGACTTCGACCACCTCGCATTGCACCGTTTCGTTGAGCAGCAAGGAAATGTCCTTCATGGGTGCGGTGTCGGTCTGCGATGCCGGCATGAATGCGCGAATGCCACTGATATCGACTTCCAAACCTCCCTTGTTCATGCCGGTCACGCGCCCCTTGAGGAGCATGCCGGGGGTCAGATTCGTCCAGGTCGCGCGTTGAATAGCCCCTTTGCGATTCACACGCAGCATGTCGGCTTCAGGATCGAATCGTTCGACCACGACGTCAACGCGCCGGCCTACCTCGATCGGTTCCTTCTTGCCAAACTGAGAGCGATCCACGACGCCCTGGGCCTTCGGGCCAAATTCAAGGAAGACTTCGTCATCACTGACACCGACTACCGTGCCGGTGATTTCCGTGCCTTCTGCGATGGTGTCGCCTGGTATTCCGGCATCCATACTTCCGATTCCGCCGCGAAGTTCCGATAAGTCTGCTGCATCCATCGAAGCCATGGCTTCGGCGACTTCGCGGTCGATCGCATCCATCGACGGCGTATCGTCGATTGGGGGTGGCGGCGGCGTGGCGGGCGCGGAGGGTTGAACGTCGTTCGCATTCGTACCCGTCTCCGGATTGTCGAATGACCCTCTTGGGTCGGCGGCGTCACTCATGATTCCATGTTCTCAGGGTGTTGTGAGTGCGGATTGCGTCTAATAGGACTTGGATACCCAATTTGCGCTGTCGATATGCTTCGTCCGCAGCCGGAAGGTCGTCGACTCCCTTGCGATTGCGACAGGCCATACGAAAAGCGTCCACCGACGCAAAACCAAAATCACTCGCCGACCGCGGCACGGCAAAAATCGAATACCACGGGGACCTAGCGAGTGCTGAAATCGGCCCCGAGTTTTAGCGGGTCTATTCCGGCAAGTCAAGCCGTACACACCCTCCGACGCCCCCATATCTGGATTGTCCCCACTGTTACGTTCATGCCGACGGCCAAACTGAACCTACAGCGTGATATCGCCTGTGCGGCTTGATCAGGCGGTGGCATCGGGATCTTCTGCTTGGGTGGAGGCGTAGTGAAGACTAGCCGTGATGCCGCCTGGCCGTTTGCGACCCTCTCGTCCGTCAGTTGGGCACCGACGAGACCCAAGTGGATTTGGAAGCACATTCTGTCTGTGACTTGTTGCCCCGCGCAGACGCCCTGCGGCGGTACCCGTGGGGCGGTTGGGCGAAAGCGAATGCTCGCCACGGAGAATCGAACACAACAACGTCTGCTTTCGGTCCGAATTCCGGAAAACGCCTCATGGGGATAGACGCCAACGCCGACGATCTTTCGGACTGTCCTTCGGGGCCTGTTTTCGAGGGCCTACGGCCGCCAGGCTGGGCAAAATCGCGTGGACATGGCGTCAGGTGCGCCAGGCGCTAGAATGACCTGGCGAAACCGATGCCGATATCAACCAATGGGACTCGTTAAGGAAACTGCCGGTGGCAAATAGGCGCAAAGGGAAGAAAAGGAAACCCGGAGTAAGGAGTCAGGTGCCGGCACCGCCGAAGCAGACGCCCGCCAGGCCACGCGGCCCACGGCGAAGTACACTGCCAATGGTCGTTGCGGGCGTGGCGTTACTCGCCGCCGCCCTGTGGTTTGCGACTTCGAGATCCTCCGGAAGCTGGCCGAGCGATTTGGGAAATGCGTCGGCCAAGGGTTTTAACCTCCTGGTCATCACGCTGGATACCACCCGTGCGGATCACCTGGGGTGCTACGGTGATAAGCAGGCTGAGACGCCCGTTCTGGACGCCTTGGCTGAATCGGGCGTGCGTTTTGCACACACCGTGTGTGCAGCCCCCCTCACGCTGCCGTCGCACTCGACCATCTTCACCGGATTGTATCCGCCCAACCATGGTGCGAGGAACAACGGCGATCACACACTCAAGGAGGAAAATGTCACGCTCGCAGAGATCCTCAAGGACAAGGGGTACCAGACCGGTGGGTTCGTATCCGCATTCATTCTCGACGCCCGATTCGGCCTCAACCAGGGTTTCGATCACTACGACAACGAAGTCTCCACGGATCAACTGCCGGGCGATTTCATGGATCAGATCGCCCAGCGACCCGCGGATGCCGTGACGGATACGGCGCTTCGCTGGATCGAATCGCGTCAACAGGACAGGCCGTTCTTTGCGTGGGTCCATTACTACGACCCGCATAGCCCGTACTTGCCACCGCCCGATTACGCCGCACGATTCCCCGACCGTCTTTACGATGGCGAGATCGCCTTCATGGATTCCCAAATCGGGCGTCTCCTCGCCGGGCTCGATCGTGAGGGTCTCCGCGACAACACGCTTATCGTGGTCGTCGGCGACCACGGCGAAAGCCTGGGCGAGCATGATGAGACAACCCATGCGCTGCTCGTTTACGATTCGTCGATGACAGTACCCTTTATCCTCTCCTGTCCCGGCGTTTTCGGGGGTGGCGTTGTCCTGGACGGCTTTACCGTGGGCACGGTCGACGTCATGCCGACCATTCTGGATCTGCTGGGGATTCCGCCACTGGACGTTTCCGACGGAATAAGCCTCGTGCAGGCGCTTCCGAGTCCCGATCGCGTCTATTATATGGAGACATACGCGACATTCCTGAACGACGGCTGGGCGCCCCTGACGGCGTTGCGCCGGCACACCGACAAGTACATCCTCGCCCCCATGCCTGAGTACTATGACCTCGCCAACGATCCGCATGAACTCGATAACGTCTATGACACCGTATTCGGCGAGCCCATGAACCGTCGCGACGAGTTGGTCGCCGATCTGGCCGCCCGATTGGCGGAGTGGCCTTCCATAGAGGGTCTCGTCAAAGGGCTTGTGCAACTCGACCCGGAGACCATCCGTCAGCTCGAATCGCTGGGTTATGTCGGGACCGGTTCGGGCGCGGCTGCCTCCAGCGACCTGGCTTCTCTTCCGGATCCCAAGAGCATGATGCCGGTGCAGCGTATGACGGACGAGGCGCGGGCTCTGAAACGCGACGGCCGACTGCCGGAAGCACTGGCGCTCCTGCAGCGGGCCGAGAAGTTGTCTCCGAAGAACAACAGCGTCCTCCACTCGCTCGGCACGACGTTGCTGGGGCTCGGGCGCGAGGCGGAGGCCGCGGAGTTCCTGGCCAAGGCGAACGCTGTCAAACCCAGGGCCTGTACGTCGCTGCTCCTGGCTCAGATCAAGATCCGACAAAAGGACTTTCGCGTGGCCGCACCGCTTTTGAAGCAGGCCAAGGAACTCGACCCGAACTTCGGCGGCATCTACATCGCTCTTGGTGATTTGCTCGGTCTCACGGATCATCCCAAGAAGGCGATTGAGGCCTACGAAATGGGCAAGGAGATCGATCCGTTCCGTGTCAAGGAGATCGCCGAGGCACGGATTCAGAACGTTTATAACGCATTGCGGGCGTCGGGCCGATCCTTGGATGATTGACGATTTCTGAATGGAGTCCGAGAATAGCTGTCTGGATTTCCGTCCGGTTGTAGAACACGAAGGTGCTCGCACCCTACCCAACCACCTGGAAAAAGACACGCGGCAGGGGCCGGACCAGCAATAATAAGCAAGACTTTATTATTTTTTCTACGGAATTACGCTTTTTTCATTGCATTTCGGCAGAGCATTGTGCTATATTCAGGCTTCAATGAGGCGGCCTGCGCACCGGGTTACGCGGTTCGTGGGGTCGTGTCGGTTTGGGATCGACAGAGTTTTCGATTGTTCAGGTCATACGGGAAGAGGCTTGGCTAACAGACGAGAAAGATCGGAATCGCGCGGAGGTGTGCTGAAGACGCTCGGGCTGGTAATCGCCTTGGCGTGTAGCGCGGGTCTGGCGGGCGTTTCGCTGCAGTCACCGACTGGGATGTGGCTGGGTTGGGTTATGCTCATCCCACTTCTGCTGGCCATTCGCGCGTTGGCACCCTGGCGTGCATTCGTTGCCGGATCATTCTGGGGGCTCTGCCTCTACGCCTTCGGCTGCACAGCGGAGGTGGCGCCGTTCAGCCTCGGCGTCGGCGCGTTGCTGCGTTTGGCGCTGGTGCCAGGTATTTATGCCTGGTTCGGATCGACGATCACACGCCGCAAAGGGTTCAGCCCGCTGATGCTAGGGCTAGGCTGGGTCGGCGTGGAGTTGGCGCTACAGCCGCTGGGTCTGCACAACGGCCTTTTGGCCGGCACCCAGGAATTCAACATTGTCATTCGGACGCTGGGACTGCTGGCCGGTTCAGTCGTCGTGGCGTTTGCCGTGGTCTACGTCAACGCGTCGATTCTGTCGATGCTGGCGGGGGCCGCGACGGTACCGGGCGGCTCGCGGCGGGCGCCGCGATCAACCGGTGCGGATGTAAGGTCGTCCATACCTGTTTCACCTGCTTTCTTTTTCGAGTTCCTCCGGAACCGACACGCCCGCGCTCCTCCCGCACGCTAGTCAACCTGAAGGCGGCGGATTTTCCGGTCGCCCACCGCTCGGCGTTTGTCGCCGAGATCGACATGCACTAATTCCTAAATCTTGTATCGCTCGTCCGGCTCGACTGTTTGTCTGTGCCGTGGAAAGAGCGGTGACTAACGTGTGTTGAAGCATCGTCGTCGGACCAGCCAGTTTTCCGGTGACTTGGTCTTATCGCCACCTCTCGAGGTGGGAACGAGTCTGATCGAAAACGACGGCGTTTGCGGATTTTTTGGCAAATCTGTTGTGAGGGGCGAGGTGCCTTTCTCAGCAAAGGTTTTTGGAGGTGTGAGGATGAGATCAAATCGATTAGTAGCGGCTATCGCGATTTGCGGGCTGCTCGTGTTTACGACGGCAGCTGTGGTCGCCCTGGATCCGGTCACAATTATGCCCAAGAATGCCATAATGCTCACCAATACGGGCTCGGCTTTTGTGCCCGCCGGTGCGCCGCTTCTCTCGGATGCCTGCCCGGCGACCGACCTGGGAACGGTTTCCGGTTCCTTGGTGACCGCCGGCAGCACGGCCGCGTCGGCGGACGATTTTGACGCCAGCGCCTGGGGTTGTGGCGACAATGCCGGTGGTCCGGATGAGATCTTCCAGTTCGCGGTCGACGCGAGCGGTTTCTGGCGGATTTCGACGTGTGACGACGCCACGTTTGATACCTCGATCGGTCTTTACACCGACGGTGGTGGCGGTTGCCCCGGCACGTTCACGGACTGCAACGGCGACGGTGCCGGCTGCGGCGGCTTTACGTCGAATCTGGAAATCGGGCTCAGCGCGGGCACGACGTACTACGTCGTGGTCGACGGCTGGAGCTCGGGCACGTATGGTGATTTCAACCTGACGATTGAGAATATCAGTTGCACGTCCGACGCCGAATGTGACGACGGCCTTTACTGCACCGGTGTGGAGACCTGCAACCTGGCTACCGGACTGTGCGAGGCCGGTACGGACCCGTGTCCGGCACCTGCCCCTGCGTGCAACGAAGTGTCCCAAATCTGTGGTTGTGCGTCGGACGCCGACTGTGACGACCTCACTTTCTGCAACGGTGTTGAGACATGCGATCTGGGCACCAACGAATGCGTGCCCGGTGCTGGGAATCCGTGCCTCGATTATCAGACCTGTGACGAGGCGGGCGCCGTGTGCGTCGATCCTCTGCCGTGCATTAGCTGGCAGACGCACGAGATTGGCACTTCGTTCTTCCCGCAGGCCAACAACTGTCCCCAAGAAAACTGGACATTTGACGACGTAGAGCGCTCGCACCATACCAGCGACATTTTGAATTGGTATGAAGCGAGCTTCTTCGGCCGCGATTTTGCCGGTGACGCGCAAGGTACAATCGTCCTGGTGGACTTGTCGCTGTGGACGGTCGAGTTTGGCAGTTGCGTTCCGGAAGCACAGATTCCCGACACGCAGTGCACCAAGGCGGGTACGATTCTGCCGGGTGGTTCTGACCCGGACCTGCTGCACTGTGACGCAACCGGAACGGTGGTCTTGCCGAACAACAACGGCGATATCGACAGGTGCGAGATCGACTTCTTCGTTGGTAGCAGCATTGCGACGCAGGGATATGGATTCGGTATCGCTGGTGGTCCTCGGCCCATCGGTGGTCCTGGTGCCGACGATGATTTTGGGCAAACGGTTTTCTTTATTGAGGATTGCCCGCCCACCGGTGTATACTCGCCAACCGGCTTTTCGCCTCCGACGATCAATGACTACGGCGAGGCGAGAGTTTGTACGGCCCCGTTCGGCACCTGCTGTGCGACGGATGGTAGCTGCTCGCTGACGATCGAAGACGATTGCACGGCCGCTGGCGGTTCGTGGGGCGCCGAGGTCGGTAGCTTTGCCGGTGGTCCTGCGGCGTGCTATGGCGACGCTGACGGCGACGGCCTTGACGGCACCTGTGGCGACAACTGCCCGGATGTTGCCAACGCAGGTCAGGAAGACTGCAACGGCGACGGCGAGGGCGATGCCTGTGACCCGGATGCCGGCGAAGGTGACGGCGACGGCGACGGCGTTTGCGACGGTGTCGACAACTGCCGGTTCACGCCGAATGCGGATCAGGCCGACGGCGACGGCGACGGTGTTGGCGATGTTTGCGATCCGTGCCCGCTGGATAATCCGGATGATACGGACGGCGACGGTTCGTGTGACTCGAACGACCTCTGCCCCGGCTTCGATGACAACGCCGATGCCGATGGCGACGGTGTGCCGGACGGCTGCGACCTGTGCCCGGGTAGTGATGACGGTGCGGCAGGCGCGTTGGATGATGACGACGGTGACGGCGTGATCAACTGCAAAGACCTGTGCAACGGTGTCGACGATGCCGTGTTCGGTCCCGAGTGCGACGGTGCCATCCCGACAGTCTCCGAGTGGGGTCTGGTCGTTCTGGCGTTGCTGCTTCTGGTGGCCGGTAAGGTTTACTTCGGTCGCCGCGAGAACCTTGCCTAATTGAAGGTAGGGCGATTCTCGTTGGTGTGTTTTGCTTGAATTGATGCGGCTGGTGAGGGGGAGGTGATACTGCCTCCCCCTCCCGGTGCTTTGCGGTCCTGCCGAATCACGCAGGTCTGCGACCGGCGGCCGGCGTTGCGTCGCATGTCAAAGGCGTGCGTTTCGCCCCCCGAAAGGGTGCATGCGGGCAGCGGTGTCGAGACCGTCGCCGGAGATTGATCGACAAACCGTTGGCCGGCTCTGGTGCCAACGCAAGGGAAACTGGCTGAACAACATAGACCGCCCTCGATTGGTTCCATCAGTCGCGGGCGGTTTTTTGCGCTCTCAGGCGTGCTCGCCCAGGGACGGATGCTCGCGTTCGGGACGCGCTGAGATTCAAGGTCCGGTTTCCGGCACGTCGAGAGAGATTTCCGAATCGGCGCCAGATTGGCGTGAGGCGCATTCTATCCGGACCCTGGTATGCCGGCGGAGGCGCCGTCGGTCGAGGAAAAGATTCGCTCAGCCCGTGACGGTTGTCTGTCGAATTGGTAGAAGGGTAGTCCGTGCGGGCGTGAAACGACCGCTGACGTTGGCATAGACGCTCGGTCGTCAAACGGCCAATCGTCGACGGCTTCGTAACTCGGTGAGCAGTTGTGGCCAAGAAAAACGAACGCAAATCTCAGGATGGCGGCCCATCGTCAAGCCCGCATCACCAAGGCGTGGGCTCCCCCTCTCCGCGGCCTTCCGAGGGAGCCGGGCGCACTGGCGGACGCCGGCCCCGGCGGACGTGGATGGAGACGCATGGGCGGGATTTGAAGTTTCTCGGCGTATTCGCATTGCTCATGGTCATCTACTGGGGGGCGACGACCACGGCGCCGGTCAAGGATCACTTCTTTCCGTGGTACCTGGAAACCAACGCCGTCGCATCCGCCGACATCCTTCACCTGTTCGGATATGCAGATATGACCCGCAACGGTACTTCGTTGGTGTCTCCGCGCGGGTCGATTACCGTGGCGCGCGGCTGCGACGCGGTGGAGCCTGCGGCGCTATTCATATCGGCCGTTCTCGCTTCGCCGGTGATCCTGAGGTCCCGTTTGATTGCGGTGGCGGTGGGCACGGCGTTTATCATGCTGCTGAATCTGTTTCGCATTATCACGCTTTTCCTGTGCGCCGTGCACTGGCCTGCCGCGTTTGATATTATGCACCTCGACATCTGGCAGACGGCGTTCATCATTTTCGCCCTTGCGCTGTGGGGCGTGTGGGCGGCGTGGGCGACGAGGAAGAAGCGACTGAAACCGGCTAATGTCTCCACTCATTAAGAAGATCGTCTGGTTCGTCGCCGTGTTCGTCGTGGTCTGGGGTGGGCTGGTGGCGCTGCGGGGAAAGCTAAGCCCTGCCTATGAGTATCTTTTTCGCGCCGGCGGCAACTTCGCCTTCAACGGATACCTTACCTGGCGTGATGGCAGTGTGCGGTTCATCGACCTCGATCAGTCGCCGCTCGACTTGCGTAATGACGTGGACCTCAATACCTATGGCACGCTGCCGGCCAACAAGGTGATCCTCAGGCCGCTGGGCAAGTTCGACACCCTGATGCTGCTGAGGAACCGGAGCCGGATGGGGAACTTCGGCATGCTGCGCACAAGCGCGCGGCTGGTCGGCTATAGCCCGACCGTGTTGATCGTGGCCCTTTTCCTGGCTACGCCGACGACGTGGCGGCGACGGCTGATCGGACTGTTGGCCGGGTTGTTGTTCGTACACGCTTACATTTTCGTGCGTCTGGCGATCGACCTGGCCACCGGTGAATGGGGCTTCGCTTCTGCCCAACCCTACGCGCTATTCAAACTGAGCGACTTCTGGTCCGGCGTACTCACCCGCGTCAGCGAAGTCGTGGCCGAAAACCCAACCGTCTACCTCGCCGTTTTGGCGTTCTTCTGGCTGGCGTTCATCCTCCTGAGTGGGACCCTCGCCTCGATCGTGCAGGAATCGAAGGCGGAACCGGAAGCCATCGAGTCGTCGGACTAGATCTCAGTCGTTTAACATTCAGTCCTTTCCAGCCCAACCTTCACCGCGCCACTTTTTGTGTTATGTTCTTACGGCGAGGGCGGACGATTGGGCGTAAGATGAGGTATGGCGAGACGACATAGAAAGAGAAAGAATGCTCGCGCGCCTGCGCAATCCCGGCCGCCGGGAGGCTTGCACGGGAATCGGGCCCGGTGGTGGTTGTTCGGGGGAGCCTTGGTGCCGATTGTCGGCATGATCCTCGTGCTTCAATGGGCCGGTGGATCGCAACGCGGGTTGCCGCGTGCGCTGACAGCCGGATCGGCGCGCGGCTTCAATGTGCTCGTGATCACACTCGATACGACTCGCGCGGACCACCTCGGCTGCTACGGATACGATGCGGCGCAGACGCCCGTGCTTGATGAATTTGCCCGCCACTCCGTTCGCTTCGAGGACGCGGTGTCTCCCGTGCCGCTGACGCTTCCGTCGCATACATCGATGTTCACCGGACTTGATCCGCCGCATCACGGGGTTCGCAACAACAGCGAATTCAAACTGGATCCCGCGCTGAACACGCTGGCCGAAGTTCTCGCGGGTGCCGGCTACCAGGCGGCCGCGTTCGTTTCAGCGTTCGTGCTGGACGCGCGGTATGGCTTGAACCAGGGCTTCGATCTCTACGACGATTCCGTCGATACGCAGGTCGGCAGCGAGCACGGAGCGCTCAGCGAGCGGACCGCAAGTAGGGTCACGAATGCGGCGCTGCATTGGCTCGGCCATCGCGAAGAGGACGCGCCGTTTTTCCTTTGGGTCCACTACTTCGATGCGCACTATCCCTACGAACCGCCGATGCCCTATGGGGTGACGTTTCGCAATGCGCCCTACGACGGCGAGATTGCCTATTTGGACGGGCACTTAGGGCGATTGCTCGACCGCTTGAAGGCTGACGCACTATGGGAGCGAACGGTCGTGGTGGTGGTCGGGGACCATGGCGAGAGCCTGTGGGAGCACGGCGAGTCAGCCCATTCGCGTTTGATTTATGAGGCCACGCAGCACGTGCCGTTGCTGCTTGCGGTTCCCGGGCTGTTTCAGTCGTCGCACGTCGTGGATGATGTCGTCGTGACCGTTGAGGACGTCTTTCCCACGGTATTGGATCTGCTGGGACTTGATTCTCCGACCCGGTGCGATGGGATCAGTCTGCTCGATGCGGTCAACGGGCACGACCGCGTGGTGTATATGGAGACGCTCGCGCCGTACCTCGAAAGTGCCTGGGCGCCCCTCTACGCCGTACGACGTCACACCGACAAGTACATCCTGGCACCCGAGCCGGAGTACTACGACCTGGCGAAGGATCCCCACGAGTTGGAAAACTTGTATGCGTCGCTATCACCATCCGCGACAGGGTCGCGCGACGAACTTGTGGAGAGCATGAAGGCGCGGCTTGCGGAGATGCCGCCGTTGGAGGCGGTGGCCGGGGCGCGGATCGAGCGTGATCCGGAAACGCTGCAACAGTTAGAATCGCTCGGATACATTTCCGGCGGGCCGTCCGATGAGACCGTCGGGCAGATCGATCCGAAATATGCGATTCATGTGTGGGAGAAGACGCGCAACGCGAAGTTGCTGATCGCCGCGCAGCGATTCGACGAGGCGTGGACACTCGTGAACGAGGCGCTGGCGGCGTCGCCGCTCGATCGTTCGGCGCTCGAGCACAAGGGTACGCTGCACGCCTACGCAGGCGAGTGGGAGGCCGCCGAGGCCGCCTATCGCAAGGCGCTGGGTGTGCGAAAGAGCTCCAACGGATACACCATGGTGGCGGCGGCGCTGATCGAGCAGGGGAAGTTAGTCGAGGCACAAGAGATGCTCCGCGACGCCATCCGACTCGAACCCGAACACGGTGGCGCGTGGGTCATGCGCGGCGACCTGATGGTGAAAATGGGGCGTCTCGATGAGGCCGTGGCAGCGTATGAAAAGGCCGCGAGCGTCGATCCCTATCGCTACAAAGATGCGGCGGCCTCACGCCTCGATGCGATTCGCCGCCGGCGTGGCGGGGGGTAGCGACGAACAAAAAGAAGAGCTAAGCACAAAGGCACAAAGACACAAAGAAAAAAGGAAAAAGAACCTTCTGTCTTGGATCCGAAGCAATCAAAAGGCTCGGCGATTCGATCCCGACCTCGAACTCCTTGTTGCCTTCGTGTCTTTGTGCCTACGTGGTTCCATCTTTTTTTCGGGAGTCGAGTGTGCGTTCGCCGGGTTGATCAATGGCAGGAATGCGGCTCCTCGGCGTACTTGGCTTTTCCCTTCTTCGTCATGAGCATGGGAAAGACGATGTCGCTGAGGCAGCAGGGCACCATCACCGCCAGCACGACGAACACGAATACTTCTCCCACCTTGTCGATCCAGGCCACCACGCCCAGCGGTCCGACCATGTAGAAAATGCTGGCCATCGAAGAGGCGAGCACGTGCAGCGAGTGCGAGATCAACGTGCTACGCATCACGCCACTCGATGCCACCAGGCCGACGATGACGCCGATTATCGCGTAGGGCAGCACCATCCCCGGGTGTTCGACGACGCAAATGTGCCACGGCGCTTGTATGCCCAGAACCGTGAGTGAGATGTGCGGCATGAGAATGTCGCTGGCGCCGCACACGCCCACGGCGCCGACGAGTCCGACAATGATCGCCTTGACCACGCTGCGGTCGTAGCGGCAGAACATGGCCGTCGTCGCTACGGCGGAAAAGAGCATGTGCGTCGGATGAAACAGGTGAAAGAAGAGTTGGGCAAATGCCGGGCCGTGGTCGTGGTCGTGAGCACCCGAAGTCGCATGATCGTGGACTGCCTCGGCGATACCGCCTTCGATCGCGTTCGAACCCAGGATGCATATGGCACCGGCCGCCGTCAGCCCCAATGCGACGGCCGTCACCGAAAAGGGAATGTGCTCGCGCAGTTCCACCAGCAACGCGGATGGGGCGTTGGCGATGGTGTGTTTGTGATCCGCGGCATGGTCGTGCCGGCAGTTTTCGTCGTGGTGCGAATCGCTCACGTTTTGGTATCCCGCGGATGGCGTTTCGGTGGAAACGCGCGTTCTCGTCTCGTTCGTGCAGAGATTATGGCTGCCGCTTGAACGGCGTGCAAATCGCCCGAATACCGAGCGGTACCGGGTCACACCGGCCGACGGCCATCCGTTAAACGTCGTACGGGTCCGTGACACTTTCGGCGGGCTTCATGTAGGGCAGGTGGTTCTCCCGGCTATGCGGGGAGGTTCACCTGCCTTGCCAAATCGGCAGGTCAACGCTCCGTTGAGGCGGAGCAACGACCTGCCCTACGGCTTTTCGCGTCCGCCGATTCTGTTACGCACCCATGTCGTGATGCGGCGCGTTCGCCCACGAATGGAAAACTCGCTATAATCCCCTGTAAGGCACCGATTCACGGCTCTACAGGGACGACGCCCATGTCGGCATCCATACGTCTGAAAGAATTACTCCATGCCAACACCATGCCTTCGGCGCCACAGTTAGTCATACGTGGAAGCGGCGACCGGGTTCGATGTTTGGCCTGCGGGCACCGCTGCACGATTCTCCCGGACAG
>Ga0055451_10000466_pt1 | contig 16141 bp, 11 predicted proteins | sample China_Galinas_PW_3_FD_57745 | JGI IMG/M metagenome (GOLD analysis project Ga0055451, IMG submission 57745) | Wetland microbial communities from San Francisco Bay, California, USA, that impact long-term carbon sequestration - China_Galinas_PWB_D2 | ecosystem: Environmental > Aquatic > Marine >... | reverse complement strand
AAAGCCCTTTTCGCTCGAAACCTCTCAGCAGGCGACAGCTACCGCGAAGCGGTTTCGTTCTACAAGTCCGACCGCGTGGCGCCGGATGCGTTTCGCCGAGACCTGGGAGCGCAGCGGCGGTAGCTGGCTCTGATCACTTCCCCGCCACGATGACCCCCAGATTGCCTTCGACGGGATCCGTCACGACGATCGAGATGAAGTCGCCAGGCACAAGGCACTTCTTCAGCTCCCCTTCCAGTATCCAACGTGAGCGGTCAGCTGAAGCTGGCGAAAGCGAAATGCTGCGACAGTGTTCCCGGCCGAGCGTGACCCTAGGAGCCAGTTCTTGCCCTCTCGAAGCGATCTCGAATTGGAAAGCTCTTTCACCATGCCCAGTGTCGACACAATACGTGTCTTGTGGGTTCCCACCGACGGATGGCGTGAGCGCTCGCGTAGCGACGCCGTTGACCTGCAAGCATGTTCCCATGCCGGTCTTCTTCGAGACAAGGAGGACGCGTTCACGAATCGGACCATCCCTCCTTGGCGACACGCTGAGCACAATCGGCAGCGCACCCGTGAAAGCCTCTGGTCCATCCCGAGACGACGTCGCGATGCGGGCACGTACGCACGCGCAGGTGGAGGTCAACCGGATGTCTGCGCCAGGGATCAACCTGGCCGGAAACGCAACGACCTTCAGAGTAGTCGCCTCCACAGGGACTTGCCCGATGTTCACGAGAACTCTGTTCGCCGCGTCAATTCGTGGCCGATGCGAGACGAACCCCGACAGAACTGCTCCGATGATGCCCGCGACGGCTCCGCCCAAGGCTAACCGATAAGGCCGTGTTGACTTCATTGGCGAAGCCTTCTCCCAAGAGTTGGTAGGTTTGCCGCGGGCGGCGCTAGTTCCGCGCCGCCTTCCGGAGCTTCGCTTGCAGGTCAGCCACTTCTACCTGATCTACGCTGTCTCCAAAGTCTCTTCTAGCGATAGCAGACTTCTTGGCACGCGCGATCTGCGCCTTGCTGAGTGAGCCGGAGTCCTTCGAGATCGATTTCAGCGCGGCGCCCGCGCCGAGTATGCTGGTTCCAAACACTCTCGAAGCGGCCACGCTTCCGCCATTGAGGGTGAAGACCCACTGCCAGAGGACCACATTCCCCGCCAAGACTGGATCATTGGCAATCGGCACATTCACGCCAATGGCAGAACGGTGTACCTGTGCATCGAATGTCCAGGAACTTGTGAAGTCCGGAGAAAGCACCGCGAATCCGGATTGCGGATCTATTGTAACCGGATCGCCTGCGACAGTTCGAAATGCGCTCCAAAGCGTTGCGGTAACCTGGCTACTGGGACCCGCTGCAAGCACATGATCCAGATCGACGGCAACGCCATAGTCCTGGTCGCCAATGACGCACTCGAGCAACATCTTTGGTTCGAGCACCGTGAAACCCGGCGCGCTCAACGGGACGCCGTAGCGGACGGTCGCGGAGACACGTCGACTCGTCATGATGCCGGCCGGAGACAGCAGCTGTAGTTCGTATGGCATCCCTGGATAGTCCTTGATCTGCAGGGAGAGGCTCGACAGTGTCTGCCATTGTCCGGAGGTAATGGACCCGCTTCCGACCGTTGTGCCGGTGTCGACGCGGAACAAGCCCCAGGAGGTTGCACCAAGAGATGCGTCACACAACATTTCTATGGGGTCTTCGTTGCTGCGATCGTACGAACTCTTGATCCGGAGCGGGTACGCCGTGGGATTGTCGGTGATCGCCCAGGTTGCGCCCGGCACAATCGTCGTGAGGTAGTCGGCCCGAGTTCGTGACCCCATTTGTACGCCGACCGCGAGCGGAATACTCGCAATACCACCGCCGCCTCTTCGGGCCACTCCGCCGCCCCAAAAGGTCTTCATGAACGAAATGGCCGATGATGAAGCGGCCGTCGCGAAAGCTGACTCACCGGGTAGGCCTGCGCCCCATGAGGTGTAGGAAGCCACCTTGACGCTACGTGTATTTCGATCCAGAAGGTAGATTCGCTGACCCGTCGCGTTGTAGGCCAGCGACACCGGATCAATCGTCGGAAGATCTACGGAGCCTACGGAAGTTATTGCGTAGGTGGGACTCGCTGTCACGGCAAGCTTCACTAGCTTGCCGTGACGTGCAGCGGGACTCCACGATGTGTACTCCAAGCCCGAGACCAGGTACTCGCCAGGAGCGAACATGGCGATTTCGCCCGCACGATGAAAGGGCAACACGAGGCTCGCCAACGTGTTGGCTGTCGTTGTATCGACCCACCTGATGGTAACCGGGTTCGCGCCGAAGTTCTTCGAAAGCTCAAGCTTGGTCTGTGGAACACCAGAAACGTCTAGTGTCATCTCGCGAACTCCGCGGAGATGGTCAACCGGATCTTGAGCTGCCAAGCCAGTCGCAAGTTGCGCGAGACCCAACGGAACGAGCAGTATCGCAATCACCGGATGTTGCATGGGAACTCCCTTGTAGTGACAGCTAGAGTATTCAGGGGACGCGGGACGATGCGTGCGAGTTCAAGGTCCGATGAGAACAAGCCGGGATTCGTCATCGTCGATACGCACGTATCTCGGACGGTGAAAAATGGCCCTGTTGCGCTCCGAGAAGGCGGCTTCCTCTGACGTTAGTGGACGTTTTGGGCCAATCCTCGCAATACGATGGAACTCCTTCAGGACGGACTCTCTTGCGCCCTCAGGGCGAGCATTGAAGAGGGTGCACAGCTTTGCCCAAACGACCCTTCGAGTCTGTTTGGCATTAGCATTGGCTGACGTCAATGCGGGTGTCGCGGTCGGAGAAACAAAACAGACGAGGAGGACGGTCTCGCCGGCTGCGTTGCGGTGCCGTCCTTCCATCAGGAGCGAACCGATCTTGTTATACGTAGGCCAGACTTCCTCGCGGAAAGCCTGATCGGTGCAGGTCCAGTACAGTCCCTGCACCAAGATCTCACGACTTGCCTCGAGCTGTGCAATGCGTGCTTTGGCTTCAGCCACGGCACAGCCCCAAATGTCCTCACGAAGGGGTAATGCCCAACTCTCGTTACACATCTGGAAGAGATCACGTGTGGGAAGCAGACGAGGGTCTTCCTGCTGTTTCTCGATCGTTGGCAGCCAAGTCTTCTTCGCCATGTCGACAGCGCGAGCGAGGCTCTTGATGCGCTTGTCAACGTCGGCTTGTGGCAAGGGGCCGCGATGCTGGGCCGGCGGCGATGGCACGAACACTGTGCCTGCGCCACGCGATGGTGCCTCCATTCGATTCGGGCTGCGCGGGGCGGCTGCTTCCTGGGATACACCGAGTTCTGGCCCCGGATCGCTGCCGGTGTTGTAATCGAAGACTCGGAGTGGAGCGTGGGATTCGACACTACGGGAAGTTGTAGCCGTAGGCCATAGACTACCGAGCACGAGCGCAGTGCCCAGCACTGCGACTGTCGCGGGGATCGACGTGCGCAAACTCATTGCGATCGGTCCAAGCAGCGGGTGCACTTGTAGGTGATGTCAATGAAGTCCTCGGCCCACCAATCGCCTGGTTCCCACCAGTAGAGCTTGGTCTGCACCTCGAAACCACTACACCATTGTTCAGAGAATTGGGAAACGAACTGCTGTGTGTTTGGCAGGATCGTCGTCAAAGGAACCATCGTTGCATAGCCGCTCAGTTGCTTGCCCTTGACATACAGTTCGTGCTTGGAGGCATTCGTCACGGTTGCCGAGATCGTCATGTTGCATCTGGCATACTCCGGAGGATAGTAACAGAAATTCCCGGCGCCGATGCTGTAGTAGTCGCATTGGCCCTGCTCTCCAACTACTGATTCGCCGGAGATGTTGGGGGCTGAGTCTGGGATGTCGCTTGCAATGAGAACGGGAAGGCAGCACTCCTCTTCATCGAGGGATGGTGATGCACCTACAGCACTGCCTGCGACTGTTGCGGCCAGCAGATCAGCCCCGGCCGCCTTGGAGATGGCGCGCGATGCCACGGCGACGCACAGGAACAGAACGAGACCTGGCAGGGTTGCATGGATTCTCGACATCATTGGTGTCCCTTCACGTGGACAAGGTGGAGTTGGTGGTTCGCTCGAATAGCCAATCCTGGCCCGCTGATAGAGGAGTTGGAAACCACTCGCCGGCTTGGCATGGCCTCGTGGCGCCGATGAGAGTGGGTGGGTGTGGTGTTGGCGTGCGACATGCTGCTTGCTTCGTCGCTGCAGGGGTCAGAACCCCAGAAAGACGCTTTAACGTACATGCCAGAGCTCAGCTACGAAGATGGAAGGCCCACTGTCCACTGTCAAGGGGCTCCCGCAAGGGAAAAGAGTGGAAAAGCAGGTGTGAGAGGGGGAATCGTAGCCTCCCGTGGAGCCTTTTTTTGTGCCTAGCCCGGACTGTTCACGAAGCGCTTCGAGCGATGTCGCCAAACGCGAAGCGGTTGGCGACATCGCGGCGTGACGAGTCGATTGCGAGCGGAGGATCGTCGAACGGTGCGGATACCGAGCTCCTCTGAGCAGCTCGGCCTCGACTGGACGGGCCCATGTGCCAGAGACGATCGAGGCCCGTGACCCTGCGGGATCGCCGAGCAGGCGTTTGGCGGAGCGAGCCGGAGGTTCACGGTCCTCGCCGGATTCGGCCGTCAGGCGGATCGGTTCGTGAATAGGCCGGCCGGCTAGGACACGCGACGCACGATCCCGACGACGACGCCGCGAATCTCGACCTCGGTTCGGTAGATCGGAGCGAAGCCAGGATTGGCCGGCTGTAGGCGAATCCGGTTCGGTTCGCGGTAGTAGCGCTTCAGCGTTGCTTCGTTGTCATCGATGATCGCGACGACGATCTCGCCTTGGCGTGCGGTCGGGCGGCGTTCGACGATGACGAAATCGCCGTCCTGGATGTGTTCGTCGATCATCGATTCGCCTCGGACCTGGAGGATGTAATGGTTGGGTCCGTGGGGAACGAGGTCCGAGATCGCGATCGTCTCGCGGTCTTCGATCGCCTCGATCGCGTGGCCGGCAGCGATACGGCCGAGTACGGGAAGTGATGGACCTGGCGCGACCACGCCGCGGTTCTCGGGCGTGTCGGGATCGTAGAGAACTTCGATGGCACGGGACTGTCGTTTGGTGCGACGGATCGCGCCCTTGCGCTCGAGATGCTGCAGGTGCTCGTGGATCGTAATCTTCGAGACCGCGAAGTTATCGGCGATCTCGTCGAGAGTCGGTGCGATCGAGTACTCGGCGCGATAGTCGCGAACGAAGCGAAGTACCTCGAGTTGTTTCTCGGTCAAAAGCATGGGAGCTCCGAAGACGTCATTCCACACAACAGTCCGTTGGCCGTTAGCCGAAAAGGCAGGCAATCAGGAGATACATGGCAAAGAAGCCAACGATCGCGCCGAGTTGGACAGCCTCGCGCGCGGTTTGGGGGAGAATCTCTGCCGGCAGCAATGCGCCGAGAGCATGCGGCCGCGCCCCCGGCAACAGGGAGACACAGCCATCCCCGCTCACCTGACGCGGCCGGACGTGGGCGGGTCGGACGACGTTGTTGTCTTGGAGGCGTCGCGCGTCGGATCGCGCGGAAGCCGCGACCGTTCGCAAAGAACGAGCCGTGGCTCCACAGGAGGTCTTGCCTGCCGCCGGGTGAGTCGAGCGCCCGGGTGTACCTGCTGCCGCCGATGCTCCGGACCCGGACGACCTGGACACCACCGGCCGTGCCCGATCGGACGAGACCCGATCGGACATGACGGCGGCCCTGACGGTCATCCCGGAACCGGTACCAGCCACCGCCCCCGCGGAGGGGGGTAGAGTGGGGATGGAGGATTGAGAAGGTGCGGAGGCGGTGGGCGGTTCGGCGAACAGCAGCCCCTGCTGCTGCTTCGGCTTCGGTCGGGCCGCCGCTAGGACCCTTCGAGGCAGGGCCCCTCGAGGCTGCATTCGATGGGCGTCGCGGCGACCCCTGGGTTGAACTCCTCGGGCACTCGCGTTGGAGCTGTTGGTTGTGGACGGCATGACTTTCCCTCCCGTGAAGCCACGGCTTAGGTTTCTGTACGGTAAGGGTGATGATAGGGTAATGCAAGGGAAAAGTTAGGTCGTGGGAGGGAGGATCCAGCGATCCGGCCGGGGGGCGTTTGCGGCTGCGGGCGAGTCATCGTTCCGGCGTAGAACGCTTTCTCGATCCCCTTTCACGGACTAGGCTTATGTGGATGCCGTTGCCCGAGCTCCGCCTCCCCGTCGAGACCCCAGGGCCTCGCTATCTGTTCTCGTTCCGCCCTCAGCAGCTCCCGACCCTTCGCTGGCCGGTCGTGGTCATCGGAGGTGGTGGGGCCGGCGCTTCCGCCGCACTCGAAGCTGCTGACCACGGGCGTGAGGTACTGCTCGTGCGCAAGCCGCCGGCCAAGGTCTCCAACACCCGGTGGGCCCAAGGCGGAATCGCGGCAGCAATGGCCAAGGCCGACAGTCCGGAACGGCACAGCGAGGACACGATCGCGGTCGGTTGCGGACTCTCGGAGCCGGAGGTCGTGTCGAGAATCGTGTCGGCGGGGCCCGACACGATTCGCTGGCTCGAACACTTCGACGTAACCTTCGACCAACGTCCCGAGCACCACGACGCGTCGGAACGTGGCGACGGTCGCAGTCTGTCTCGCGAAGGCGGGCACTCGTTCCCCCGCGTTCTCAGCGCGGGCGGTGATGCGACCGGGAAGGCGATTCAGTCCGGTCTCGATCGCGCCGTCATGGCCCACGAACGCATCACCGTGCGCGACGACCTACGGGCGCTCGATCTGCTCGTCAGCAACGGCCGTTGTATCGGTGTCCTGACGCAGAGTGCTCATGGCGATCCGCTGATCGTTCTCGGAGGCAGCACGATCCTCGCAACCGGTGGCGCCGGCCAGCTCTATCGCGAGACGACCAACCCTCACGTCGCGACCGGCGATGGGCTCGCGATGGCCTGGCGCGCCGGCGCCACGCTGCGCGATCTCGAGTTCGTTCAGTTCCATCCGACCACGCTCTACATCGCGGGGGCAGCGCGTGTCCTGATTACCGAAGCGCTGCGCGGTGCCGGCGCCGTGCTCGTCGATCGCGAGGGCGCCCGAGTCATGGAAGGCGAGGATCCCGCGCTCGACCTCGCGCCTCGTGACGTCGTGTCCCGTGCCATCCTGCGCCGGATGGTCGCGACCAACGACACGCACGTCTATCTCGATGCCAGCCGTGTCGAAGGCGGCGCCGACAAGCTGTTCCCCGGCATCGCGAGGATGTGCGCGGACTTCGGCCTCGACATCAGCCGCGATCCGATTCCCGTACGTCCGGGAGCCCACTACTTCGTCGGGGGCGTGCGCACCGACGCCGACGCGGCGACGAGCCTGCCGGGGCTGCTCGCCTGCGGCGAGGTGACCTCGACCGGGCTGCACGGCGCCAATCGCCTTGCGTCGAACTCGTTGCTCGAAGCCATGGTCATGGGCCGCCGGGCCGGAACGGTCGCCGCAGCCACCTGTGACGAACCCGAGGACAAAGGGCTTCGCAGCCTCGATGACGACCCGACGGTCGGTCCCAAGCCCGACGCGGAGGAAGAGGTTCCGCTGAACCTCGACGACATGATCTACTCGCTCAAGGCGCTGACCTGGCGACAGGTCGGCTTGATCCGCGAAGCGTTCATGCTCCGCGACGCGGTCGAGAAGGTCGATTTCTGGGAGCGGGTCCTGCACTCGCGCCCGCAGCGCAACGGCAAGCACGTCGATCTCGTCAACATGCTCCTCGTCTCTCGCTTGCTTGCGTTGTCCGCGTTGGCACGCGAGGAGAGCCGTGGAACGCACTACCGCCGCGACTTCGATCAGCGCAACGACGAAGACTGGCTGTGCCACACCGTGGTCTCGCGAGGGCCGAGCACGTGAGTAGACCGCGCCGCGCCGGGCCCGAGCTCGGCGAAGACCACGACGACGAGGAGGTCGAGCACACGCCCGAGCGGTCCCACGACGGCGTCATCGAGACCGTGGAGCGTCCGCCAAAGGCCGTTCTGATGTCGGTCGTCCCGTCGCGCGTCGACGACGATCACTTCGACGAGCTGCGCGGGTTGTGTGACACCGCTGGAATCGAGCCCGTGGACGAGCTGCTCCAGGTTCGCGGTAGGCCGACCCCTGGGCTCTATCTCGGCAAGGGCAAGGCCGAAGAGCTCGCCGAGCTCGTCGAGCTGCATGACGCGGAGCTCGTGGTCTGCGACGAAGAGCTCGCTCCCGTCCAGGCCCGGAACCTCGAGAAGCTCGTCAAGGCGCGCGTCCTCGATCGAAGCGAGCTCATCCTCGTCATCTTCGCCGAGAACGCCCGAACCTCGCAGGCCCGCCTGCAGGTCGAGCTGGCCCGGATGCAGTACGAGCTCCCGCGCCTGCGCCGGCTGTGGACTCACCTCGATCGCGAGCGCGGCGCTCGCGGCGCGATCGGCGGGATGGGCGAGCGGCAGATCGAGATCGACCGTCGCCTCGTCAAGAAGCGGATCACGGCCGTTCGCAAGCGGCTCGTGGAGATCGAGGCCAGAAAGCAGCGCGAGATCCACTCGCGCCGCCAGGAGTTCCAGGTCTCGCTCGTCGGCTACACGAACGCCGGCAAGTCGACCCTGATGAACGCACTGACCGGCTCCGACATCCTCGCGGAAGACCGGTTGTTCGCGACGCTCGACACCCGGACCCGCAAGTGGCAGCTCGGCGAGGGTCGCTTCGTGCTGCTCTCGGACACTGTCGGTTTCGTGCGCAGGCTCCCGCACCAGTTGATCGCCAGCTTTCACGCGACGCTCGCCGAAGCACTGGAGGCGGACCTGCTGTTGCTGCTCGTCGACCTCACGAGCGGCCACCCCGAGAACCAAATGGAGACCGTCATCGAGGTTCTCGACGAGGTCGGTGCTTCGGGAAAGGATTCGATCCAGATCTTCAACAAGACCGACGCCTGCGATCCCGGTCTGGTCGCTCTGATGCGCAATCACTATCCCGACGCGCTGTTCGTGTCCGCGGCGACCGGTGATGGGCTCGAACGGCTGGCGGACGCAGTGCGCGAGCGCCTCGACCGAGTGTCCGAGCATTGCTGGCTCGCGGTCGCACACAAGCACTCTGCAGTGCTTTCGGATGTGCGCACGTTGACGACCGTGCACGAGGTTCGCTACGGGACCGAGGCGACGTTCTTCCACGTGCACGCGCCGCCGAGCGCGCTCGAGCGGCTGCGCCTGCGTGGCGTCGAGGTCCTCGCGAACGAGCCGGACGTCGGTTGAGGCAGGTCAGTGCTTCCGCTCAGCGATCTGGGCGATCAGCTTCTTGAACTCCGGAAGGTCGGCGAGCGGCGACAGGAGCTCGTTCTTCTGCAGCGCTCGGGCGTCCGAGTAGCCACGTCCAATCGCAAGGCCGAGGTCGTCGAGGATCACACGCGCGATCTCGTCCCGTCTCGCCTTGCTGGACCCGGGAAGCAGCCGCGCAACGAGCAGCGCTGCACGGACAGCGGTCGTCGGCTTCTTGTCGCCCCTGACCATCAGCTCGGCCAGGTGCTCGACCCGATCGGCCTTGCCCGACTCGAAGTAGCGGCGTCCGAGCGCATCGCAAGTGACGACGAACCGAGACCGATACGTGGCGCTCTTCGGATTGCCGGCGAGAGCGGCCTGGCTGTGTTCCAGCGCCTCTTCGAGCACTTTGGTCGCTTCGTCGGCCTTGCCGGTTTCGATCAACAGACCCGCGAGGTTGTGCAGCGAGTTCGCGAGGCTGAAGCTGCGAAAATGAAGACCGGGTTCGCTGGCGAGCGCGGCCTCCTTGTCGGCGACCGCGCGCCTCATGAGCTCGATCGCGCGCGGCAGCTGCTTGCGCAGCCGGAAGACGGTCGCGAGGTTGTGGAGAGTCGACGCGCGGATCACCCGGAACTCGCTGTCGGTCGGGTGGGCGGCGACGAGCGATTCGTCGATCGCGAGCGCGGCATCATAGGCGCGTACCGCCGGCCCGAGGTGTTTGCGCCTGCGTTCGATCGTGCCGAGCAAGCTCCAGATCCGGGCGATCTCGGCCCGATCGAACGCTCGTGGAGGCATCTTGGACTTCACGAACGACAGCGCCTTCTCGAGTGTCCCGGCCGCCGCATCGAGTTGCCGCTTCTGCGCCTGTAGCAACGCGAGTGAACGCATGTGGCTGATGCGCGCCGACCACACCTTCGGCGCAAGCTCGGTCAACGAGTCGAAGATCTCGCTCGCGTGCAGGAGCACGCGCTCGGCGCGGTCCATGTGGCCGGTCCTTCTCAACCGGGAGCCGAGGTTGCTCGTCTCCACCGCGAGGTCGGTCCGCCACGGCAGCGTTCGCGGGAAGTCGGCCGCGAGTCGCTCGAGCAGGGCGACGCCGCGTTGTTGGTCCTCGAGTGCGTCATCGATCCTGCCGAGCTCGAAGTCCGCCGCCGACAAGCGGCAGAGGTTGCGCGCAAGCTGCAAGCGATAGATCGGATGATCCGGATGCGCCGCCACCAGCTTCTCGAGGATCGCGATCGCCTTCTTGTGGAGATCCGCGCTCTTCTCCCTCTCGTCGTCGTGCTTGTACAGCAGGCCGAGGCTGTAGTAGGTCGAAGCCAGCTTCAAGCGGGGCTCGGGGCGGTCGTTGGCCAGCTCGGCCAGTTTCAGCCGAATCGCGACCGCCTTCTCATAGCGACGTTTCGCATCGGCAACGCGTTCTTCGAGGGTGTCGATGGTCGCCATCCGGACTTCGGTGACTGCGAGCGCTTCCTGCATCACGGGGTCCGAGTCGCAGGCTTCGGGCAGCGCAGCGAACAGCGAGAGCGAGGTTTCGAGGTGTTGCTTGGCGTTCGAGGCGTCGACGAGATCGAGGTAGATCGAGGCGAGCAGCGAGTGGGCCTCGGCCAACCGGAAGGTCCAGAACGACTGATCGGGGTTATCGGCGTGCAGCCGCTCGTAGGCATGCACCGCGGCGATCGCCAGCTTCCGCGCAGGCTCGATGTCGCCGAGCCGCTGGTACACCAATGCGAGATTCGCACGCGCGTTGGCGCGCTCGCCCCGAAACGCCGGCTGGTTGCCGTTTTCGGACAGGAAGTTGTTGAACAACGTGATGGCGTCCTTGAGGAGATCGCGCGTGAGGTCCTCCATGTGGGGAACGAGCACGACGTCGTTGGTCGCGAATCGGGTCAGGAATCGGTGCACGGTCTGGATCGCGAGCTTCATTCTCCGCTCGGCTTCGAGCTTCTGCGCGGCGATCTCCGCGTTGGCAGACCGCTGTTGCAGCCACAGGGCCGTTGGAGTGCCGATGCACAACAGCGTGCCGAGCAAGACGCCGACGACAGCGGCAGGGTGTCGCTGGACGAACCGGCGCGCTCGCAACGTCACGCCCGGCCGACGGGCGCGGATCGTCTGACGTTGTGCGATGCGGTCGAGATCGGCGGCGAGCTCGGTAACGCTCGCGTATCGGCGCGCCGGGTCGCGATCCATTGCGACGAGGCACACCGTCTCGACGTCCCAGGGAACCGCCCGGTTCTTGTGCGTGATCGGCTCGCTCTCGCCTGCGAGCACCTGTGCGCGCAGATCGTCGTAGCTCTTTCCGAGGAACGGAAGCTCGAGCGCCAGCAGCTCGTAGAGCGTCACGCCCAACGAGTACACGTCGCTGCGTGCATCACTGACCGAGCTGCGCATCTGCTCGGGTGCCATGTAGGCCGGCGATCCGACCGGGGCGCCCGTGCGAGTCAGACGCGCCGAACCCTCGGCCTGCACGAGCCCGAAGTCGAACAGCAACACGCGGCCGCCGGGGGTGATCATCACGTTCGATGGCTTGACGTCGCGATGCAGGATCCCGCGGCTGTGCGCGTGCTCTAGAGCCCGGGCCAGCCGCCTCGCGATGCGGATGCAGGTCTCGACCCAGTCTCCGTCGTAGAGGTCGGTCGCCGCCGTTTCGATCGCGAATCCCTTCTCGCGAGTGGCGTCCGTGACTGTGGCCAACAGGTCGCGACCCTTGAGCGTGTCGGCGCGGCGACCGCGCAGCCTCGCGATGGCATCGGCCAACGTGCACCCCGGGATCAGCTCCATCGCCAGATACGGGACGTTCGCTTCCTCGCCGACGGCGTACACGGGAACGATCGATTCGTGCTGCAGGCGGGCGGCGGATTCGACTTCGCGGCGGAAGCGCTCACGGGCGCTGTCGAGGTAGAGCTGGTCGGGGCGAATGACCTTGAGCGCGACCTCGCGAGCGAGCGACGCCTGGGTCGCACGGAACACGACGCCCATGCCACCGCCCCCGAGCCGTTCCCCGCGCTCGAACTCGCCGAAGGTCCTGGGCAGCGCGGCTTCGTCGAAGACTCGGCCCGCTTCCAGGAGGCCGAGCGACTCGAGCTCGGCGAGCCCGGTCTCGAGCTCGCCCGCGAGGTCGGGGTGGTTCGAGATGACCTCCTCGATCCCGGGCTGACCATCGGTCTCGTAGCGCGCGAGGCACTCGGCAAGCAGGTCTTCGATGATCGGTTCGGACATGACAGACCGGGGGAAGGACGACTGGATCAGGTTATACCGTCAGCCGCTGAGGATGGGGCGGGGATCGTGAGTGCGCTACACTGTTCGCCATGGCCAGTGAGTGCGAAGAGCTGGTTGGCCGCGCGAGTCGCGGGGACGGGAGCGCCGTCGAGGAGCTCTTGGCCCGCAATCTGCCGAGCCTGCGCGCCTATGTCCGGTTCAAGGCCGGCCGTCTCGTCCAGGCCCGCGAATCGGTATCCGACCTCGTGCAGTCGGTCTGCCGTGAGGTCCTCGAGCAGCTCGACGACTTCCAGTATCGCGGGGAAGCCGAGTTTCGCAGCTGGTTGTTCAGGCACGCCTATCACAAGGTCGTCGATCGCGGGCGCTTCCACCGGGCGGCCAAGCGAGACGGCGCGCGGGAGGTCGAGTTCTCCGAGTCGGCCGAGCAGGACGACGAGGAGCTCGAGTATGCGATGTCGCTGCTGACGCCGAGCCGCAACGCGATCGCGCGGGAGAAGCTCGAGCGGTTCGAAGCTGCGTTCGCGGAGCTGCCCGAGGATTACCGCGAGGCGATCCTGATGCAGCGGATCGCCGGGCTGCCCTACAGCGAGATCGCCCGCGAGATGGGAAAGTCCGAGGGGGCCGTGCGCAACCTCGTCTACCGCGGTCTCGCGCGCGTGACCTTGCGAATGCAGTCCGGCGAGGGCCGGGAGGTCTCCGAGTAGCGCCGCCGACCCCGCGCTCCAGCCTCGTGCTCGCATTCGGGGTGCTCCTTGTGGTTTCGGGGACAAGCGGGACGCGCGTCCTTCTGTCACAGACGGCTTTTCGGGATCTGCTGGTGTGACGCGACACGGCTGACCGCGCTTGCCTCGCTGACAAGGAGGCAAACACCAATGCGAAGAAAGCTTTTCCCAATCCTGATCGCCGCCGGAGTGTTGACGGGCGCCGCCGGCGCACAAACCGATCGCATGCTGCAGCGAGCCGGCCAGGTCGTGACCCACTCCGTCCCGGGCGACATCGTGCGGGCGCCGACGACCTGGGCCGACATCCCGGCGATGCGCAGCGCCATCACATTGCCCAAGGGCGGAGAGCTCGCCGCGACGCTGACGATGGAGACCGCGATCGTCTACTACGGGTCGGGCTCGACCGACCTGCTCGTGCGGATGGTCGTCGACGACAAGGTCGTACCGGGCAGCGACATCCGGTTCGCGGCCGGGCGCAGCGGGTACCGCCCGATCGCCCGCGATTTCGTCGCCGGCACCCTCTCGCCGGGCCCACACCGCGTGCGCTTTCAGTGGCTCGCACGCCCCTCGGCAACGGCCGCGCTCGCACGACAGCGGACGCTGGTGCTGCGGTTCGCCGCCAGCGACGCGCCGGACATGCGGCTGTTCGGCCTGCAGAGTCCGTCGATCTCCTCCGCTACGGCAAACCGGTGGACGGACATCGCGGCGCTGCGAAAGACGCTGGATTTGCCGTGGGAGTCGCGGCTCGTGATCCGCTACAGCGGGGATGCGTTCTCGCGGACTGATGGCCAGAGGATCTTCGTCCGCGGCCTCGTCGACGGCAATCCCGTGGCTGACACCTTGATGACGGCTACGCGCGTCGGCGGATCGCAGGCATATGTGTTCGTGAAAACCCGTGTACCGCGAGGCCGGCACATCGTCAATCTGCAGTGGTACAGCGACCAGGGCGGGACGATCTATCGCCCGGTCATGGTCGCTGAGGCCTATCCTGAGGCTGGCAGCCGGAGCGCTGCAGTCTCAGGAACCACGATCGAGACGACGCCGATCCGGCGAACGTCGGGCGGGTTCGCGATGATGTCCGGCATCGGGGCGACTGCCGTGCTCAGCGGAAGCCGTGGAGACCTCGAGGTCCGCGCCTGCATGCAGCTTCAGGTCACGAGCGGCTCGCGAGTGCAGTTGCGCTGCGTCATCGACGGAAAGACGATCGGCCAGCCGATCGACGTCAGCGAGTGGAATGACGATCCGAACCGGGGTGCCGTGGCGTACACGGCCTCATGGGTGGTCCGAAACCTCGATCCCGGTGTCCACGCGGCGCGTATCGATTGGGCGGTTCCGTCTGGCCTGGTCTACCTGTCCGACCGCTCGGTCACCGTGACCGCGGTTCAGGGCCAGGTCCCGCTGCTCGTGACCGCGCTCGAGTCGACGCGGCCGTCCGGCTACAAGTACGGAGGCTTGTTCGCGAGCTCGGTCGTCGACGTCAAGAACGGCAAGCGCGTGTTCAAGCCCTACGTCGGCGACATGTACTGGCGAGCCCGACCCGGGGTCGCGGACTGGTACTACGAGAACTCCGACGCCGGGCTCTACGTGGTCGAAGCCGGCATCGTGGGCCCGAACCTCAAGCAGTACGACGAGAAGACCTACCGCAGCCTTCCGCAGGCGTTCACGAAGATGAAGATCGAGGCGCTGCAGAAGGCGGACCCGGCGATCGACTACTCGCTCTACGACCGCAACGGCGACAAGAAGATCACGAGTGACGAGCTCGCGGCCCTCGTGGTCCTCTACCAGGACACGAACTTCGGTGAGGTCCGGCCCGACGTCAAGAACGTCGCGACGAGCGACGGCGTGACCCTCGACTTCTCGGGTGGGACCGCGACAGTCTACACGCCCGACTTCAAGCAGCGCTGGGAGATCGGCATCACCGATCACGAGCTCTGTCACCTGCTGATCGGCGCCGGGGACATGTACGAGAGCGGGGACCCGACCGCGCCCGGGCCGTACAGCATCATGGATCAGCACGGTTGGAACGGGCACCTCGATCCGCTGCACAAGTGGAAGGCCGGCAAGTTCGTGGCCCCAGAGATCCCGGCCAAGGACGGCTACGTGACGCTCGAGCCGACCGCTGCGCAGTCGCGGTTTCTGATGCTGCGCGATCCCGCCAGTCACAGCGGCGAGTTCTTCCTCGTCGAGAACCGCGGCAGCGTGAGCTACGACGCCTCGCTTCCGGCCCGCGGTCTCGCGCTCTGGCACTGCGACGAGACCCGTCTGCCCAACTGGCGCACGGCTGTCGAGCTCGAGCCGGCCGGCGGTCTGGCCAACAAGTATCACTACGAAACGTACCTGTTCGCGGGCACCGATCCGGGGTTCGCGCCGAGCAAGGACGTGTGGGACGACTCGACGCTCACGAACACGCGCTGGCACGACAACTCGCGCAGCCGCCTTGGACTGTGGGGCATCGAGCGAGTCGCCGGAACGGACGCGATCCGGACGTTCGTCGACGTGCCCGGACCCGGAGCGCTCGTGCAGTGGGAGTTCCGCCGCCACGACATCGGGGCGGGCGGCAAGTTCCGAGCACGGCTCCGGATCGTCAACACGGACTCGGTGGCGGACACCATGACGGTCACGCTGTCGGCCGCGGCGAAGCTGTCGTGGACGAAACAGGTGATCGGGCTCAAGGGTTACGAGCAGCGGATCCTGAACGTCGACATCACGCCGAGCACGTTCGCGCAGACGATCACGGCCGACGTCAAGGGCGCGCGCGGCGGCGCGAGTCGCGACACGTTGCAGCTGGCCGGCAGCTGCCGCACGATCACGGGGGTCAAGCCGGCGACGCTTCCGAACCTGACCCTCGGCGTCTTCGATGCCACGCTCAACGCCTCCGGTGAGGTGCAGGCCGTGACGATCGGCGGCTCCGTGATCACGAGCCGCGACGCCAACGACTGGTCGAAGGGCTACTACGAGCTCGAAAGCTCCGGCCGCGTGCTGCGCGTG
>Ga0055451_10000465_pt1 | contig 16165 bp, 16 predicted proteins | sample China_Galinas_PW_3_FD_57745 | JGI IMG/M metagenome (GOLD analysis project Ga0055451, IMG submission 57745) | Wetland microbial communities from San Francisco Bay, California, USA, that impact long-term carbon sequestration - China_Galinas_PWB_D2 | ecosystem: Environmental > Aquatic > Marine >... | reverse complement strand
GAGATCGGTCTTAAGTATCTCCAGAAATTCCTCCATGTCCTTCTTTAAGACTTTCCCCTTTCCGGTAGGAAGCTCAATAGCCTTGGGTTTGTCGGCGTCCTGAAAGTTGTATACGTAACACCAGTCGTTCGGCGTAGGTTTTTCCTTGGCGACTGTGGAGACTATGGATTCTATCGTTGTGGTTTTTCCGACGCCGGTTGGTCCCACGAGAAATATGTTATACTCGCCGAACTCCATACCTAAACCGAATTGTATGGCGTCTACCGCTCTTTTCTGGCCTATGAAATCCGCGCACGGAGTCAACTCCTCTGTCGTCTCGAACTTAAGCGAGCTCAGGTCGCACAAACGGTAAACTTGCGAAGCCTTTAATTCTTGCACCTTTCTCATTGTAAGCCCCCCTCTGTTAATTCCGGTTACAAACACAGTCGTCTTGCGAGTCTGGTTTAAAATACTACCATTACGCAATTTTCAATCAAAGCAGACTATAAACCGCCATATGAGATTATTACGCTTTCCGGAATTTGTGCAAGTGTGATTGTCTGATTCCGGCTATAAAACATGGATAAAGTTATATATTCCCCTTACGCTCCGCATTCTGAAAGAGTTTCGGGGAAAAGGCGGAGCCGCCAATTATTATGGCCCTCGGATGTGGCATGAAATGACCCGTCCTCTGTAGCACGGTGTGTGGATCACACTTTAAAAAAATCATATTTTGTTTAAGATTATCTGTCCGGAGCCGATTGACTTCATTCTATTCATGTCGGCGCGCGTAACGAACAGGAAGGAGTGCTTGATTGATTAGACGTCACTATTTACCGGCTCTCGCCGTATTGTTACTCATAGTTTCCTGCGCCTCACAGGGGTCTAGGCCGGGGGGTGCTTCTCAGGAACAGGCGCTATTCCCCGTGGAAAAGGACGATATGTGGGGTTTTATAGATAAGAGGGGTGATTTAGTCATTCCTTACAAGTACGAGGGTGCGGTCGATTTTTCAGAGGGTAGGGCACTCGTAAAGAAGGAGGGCAAGTGGGGATATATAAACGAGTTCGACATAATGGTTATTACCCCCGAGTACGAAGAGGCGCATAACTTCTCAGAGGGTCTCGCAAAGGTTAAGGTCGACGGACGCTACGGCTATATTGACACGGTGGGCAGAGTCGTAGCCGAGCCGCGCTTCGAGAAGGCGGAGCCGTTTTCAGAAGGGCTCGCCAGCGTGAAGATTAACGGAAGATGGGGCTACATCGACAAAGAGGGTACTATGGTCATAGAGCCGAGATACGACAGGGCCTTCGGATTCTCCAACGGCCTGGCCTTGGTGGTAATGGACGGCAAGGGAGGCTTCATAAAGAAAAACGGGGACGAGTTCATAGAGCCCAGGTTCGAGATGGCCGAGGGTTTTTCGGACGGACTCGCGTTAGTTGCGCTCGACGGGGAGTTTGCGTATCTGGACAGGTTCGGCGAAGCCAAGCTTAAGATAGATTTTGACGGCGCAAGACACTTCAAGGAAGGCGCGGCGGCATTTACAGAGAACGGACAGCAGGGTTTTATAAACAGGCAGGGCCTGATAATAGTCCAGCCGGAGTTCGATGAAGTTGGCGATTTCTCGGAAGACCTCGCAAGCGTGAGGGTAGGGGACAAGTGGGGTTTCGTCAATAAAAGAGGGGAGGTCGTTATCGAGCCTCAGTTCCGGACGGCGGTCAGTTTTTCAAACGGCTTGTCCATAGTCGAGCTTGGTAACGGAGAGTGGGGATATATCAATAAAAAAGGTAATTTCGTCTGGAAATCGTATGAATGAGCCCTGCCATAGCTCAGTCCTCTTCTGAAACCAGCCTGGGAACTTTTTCCGCGGTTTCTTCCTCTTCTTCTCCCACTTCAGCCCTCCTGACGCTGACCAGCCATCCGGTAGACAGGATAATGAGCGCCATGCCGACAAGCGTCGGAATCTGGAATACGTGGTTCCATAACAGGAGGTCGTACCCCGACGCGAACGCCACTTTTATAAATCCCGCAGATGCGACGCTCGGGGCTTCGCCTATGGAAAAGGCCTTGGTCATCGCGAACTGGCCGATAGTACCGAATACACCCACACCGAGGAGCTTGACGACCACCATTGAATTCCCGAATACAAAGGGGTCATGGCCGTGTCTCCAAAAAAGTAAGACCAAAAGGCTCACTAGCGTAGCCGTGCCCGAGAAATGCGTAACGATGACCCTGAAGTCTATGTCCCGCAGCTTCCGGAGGCAGATCATCACAACCGAGCCTGCAAACGCGGCGTAGAGCGCCACCAGTCCCGCGAAGTTTTGCTCCGCCAGCCTCGGGTGCTCCACCAGGACCACGCCCGCCAACCCGAAAACTATGGACAGCCAGATTCTTTTCCCCGTATATTCGCCCAGCAGGTAACCGGCGAGTATCGCCACCCATATTGGCCTTGTTTCGGTGATAACGGCCACGTCCGAGATCGGCAGATTTATTATCGCATAGAACGTAGCCAGCATTGCGGAGCTTCCTACGAGACTCCTTACCCAGAGAAGCGGCTTGCCCAGCAGGATCGGATTTAGACCCGCGCGTTTTGCGAGCCCGAAAGCTATGATAAAGGATATCAGCATGCGCACGAATACTATCAGCAGCCAGTCACACTCGTCGCCCAGGTCGTGCGTAAGGGCCGCCATCGTCGAAAACGCGAATCCCCCGAGCACCATCCAGAGGATTGCCTGATTGCCGGTTGACAGAAAACCACCGGTACTTTTCTCACTGTATTCGCTGCTCATTTTCTGCTGTCGCTGCTCGTAATATTCTCCGTTTAAAGCTCACCGTAAGTTGGAAGATTGGCCGGACGTCACGTATAAGGGTTTTGCACTAATAGATTACCCGAAGTTGCTCAGGACTAAATGATGAAGGATCAGAAGGATTGAACTAATATAACATTATTGTCTGTCGGAATTTTGCGTCGGATCAAAGAAGGGATAACGGATATTCTATACTGCGGTTTGTAGTAAGCTATCGTGATCCTTCAGGAAATCCATTGCCAAGGTGTTGAATTCATCCGGTTTTTCCAGAGGCGAGGCGTGACCGCATTCTTTCATGACTACGAGCTTCGATCCCTTTATTTTCTCGTTCAGCTCCTTTGAGTACTTAAACGGTATCAATATGTCTTCCTCGCCGAAAACAATAAGCGTAGGAGAGACTATTTCCGATACCCTGTCACGGAGGTCGTGGCCGATACTTGCGTTGGCAAGATTGATTACAGCTTCCGGTGTGTTCATCTCTATGCTTACTTCCCGGAGTGCCATGATAGTGTCCAGATTATTCCTTATGAAATTCTCTGAAAAGATCGTCGGCAAAGCTACGTCATATCTGAGCCCGTTACCCCCTGCCTTCGTGGCTTTTATCCATGATTTTACGATTAGCTCGAGCAGTATCTCGACATGGCTGCACGTATCCGCCAGCACGAGCGCGCCCGTAGTCTCGGGGTACATGAGCGCGAAATGCTGAGCTATCATTCCGCCGTTTGAGAGTCCGACTATGTGTGCCTTGGGGATATTCAGCTCATCGAGTAGCATCTTCAAATCCCGGGCGTGCATCTCCTGAGAATAAGGCGCCTCGGGTTTATCGGACGTGCCCTGACCCCTGCAGTCATATCTCAGCACCGTATATCTCTGGCCGAACGTCTCTACCTGCTGCCCCCAGCCGTTCAGGCTCATCGTGAGGCCGTTGATGAATACTACGACGGGACCGTTTCCCGTGAGCTCGTAGTTGAGACTCACCGGGTCCAATTCAACCCTGGGCATCGGCTTTTCCTTCCTCTCCGGTTTCTTTTAGTAAATCCGTCAGATTCCGTATTACATAATCCGGTTTAATATCGGAGTCCGCGATGTCCTTTTCCTTCGTCGAGCCCGTAAGGGCCAGTATGGTGGATATCCCCGCGTTCCTGCCGCCGGCGATGTCAGTATCGAGACGGTCGCCTATTATAACGAGCCTGTGTCTTTCTTTATGCATGTTTTCGGTGAGCGCGACTTCAAACATGATAACTTCGGGTTTGCCCGCGACTATGGCCTGTTTCCCCGAAGCTACCTCTATCGCGGCGATCATCGCGCCTGTTGCCGGCACCATGCCTTCTGATGAAGGATAAGCCGGATCGCGGTTCGTGGCGTAGAAGAGCGCTCCGTTTCGTATCGCTAACGTCGCGAGCTTCATTTCTTCATAATGGAATTCGGGGTGCGATCCGAGGATTACGAAGTCGGCGGACTTCGCCTCTTCCCCGCCGACGATTTTAAGCCCCGTGAGTCTTATCTCCTCCTTCAAGCCTTTGCTGCCTATAACGTAGGCCTTCTTATCGCTGAGCACGCCGAACTCCGACTTAATATGGTATGCGATTGCCATGCCCGAAGTAACGACGTCCCCCCTCTGTGTCTCAATACCCATACGCCTGAGTTTCTCCGCGTAGTCCTCCGCCGTGCTTCTCGGGTCGTTCGTGATGAAGGTGACTGACTTACCGCCGCTTTTAAGACGGTTAATGGTTTCAGCCGAGCCCTCCGTCGGCTTATCGTCGACGTAGACTACACCGTCAAGATCAATGAGAAAGCAGTCGAATAAATCAGCGAGAATCATCGGGTTTTGTTATTGGGGAATGTTTCGATCGACGCGATGGTCAGACAACTCACGGGAGAAATATCAACCCCAGATGTGCTTTTTCAGCTCCTCTTGCTTGTCGTCGTCTTTTTCTTTTTTATATAGTGAGATTACCTTAAATTGATCGTCCTGTGCGATCTCCACGCCCATCAGGTTAAGAACGTCCACCGCTGCCTGTCTGTATCCTTCGTAATATTCTTCGATCTCACCTGCTGCTTTGACAGTCCTTGAATCCAGGTAGAGCGCGATAGCGGCAAATTCCGGAAGGAGATTTTTGTCTATTTCAAGCTCATAGCCTTCGAGCTGGCCGACCAGAAGGTGGCTCTTCCACGCATCGATGACTTTCTCTATATCTTCCTTGTTCATAATATAATCCTAACTGATTATTCCTCGGTTCATCAAGACTTTCGACAGTAGGTTAAAATAGGTTAATCCTGTCCGTTTTTTTATATGTAATTCAGATGTGATAGAGGGATGATAGTTATGTGTTTCTGTTCTGGAGAAGCTTGCTTGCGACGATGATGTTGTCCCTGCCGGCAGCCTCGGCTATTTTTACGGCTTCCTCGAGCTTGACTTTGTCGGACAGCGTTGCCAGCTTCAGGAGCATAGGCAGGTTTACGCCGGATATTACCTCGACGTTGTTATCTTCCAGAAACGTCAGGCTGATGTTCGACGGGGTTCCGCCGAACATATCCGTAACCAGCAGGACTCCATCTTTCTTTTTTACCTTTTTAATGGCGCTTTTGATTTCCTGTTTGAATGTTTCGAATTCCCTTCCCGGATCGAGACACACGCCTTCCATTTTTACCGATGGGTTTGATGATAGGACGAAATTTACGGCGGCAATCAATTCCTTTGCCAATTCTCCGTGCGTTACAACTACTATGCCGACCATTGGGATGTTCTCCTTAGTTCTTTGATATGTCCCTGTGTCTCGTTACGGGTGACAGATGCTCGAAATGCTCGGAAATCTTGTTCGCGATCACGACAGACCTGTGCTTCCCGCCTGTACAGCCTATTCCTATCGTAAGGTATGATTTCCCCTCTTTCTCGAATTTCGGGATCAGGAACTTCAGGAATTCCGTCAGTTTTTGAATAAATTCGGCTGTGTCCTCTTTGCTTAATACGAATTCGACTATTTCATCGTCAAGACCCGTAAGGTGCTTTAACTCTTCGATAAAATGCGGGTTCGGCAGAAATCTGACGTCGAAGATCAAATCGGCGTCATACGGATAACCGTGTTTGAATCCGAAGGACAGGATATTCACTATCAATTTCTGAGATCGTGACTGATCGAATTGTTTCCTGATAAGCTCCTTTAACTGATGAACGTTGTATTCGGATGTATCAATATGATAGTTGGAAAGCTCCTTCAAATCTCTCAGCATTTCTCTTTCTCTGGCTATACCGTCGAGTATATCTCCGTCGCCCGAAAGGGGGTGTTTTCGCCTGGTCTCCTTGTATCTCTTTACGAGTACGCTGTCTGCCGAATCGAGAAATATCATATCTATCGGATGTCCCTTATCCTTTAATTTTTTTATTTCCTCGGGCGCCTGCTCGAAGAACACGCCTTCCCGTATATCGACTGCGAGGGCGACTTTGTTTATATCCTTTTCCGAAGATTCGCACAGCTCTATGAACTTGGGCAGAAGCGTCAGCGGTAGATTATCCACACAGTAATAACCCAGGTCCTCGAGCACATTCATTGCCGTACTCTTTCCTGAGCCCGAGACGCCGCTTATGATAACTACGTTTGTCATCTATATCCCCACTCGGAGACCTGGGATTTTGAAGTCAAACCCGAAAGGTTTCAGTCGAATGGACGCCTGACTTCTTAAGCAGCTGATTCCTTACTGCTACTTCGATGATCGTAGCCGTATTCCTTCCCGGACTTACCGGAATTACCAGATACGGGAGTTCCACTTCCAGGATTCCGTAAGAGCGCGCTTCAAAGCCCAGTCTGTCGTATTCGGTATCGGGGTCCCACTTCACAAGCTCGATTACCATATCAATCTGCCTCTTGTCCATAACGGAAGTCGTTCCAAACAAGTCCTTGATATTGATTATACCCACTCCCCTCACTTCCATTAGGTGCTTTATTCGTTCCGGGCCGTTTCCGACGAGCTTGGATGTGCCTACTTTTCTTATTTCGACTATGTCGTCTGAGATGAGTTTAGAGCCTCTGTTTATTAAGTCAAGGGCACATTCGCTCTTGCCGATGCCGCTTTTCCCGAGTATCAGTACGCCGAGTCTGTGTATATCCATGAGCACTCCGTGCGCCGTCGCAAACGGGGCAAGCCGATCCTCCAGTATGTCCTGTAGCAGCGAGATGAGCTTGCCGGTATATAGTTTCGTAGTGAATAGAGGGACGTTTTTCCTGTTAAGTGAGTTCTTAAGTAGCGGGTCCGGATCGAGCTCCTTCGATATGATAAAGCACGGTACGTCCTGCGCCGATAGTCTTTTAGTGACTCTCAGCTTCTCTGTTTTGCTCAGTTTGCCGAAGTAGGATATTTCCGTCTTACCCAGTATCTGTACCGTACCGCTTTCCAGCGTGATGTCCGGGTCAAGGAGCTTGAGGCCGGGTTTCTGTATTTTGTCGGACGTTATCTTCCGTTTAAGTCCTTTTTTGCCTGCAACCAGCTCTATCTGCAGTTCGCTGCCCCGGTTCTCGTAGAGATCGTTAACGCGTAACTCGGTGCTGTTCTCAATATTTTTCATCTTCCCTGATTATGGCTTCGTAGATATCGTCCTGCGATTCGCACTCCATTATTTCGGCTCTCAGCTCCGGATTTTTGAAGATCTTCGATATCCTGGCAAGAAGCTGTATGTGAGACCCGGTTGAGTTTTCAGGCGCAATCACGACAATGAACAGATGAGTCTTTTTCGCATCGAGAGAATCGAAATCTATCCCCGCCGCGCTCCTGCCGAAACCGGCTATGATATTGGAGATGCCGCTCAGCTTCGCGTGAGGAATGGCGACCCCTGAGTCAACTGCAGTGCTGCAGAGCTTCTCCCGCTCCATCAGCACCTCTACCAGTCTTTCTTGATTTATATTCGTGTATACGGACGATATCCGCTCCGCAAGCTCTTCAATGACTTCGGGTTTGGATATTGCTTCAAGGTTCGAGATGATTGTCTTTCGTTCCAGTACATCGGCGATCTTCATATTATAGTATTATTTTTCAGGGTTCTATAAGTGTGACTTTGCCTCTCTGATCTATGTACAGGACGTTCACGTCGTCGTTATCGCTGTTGCGAAATACGACGAAGTTTGCGTCGGAGACGTGAAGCTGAAGCGACGCTTCGTCCACGGTCATTGGTTTTCTGGGGAGTTTCTTGATTCTGATGTTCGTGAATTTGCCGGATCCCGAGTCCACGGCTGATCTAATCTGAGCTCCGTCTTTCGATCTCGTTCCCGCTCTTCTCTTGGTTGTTATCTTTTTTTCTGTTTCCTTCTTCAGCTGCTTGATTATAATGTCGGTCGCGCTGTCAATAGCAGTGTACATATCCGTCGTTTCGAAGGCGCTTGTGGCCTTGAGGTTTCTACTGTTGATGGATATCTCGGCCGTATCCCTGAATTTCTCCGACCAAAGAACGAATTTGACCTCACAGCTGTCTTTTTCGTCCTTCAGGTACTTCTCTATGCTCTTTGCTTTTTTTGCCGCGTGTGACTTGAGTCTGTCAGGGTCCTGATTGTTACTGAGGTGCCGTGTCGTTACCGTTACTTTCATTCTTTTCCTTTTCCTTTCCTTTTATATTGGCTCTGACTGAAGAAGAAGGTATTTTAAGGGTTTTTCTGTACTTTGCAACAGTTCTGCGGGCGACTTTGACGTTTCTTCTCTCGAGAATTTTCGATATGTCTTCATCCGAGTACGGGCTCTCGGGCATCTCGCCCGCGATTATGTCCTTTATCATGGCTTTTACTTTTTCAAACGAAACTTCCTTGCCGTGAGACGTCTCGATTTTTCTGGAAAACAGCGATTTAAGCTCGACGGTTCCCTGTGGAGTCTGAATGTATCTCCTGCTCGTTATTCGGCTTACCGTCGATTCGTGAACCCCTACCGCCTGTGCGACGTCTTTAAGTATGAGGGGCTTTAAGTATGCCTTTCCGTGCTCGAAGTAGTCTCTCTGAACCTCAACTATATTGGAAATTATCTTCTTTACGGCGGCTTCCCGTTCGTCCAGACACTTCATTATCCTCTGTGCGGCTTCTATCTTCTCTTTAATAAACTGCTTCGCCTCGGGTGGCAGCGTTTTCTCTTTTCTCAGAAGGCTTCTGTAATAGTTGCTGATTCTGACCTTCGGGAAATCCCTGTTCAGCTGCACCTGTAGTTCGTTGCCGATTTTATACACATAGAAGTCGGGGACGATATACTTTTCAGAGTCCTTTTTAAAGAATGGCCTGCCCGGCTTGGGCTCAAGAGAGGAAATGAACGAAAGGGCTCCTTCAGCCTCTTTCGACATGCAGCCGATTTTTTCCGCGATCTCTGTAATGCTGTTGCTCTCTATATCTTCCAGATGATTGTCTATCAGACTCATATGTACGCTGTCTTCTTTGATACCCAGATCGAGTGCTTGAATGCGGAGGCACTCAGACAGATTTCTGGAGCAGCAGGCGGTCGGGTCGAACGTCGTCTGAATCTTAAGCAGCACTTCCTCTATCTTGCCGTAAAGCTCACTGTCCGCGCTTGCGCCGTTAGTGGCAAGCTGCTCCGGGTTGCCCGGCTCCGATTCTGCTTCCGATTCGTCCGCCTTTTCATGAGTTTCCCTAAGATATGTTTCAAGTATTCCGTCGATATCCGTTTCCAGATATCCGTCCTCGTTGGTGTTGCCTATGATTATGGATGCTATTTGTTTCTCTTCGGGAGTGAAGGCTGAAACCTCAAGCTGCCACGTGAGGTGCTCTATCAGGGACTCGGCAGAGCTTATCCTGTTTTCCCACGTCTGATCGTCTTCGCCGTCGTCTGAGAATTCCTTTGATGAATAGTGGGGTAAATCTCCATCCTGCGCGCTGAACAGGCGGTCGTCTGCGAGCTTATCGATTTCTATCTCGCTTTCAGAAGCATCCTGCTCCTCCGCATCGCCTGTTTCCTGAGATTCCTCGAGCATGGGGTTCTCTATGAGCTGTTCCTCTAGGTAGTCCTTCAGCTCGAGTGTTGTCATTTGTATCAGCTTGAGAAAGAGCTGAAGCTCCTGTGTCAGTATCAGACGCTGCTGAAGAACCTGCCTTTGCGAAGTGGTCTGGCTCAGATTAGTGCTCATAATTAACTCTCGTTATTCGATTTTAAAACCCCATCAAAATTTGTGCCAACTGCTATTATTCTACAATCTTATTAATCGTTTGTCTAAGATTTTAGTATACCCCCGGGCGCGAAAATAATCGCTCAAGTGCGGAAAACCCTTTAAATTTGTGACAAGACCGCTGTTGTATATACTACTATTATTCTTTGTGTTTCCGGAATAAAAAATGGACTTTCAGGGGCTGGGAAAAATCATTCTGATAGCGGGCGTGTTTCTTTCCGTCATCGGGATACTGCTCGTGCTTTCTCCGAAAATACCTTTCATAGGAAAGCTTCCCGGCGACTTTTATTTCAGGAGGGGAAACTCCACGTTCTACTTCCCTCTGGCAACATCCATACTGATAAGCATAGTGCTCTCATTGATACTGAGCTTCGTGCTCAGAGGCAAATAGAAGTCATCTCAATGAGGCTCCGAAGGGATTGCCCAGGACCTCTCCCCGAACATCCTGTCCTCATAATCCTCAATCTTGTCCTCGTGCTGAAGCGTGTGGGTAATGTCGTCGAGGCCTTCGATGAGGGTTTTCTTTTTAAAAGGATCGATGTCGAATCGTATCTCAAGTCCCTCCTCATCTGTGATGGTCTGAGAAGGCAGATCGACGGTCAGCTTGTACCCTTTTTTCGATCTCAGTCTTGAGAAAAGCTCTTTGACCTGGTCTTCGGGAAGAACTATCGGCAGTATCGCGTTTTTAAAGCAGTTGTTGTAGAAGATGTCGGCGAATGACGGTGCGATTATGACCTGAAAACCGTATTCTCTGAGCGCCCACGGGGCGTGCTCCCTCGAGCTTCCGCTCCCGAAGTTATGTCCCGTTAGCAGGATATTAGCGCCAAGGTGATGATGGTGATTAAGCTCGAAATCCGGGTTCAGAGACCCGTCTTCGAGGTAACGCCAGTCGTAGAACAGAAATTCGCCGAACCCGGTTCTCTCTATCCGTTTTAAGAACTGCTTCGGTATTATCTGGTCCGTATCGACGTTTATTCTGTCAAGCGGCGCTACTATGCCTGTTACTCTTTCAAGCGGTTCCATATTTGATGCCTCTCTATAGTTCTTTGTCCAGATCCCAATCTCTTACGTCAACGAAATGACCCTCTACTGCGGCGGCCGCGGCCATTACCGGGCTTACCAGATGGGTCCTGCCGCCTTTTCCCTGACGTCCCTCGAAGTTCCTGTTAGACGTGCTTGCGCATCTCTCTCCGGGCGACAGGGTGTCGGGGTTCATCCCCAGGCACATGCTGCAGCCGGCCTCCCTCCAGTCGAATCCCGCCTCTTTGAATATCTTGTCGAGTCCGAGCTTCTCCGCCTGCAGCTTTACTAGCTGAGAGCCCGGCACAACCATTGCGCGTAAGCCGGGGGCGACCTTTTTTCCCTTTATTATCTTTGCAGCCTCGGTCAGATCCTCTATTCTCGAGTTCGTGCACGAGCCGAGGAACACCGTATCGATCTCGATGTCCCGGATCGGCGTTCCGGGCTTAAGCCCCATGTATTCAAGAGCGCCGATCGTGGCTTTTTTATTGGTTTCGTCTTCGATCTCGTTGGGATCGGGGACCCTGCCGGTGACGTCGGTTACCATGCCGGGGTTCGTTCCCCAGCTGACCTGAGGGGCCATCTTCGATGCGTCGAGTGTTAGGGATTTGTCGAAGTGCGCTCCCTCGTCCGTCTTGAGCTCCCTCCAGGCCTTTACCGCATCTTCGTAGTCTTGGCCTTTTGGTGCGTATCTGCGTCCCTTGACGTACTCGAATGTCTTTTCGTCCGGGGCTATCATCCCCGCGCGGGCCCCGCCCTCTATGGACATGTTGCATATGGTCATTCTCTCTTCCATCGAAAGGGTCTCTATAGCCGGTCCCCTGTACTCGACTACGGTTCCTGTCGCGCCGGCTGTTCCTATGTGGCCGATTATGCTGAGGATTATGTCTTTCGCCGTAACTCCGTGGCCTCTTTCTCCCTCGACCCTGATCTCGAATTCCTTGGGTTTGGACTGCCTGAGGCACTGTGTCGCGAGCACGTGCTCTACCTCGCTCGTGCCAATACCGAAAGCGAGCGAGCCGAAAGCCCCGTGGGTCGAGGTATGGCTGTCCCCGCAGACTATGGTCATCCCCGGCTTTGTGAGTCCCAGCTCCGGGCCGATTACGTGCACGATTCCCTGCATCTCACTGTTCACCCTGAGTCCGAAGAGTGTAACTCCGAACTCCTCGCAGTTCTTCATCAGCACGTCTATCTGCTGAGCCGATATGGGGTCTTCAATCGGCCGTGACCTGTCCGTTGTCGGGACATTGTGATCCATTGTAGCGAATGTAAGGTCTGGTCTTCTCACTCGTCTCCCGGACAGTCTGAGTCCCTCAAAAGCCTGAGGCGAAGTCACTTCATGCACGAGCTGGAGGTCTATAAAAAGCAGGGTGGGCTGCCCCTCTTCTTCGTATACGACGTGTGAGTCCCAAATTTTTCCGAATAGTGTTTTAGCCGACATTATTGTTACCTTTTTCCTCTATATGCTAAGCATAAAATTATACATGACCCTTGCGGGTTGAGTAGATTCCCGCTCCCATGTTAATCGCTTAACTACTTGAATAATATGAATGAGTCCGTGATATTCAAGGCCCGCAGGCTCTCATACCCTGTTCGTGTCTCAGACTTTAAAGGCTTCCCTGCCGGGATATACCGCCTCGCTCCCGAGCTCTTCTTCTATTCTGAGTAGCTGGTTGTACTTGGCGATGCGGTCGCTCCTCGACGCCGACCCCGTTTTGATCTGTCCCGAGTTTGTGGCTACGGCTATGTCGGCGATGATAGAGTCCTCTGTCTCCCCCGACCGGTGTGAGATTACGTACGTATATCCCGCGTTCCGGGCCATTCTTATGGCTTCGAGCGTTTCGGTCAGGGAGCCGATCTGGTTCACCTTGACGAGTATCGAGTTCGCGATGCCTTCTCTGATTCCCCTTTCGAACCTCTTCGTGTTCGTGACGAAGATATCGTCCCCGACAATCTGAACCTTGTCTCCGAGCTCTTTAGTAATCATCTGCCACCCTTTCCAATCGTCTTCGGCGAGGGGGTCTTCAAGCGAGATGATCGGGTATCGCTTTATCCAGTCTCCGTAAATCTTTATTAATGCGTCCCTTCCGATAGCCTTTCCCTCTACGGTGTATTTCCCGTTTTTATAGAACTCGCTCGATGCGGCGTCGAGCGCGAGCGCGACCTCGCTCCCGAATTTGTATCCGGCCTTCACGACCGCCTCGGAGATGCATTCTATAGCCTCCTCGTTCGATTTGAGACTGGGCGCGAACCCTCCCTCATCGCCGACCGAAGTGGAATACCCCTTCTTGCTCAATATAGATTTCAGGTTGTGGAATACCTCGACCCCGGCCCTTATTGCGTCCGAGAATCTCGTGAATCCGATTGGAACGATCATGAATTCCTGAATGTCCAGATTATTGTCGGCATGCGCTCCCCCGTTAACTATGTTCATAAGCGGCACGGGCAGCGTATTGGCCGTTACTCCGCCCAAATAGCGGTAAAGCGGTATCCAGAGAGAGTCGGCGGCAGCCCTGGCCGCGGCGAGAGAAACTCCCAGTATGGCATTAGCTCCCAGCTTGGATTTATTCGGCGTACCGTCGAGGCCGATCATTATTTCGTCGATCGAACGCTGTGAGGTAACTTCCATTCCCAATATCTTGGGTGCTATGGTCTTATTTACGTTCTTTACGGCCTTTTCCACCCCTTTCCCGAGGTATTTTTTCTTGACATTATCCCTGAGCTCGATGGCCTCGTGCTCTCCCGTCGATGCGCCCGACGGCACGGCGGCCCTCCCGAGCGAGCCGTCGTCGCACATGACGTCGACTTCGATGGTGGGATTACCCCTCGAATCAAGGATTTGTCTTGCTTTAACAGAAGCTATTGTCGCCACTATAGTGCCCTCCGATATTTAAGATTTCGGCTTAGGGAAATTACCATAGGAGTTACGGCCAATCAAATTTACGAAATCTTTATTGCTTAAGTCCTCACGGACTTGAGCGCGCGCGGCATCAATTTATATGATTCCTTCAGGTTAGACAATTTTCGACCAAGCGACATCGTCTGTTGGAAATGTAAATCAGGTTCGGTACAATCTTGTACTTTAAATTACATTCAAACAGGGAAAAACTTATGGCAATTATTGAAAAATTAAAATCCAGATACCGCGTTTTAGTACTAATTCTAGTTTTGTTAACAATTTCCTGCTCGGTCGGCGACGACACTCCGCCGGCTACCGTGGAAGACCTGACGTCGGACATAGTGACGAGAATCCTCAACTGGACCGCGCCCGGAGACAACGGAAACAGCGGGAGGGCCACTATCTATTTCATCAGATACCTGGATGACGAGCAGGTCGCCGAGATTCTCGGCGTGCCCAACTTAGACGGCGTTCCGTTCTCCGATATACAGACTGCAGTGCAGGACAACTTCGACGATGCCACGCAGGTGCCGGATTTCGAGCAGCCTCTGCCCGCGGGCGAGCTCGAAACCTTCCTCACCCCGAGGCTCGATATAACCGGCCAGACTACCTATTTCTACGGCATGTTCACCAACGATGAGGTCGGCAACTCTTCAAACGTGTCAAACGTGGTGGAGCTGACCACCGGTCTAGAGAACGTGAGATACGTGAGCAGTGATTCCGGCAGCTGTCTCGGCGAGTCGATCGCGAGCGCCAACTTCAACGGAGACCTCGACGACCAGGACATGAGTATCAACGATATAGCCATCGGCGACCCGTGCCTCGGACTTGTCTATATATTCTTCGGTCAGAACGACCTTACGGATAACGGGGACACGACGATCGACGTATCTACAGCCGATGTAACGGTCATAGGAAATGTCGCGGACGGCTTCGGTGCTTCTCTGGGTTCAACGGGGAATTTCCGCGGGGATATAAGGGCGGACGAGCTCATTATAGGCGCTCCGGACTTCAACGGGAATACCGGAAAGGTCTACGTAATGTTAGGTAGCAGGGATCTGCCGGATGTTGTAGATCTCACCGATGACTCCGTCGAGCATATAGAGATCGTTGGCGAGAATCCGGGCGACAATTTCGGCTTTACGGTCGCCAACGGTACGCGTGTTTTAAACGGCCTGGGCGTCATGGTGGCTGCGTCTCCGTCGTTTAATTCGGATACGGGCAAGATATACATCTTCAGAGGACCCGACCTGGACACGGAGTCCGTAAATCAGGCCGTTCAAGTAGCCAACGCCACGTTTACCGGACAGGCTTCAGGGGGGCTATTCGGCTTCTCTATCGATATATTGGGCAGGATAGGCGACAACAATTACGATGAGCTGGGAGTAGGCGCGCCGGGAATCGGAAATGCCTATGTCATTTTCGGAAGGGACAACCTCCAAAGCGCGAACCTAGCTACCGATACGACGGACGTGCTGGTCATTGAGGGCGATGCAGACGATGAGTTCGGATTCAGTATTTCGGGAGACGGCGATATAGACCAGGACGGCGAGGAAACCCCTGACGTGATTGTAGGCGCACCGGGTACCAATTCGGACACCGGCTCCGTTTTCTTGTATTCCGGCGATGAAATTCTATCCGCCTTTAATCAGGGAACTCAGCCTGATGTGGAGACCGAGTTTACCGGGAGCAACGCGGGTGATCTGTTCGGGACGTCTATAAGTGTAATGCCTAATCTCACGCCTGAAACCGTATCCAAGCGGAGACAGACGGCAATCGTGCTCGAGCTCGAAGTAAGTAACGCCGATTTCGGCGTGGGCGCGCCCGGCACGACAAACGGCACGGTTTACCTGTTCTTCGGCCGGGATGACTTCCCCTCCGCAGTTTCTGCGGCAGACGCCGATATAACGCACAACGGAGAGGGCGGCGATACGAATCTCGGAAGTCTCGTAGAGGGGTTAGGAGACGTAAACGGCGACCAGTTTGAGGATTTCGGAGTAGGCGGTCTCGATTTTATGGATGTCGTGTACTGATGTTGTTATCTCTATACTGTGTTCATCATTGCGAGGGTCCTTACTAGCTGCAGTAAACTAATCTTTTCTGAACTATCATACAGCACTACGAATGCAAAGGATCGCTATTTCAAGTGAGCGAGAAATTGAGGTCCGTTTGCAAAGTAATGCAATGTTAATGTCTCGAAGAATTCTATTGAAAGTATGTTGCAATCGGATCTGTTGGCGGAACGCGAGCAAATAACTTGTACGTAGTCTGCGATTATTCACTTAAAACTTTCATGATTTCATCTTGGTTCTCTAGTC
>Ga0055451_10000464_pt1 | contig 16170 bp, 11 predicted proteins | sample China_Galinas_PW_3_FD_57745 | JGI IMG/M metagenome (GOLD analysis project Ga0055451, IMG submission 57745) | Wetland microbial communities from San Francisco Bay, California, USA, that impact long-term carbon sequestration - China_Galinas_PWB_D2 | ecosystem: Environmental > Aquatic > Marine >... | reverse complement strand
GTCTGCGTGCGGCTCAAGGAGCTCGGCTTCGACGGGGTCGAGCTCGGCGGCTTCCCGCCGCACCCCAATCCGGACGACCTGCCCGACAAGTCACAGCGCGCCGACCTCGTCGCCAAGATGGACGACTACGGACTCGCGTTCAGCGGCCTTGCCGCCAATCTCTGGGGCGAGCAGCTCGTCAACACCGACGACCAGAGCAAGTACATCGCGGAGTTCACGAAGAACGCCGAGTTCTGCGCCGATCTCGGTATCAAGGGCATCCGGGTCGATACCGTGCAGCCGCCGAACCTGATGATCGACATCGGCTACGAGACCGTCGTCAAGCGTGTGACCGACACCTGGAAGACCTGCAACCAGATCGCCAAGGACCACGGTCTCTACGTGACCTGGGAGTTCGAGCCGGGCTTCATTCTCAACAAGCCGAGCGACGTCATGCGCGTGCTCGACACGGTCGACGACGACAACTTCGGAGTGCTCTACGACACGAGCCACGGCCACATGGTCTCGGTGATCGGTGCGCGACAGCCAGGCGATCCGGAGACGCTCCCGGGCGGGCAGGTCGAGTTCATCGAGATGCTGAACGGGCGCATCAACCACGTGCACCTGATCGATTCCGACAACACGTGCCACAAGGACGAGAACGGCGAGGACGAGACGTCGATGCACCTGCCGTTCGGCAAGGGCGTCGTCGACTTCGAGCAAGTCCTGCCTCGGCTCGCGGCGGTCGATGTCGGCCACGACTGGCTGACGATCGATCTGTGCTTCTGGCCGGACGCGTGGGAAGCGACGGCCGAATGCAAGGCGGCTGCCGACGGGTTCGTGCAGACCTACTTCTGATCCCCTACTTCTGACCGGAGCGGTCCGATGGCAAAGCCACTCAACGTCGCCGTGCTCGGCTACGGCTTCATGGGCAAGGCCCACTCGAACGCCTACCGCAAAGTCAATCGGTTCTTCACCGACCTCGAGCACGAGCCGGTCCTCAAGTGCCTGTGCGCGCGCAACACCGACAAGGCCAAGCCGTTCGCCGACACCTGGGGCTTCGAGTCGATAGAGACGGACTGGCGCAAGGTCGTCGAACGCGACGACATCGACGCGATCGACATCTGCACGCCCAACAACACGCACGCCGATATCGCGGTCGCGGCGGCCGAGCACGGCAAGATGGTGCTGTGCGAGAAGCCGCTGGCGATGAACGCCGATGAAGCGAAGCGGATGACCGAAGCCGTCAAGCGCGCCGGTGTGCCGAACCTGGTCTGGTTCAACTACCGCCGCGTCCCGGCCATCGCGCTCGCCAGGCAGGTCGTCGACGAGGGCCGGATCGGGCACCCGTTCCACTACCGGGCAACCTACCTGCAGGACTGGACGATCTCCGAGGACGTTCCGCAGGGCGGACAAACGCTCTGGCGGCTCGATGTCGCTGCGGCCGGCTCGGGCGTCACCGGGGACCTGCTCGCGCACTCGATCGACACCGCGATGTGGCTCAACGGACCGATCACGCGCGTCGTCGCGGACACCGAGACGTTCGTCAAGGAGCGCGTGCACCAGGAAACCGGCAAGAAGCAGGCCGTCGGCATCGACGACGCGTGCATGTTCCTCGCCCGGTTCGCCAACGGCTCGATGGGCACGTTCGAATCGACGCGCTACGCCCGCGGACGCAAGAACTACAACACGTTCGAGCTCAACGGCGCCGAAGGTTCGGTCCACTTCGACCTCGAGGACCCCCAGTATCTCGACTTCTTCGAGTACGCCCGCGGCGGCACCAAGGTCGAAGACCACCTGACCGGATGGCGGCGGATCCACGTGACCAACTTCGAGCATCCGTACATGGACAAGTGGTGGGTGCCCGGCTGCACGATCGGCTACGAGCACACGTTCGTCAACGCGCTCGCGGACTTCCTCGCGGGTGTCGAGTCCGGGACCCCGGCACAACCCGACTTCGAGAATGCGCTGCAGACGCAGCGGGTTTGCGACGCCGTGCTCGCGTCGGCGCGCGAGGGTGGTTGGGTCGACACGGGGGTCGAGGGGTAACGCCTAGCACGTAGCGGGGCACACCCCATCCCGCCGAGATCTCGAGTGCATCACTGGGATCGAGCGTTGGCCCGTTTCCGTGCGTGCCCGTGCCGGTGCCCGTGCCCGTGCCCGGTTCGTGCCCGTTCAACGGGCACAGCCTCGCTTTGCAAACGCGGGCACGCGGCGGGCACGGGCACGGGCACCGACGGGCACCGGCACGGGCACGCACGGGCACGGGAGCCGTCGCTGAGAAGCTTGCCCAGTCTGTGAACTTCATCGCTGCCTAGCGGAGCTAGCGCACACGCTGCTTGGCTTCGCCGAACCGCCTCAACTCGCGCCGCCGCCCGTTGGGACCGACGAAGTCGCCCAGCAGACCCTTCGTGACGTCGAGCAAGCGGCAGTCCGTACCGAACCGCAGGCGCAGCGCGGGGATGTCCGCCCACGCGTTGTTGAAGTTGTACGACACACCGAGCCCGCGCGAGAAGTTGTAGCTGACGCGCAGCCCCCACTCCGACTGCTGATACCAGCGGTAGATCAGCTCGAACTCGCGCTTCGTCACGGTCTGGACCCGGAACGGTGCACCGAGCTCGTCCAGGCACTGCTGGAGATCGGCGCCCGGGCGCAGCGGCTTCCACGCGGCATCCCTGATCGGCTCTTCGAGATTGACGCGCTCGTAGACGAACTGGACGCACGCCGTCGACGACGCGACTGCGAGCAGACCGGCCAGCGCGACGTGTCGCTGAAACCTCACTTCCGCGAACCGGCCTCGGACTGCGGCAGCTCGTCGTAGAGGTTCTCCCACGGGAGCGAGTACTCGGCGCGGTCGGCAGCCAGCGTCTTGCCGATGTGCGTCACCTTGTCGTTCTCGTCGAAGAAGATCCATGTCCGGTCGCTGCGGACGTCAGTGTTCGCAAACAAGAACAGGACGAGCCACAGGCCCGCGGTCTTGCTGTTGTCGTGCTCGTAGAGGTAGGCCTTCCTCGGCTCCAGCTCGACGACGAACGACGGAGCACCGAGCAGACGCACGACCTCGGTCGCCGACATCCCGGGCTTGACCGCCTGGATCAGCCGCAGGTCGAGCGGCTCGTTGGTCGACGATCTCGACATCCAGCACGAAGGTGCGATCACGCACAAGAGCACGCACAACACAGCTTGTTTCATTCGTGGCCTCAGAAGCATCGGCCGCATTGTAGCGACCGAGTCGGTCAGATCAGCCGCAGGAATCTTCGGACTCGGCGCTCCAATGCGTCGCAATAGGCGTCACGATTCGTGATCTTGCGGATCCTGCGGCCGGCGGCGGTTCCGATCGCGTCGAGCCGCGCGAGTCGTTGGTGGAGCTCCTCGCGAATCACGCGCACGAGCCCGGCAGGACCGTCGAACAGGAATCCCGAGCGGCCGTGCTCGACGACCTCCGCCATCGCGCTGCGGGCGTGCACGATCACGACGCGCGACGCGGCCATGGCCTCGGCGCACGATGTCGACCAACTCTTCCGCTGTGACGGAAACAGACATACATCCGAGTCGCGGACGCGGTTTTGCAGCCACGCATGCGGAGGCTCGGGCTCGAACTGCACGTTGAGCGGGGCGCTCCGCCACAGGGACGCGATCGGCTTCGGCCCGATCACGTCGTCGATCGTGCGATCGCCGATCAGCGTCAGACGCAGCTCGGGCAGCGCCCGAAACGCCTCGAACAGCACCGCCATCTCGTCATCGTTGTCGAGCGACCCGAAGTAGAGGAACGAAACCGCTGGCAGCGACCCGCGCGGCGGAGGGCCGGGGGGCACGACCGCGTCGAACCCCATCGGATAGCGAATGACCGCGATGTCCCGGCGAATCCCGAGCCGGCCCATCGTCGAATCGCGCAGCCCGAACGAGACACTGTTGATCATCGGCGCCTGGCGAATGGTCTGCTCTTCGAGCCGGGTGATCTCGGCGAGGTCGCTGCGGCGCTGCAGCATCCCGGGTCCGGCACGCTCGCGTGTGGGCTCGTGCAACATCACGCCGAGGATCGTGGTCCCGTAGGCTCCGAAGGTCCGTTGCTCGCGCGTGGCGACCAGCCCGGGTGCGCCGGTGTCCGGGAACTCGATGTAGTCGAAGTGCACACCTGTCGCCTCGAGCGTCTGATGCAGCAGGAGCGAATACGATTGTGGATCGGCGGACTCAGCGAGCCTGGCGCGTTGCTCCGGTCCGAGGCCGTGGCCCAGCGGAACCGTGCGATAGACGCCGGGGGGAGTCTCGGGCGGTCTGTCCGGATCGTCGGTGATCAGCCAGACTTCATGACCACGGACGCTCAACGCCTGAGCGGCCTCGGCGATGTACGCACCGATTCCGTTAGACCTCGAGCCCGCCGTCCGCCGGCTGGCGAAGCAGATTCTCATTCCTGATTCCAGTCCGAGGCTGCATTCGCGCTGGGTGTGTGTGGGTGGTGTTGCGAGCGCGCGAGAGCCTCACTGACAGACTACTTCACGCTCGCGCACCAGGACGGCGGTGGCACCGTCCTACTTCGAGACGTGGACGTGAGCCGGCGCAGTCGCAATCATCTGGGACATGAGACGTCGTGACTTCCTTGCTCTCTCGAGTCTCGGCATCGCCGAGACGTTCGTGTCCTGCAGCTCGGGCCCGGTCCCACGGACGGAGGACGCGCCCCTGTTGCAGCGGCTCGTGCGACTGCACGACGCACGCGTTCCGAGCTTGCTCGACCGCCAGCAGCTCGACAGGCACCACGCGGGATTCGGCGGCATTCCCGATCAATACGGTCTGTACCACGCAGGCGCGGCTTCGGGCCTGATTCGTGCCCTCGCGCTCGCGTACGTGTCGCCACAGAGCCGCTACCACCTCGACGGCCGGCTGCCCGAGCGAATCGCGGCAGCAGCCGGGTTCCTGCGCGAGGTTCAGAACGACGACGGAACGATCGACCTCATCACGACGAACTTCCATTCGCCGCCGGACACCGGCTTCGTGCTCGAATGGGTCTGCTCCACGCGTGGCATCCTCGCCAAGTCCGGGCGCGGCGAGCTGCGCGACATCGTGGCGAAGCTCGACGAGTTCATCATCGCCGGAGCCGACGCGCTGGCCATCGGCGGCATCCACACGCCGAATCATCGTTGGGTCGTGTCAATGGCGTTGGCTCGCGCGAACTCGATCCATCCCGATCCTCGCTACGTGGCTCGCATCGACGAGTGGCTGGCCGAGAAGATCGACATCGATCGCGACGGGCAGTTCACCGAGCGCAGCACCTCGATCTACTCGCCGCTAGTCGATCGTTGCCTCTTGACGACGGCGCGGCTGCTCGGGCGCCCGGCGCTGCTCGAGCCCGTGCGCCGCAACCTCGAGATGACGATCTACTACGTGCACGCCGACGGAGAAGTCGCGACCGAGGCTTCCAAGCGCCAGGATCAGTACCGCCACGGGTCGCTCGCGCCGTACCACTATCCGTATCGCTACATGTCGCTGCACGACGGCAACCGCCGGTTCGCCGCGATGGCCCGGTGGATCGAGGAGATCGCGATCACGCGGCTGACGAGGGATCTCGTCTTCTTCGTCGAAGATCCGACCCTGTCGCGGCCGTTGCCCGAGTCCGCGGCGCTGCCGACCGACTACGAGAAAGAGTTCGAGGGCTCGCAGCTCGTCCGGATTCGTCGCGGCCCGGTCTCGGCCACGGTGCTGGCCGACAACCCGACGTTCTTCTCGTTCCATCGTGGAAGCGCGGCCGTGGTTGTGCGGTTCGCGTCGGCGTTCTTCGGCAAGGGTCAGTTCGTCGGATCCGAGCTCACGCACGAGGGCGACGCCTGGGTCATGCGCCAGGAGTTGGTCGGCCCCTACTACCAGCCGTATCCGCGCGACCAGCTGCCCGGCGACGGCGACTGGTCGAAGATGCCGCGCGAGCGCCGCCCGCAGAGCGAGGTCCAGCGGCTGCGGTCGGAGGTCCGGATCCAGGAGCGGCGGGGCGCGTTCGAGATCGAGTTCCGAATCGACGGCTGCGACCGCGTCCCCGTCGCGATCGAGCTCGGCTTCCGGCCGGGCGGCAAGCTGAGCGGAACCCGACCGGTCGCGGGCACTTCGGACGCCCACCTGCTTTCGGGCGAGGGCCGCTTCCGGTTCGCCGGCGACGAGATCTCGTTCGGCCCGGGCAGGGTCGACCACCGCTGGGTCCAGCTCCGGGGCGCGCTGCCGAAGCTCGAGGCCGACAGCGTGTACCTGACCGGATATACGCCGTTCCGTCATCGGCTCCGCATCGCCTGAATCTGTCTCGTGCGGGGGACACGCCCGCCGCCGACCGCCCGACGACCGCCAGGTCGCGTTCCCAAGTCGTTTGTCAGAACCGATGTCGCGCTGCGCGGAGGGAGCCGCGGGGCGGCACGAGGTTTGCCACGGCAGGTGCATGAAGACTGCACTCCGCACCGCTGTCGCCTGCTCGGCGCTCCTCGCCACCGGCTGCTTCGGCCCGGTGCACAACCTCGACGCGCGCCTCGACAACGTGTTGCAGAAGCGCGAAGCCTATGTTGCCGCGCTGCGCCACGAGCAGAAGCTGATGGACTGGGACAACACCGAGCCGCGCGAGAAGCAGTTCCCCGGCGCCGGCACGGTCACGGTGGAGCGCTGGCGAGTCGAAGGGATCGCCGGCTACGAGTATCTGTGGCTGCACTTCACCTATGACAACACGACCAAGGACACGTTCGATCGCGCTCGCGTGTTCGTCAAGGTTCACGAGCCCGACGGACGAGTCGTCGGCTTCGAGTGGGTCGACATGCGTATCCCGTACTTCCACTTCCATCCCGGAAGCAGCTACACGACCGACATCTTCGTGCCGACCCACGGCGCGCACTGGAAGAACGGGTGGTACTGGACGATCGGTTGCATCGCGAACAAGGAGGGCTTCAAGCGCCCGCTCGACGACATGCACGTCGATGCGAAGTTCGCGAGCTTCGTGCCGCGTTGAGGTCGATCAACGGGGCACGAAGTCGTCCTCGCGCGGGGGATCGAACGTCAGGTCGAACGCCATCCACAGGCACCGCGCGTAACGGTTGAACCACATCGGGAACAGCGCCGCGAACGCGAGCGGGACCGCGACGACGACCTCGGTCGAGGCCTCGGCCCAGAACATCAGCACGAGCACGAGCGCGACGGTGACTCCGCCCGTCACGCCGTAGTTCACGTAGATCGAGCCGAGGAAGTAGCCCGGCTCGCGCTCGTAGACATAGCCGCAGCGATCGCAGTGCGGCGCCATCCTGACCCAGGAGCGAAACACGGTCCCCTTGCCGCAGATCGTGCACCGCAGCCGCAGCGCGTACCCTACCGCCCGCATGACGCGGTTTGTCTGACTCAGAGACTCGGACATCAGTGGGCGGCAGCGTAGCGGTCGCGCAGCTCGTCGCAACGCTTGCGCAGGCGTTCGAGAACCCCGGCTGCCTTGGGGTCATGGACCCCTTTCTCGGTTTCGAGAGGATCGTTCTCGAGGTCGTAGAGCTCCTCGTACACCGGCTGCTGTTCGAAGTAGCGGACGTACTTCCAGCGGCGCCCGCGCACGCCGATGGACTTGGGAATCCGCGGGTGCTCGAACAGGTGCTCGTAGAAGAAGTCGGTTCTCCACGCAGGATCTCCGCTGCGCACGACGAGGCTTCTGCCCTGCATCCTGCTCGGGATCGGGACCTCGGCGATGTCGAGGATCGTCTCCGGGATGTCGATGTTGAGCACCATGCGCTCGTCGAGCCGCCCGCGTGCATCCACGGGCGAGCGGGGATCGCGAATCACGAGCGGCACGCGAATCGACGGCTCGTACATCAACCACTTCCCGGCAAACCCGCGTTCGCCGAGGAAGTAGCCGTTGTCGCTCGTGAAGATCACGACCGTGTTCCGCGTCAGATCCAGCTTGTCGAGCTCGGCGAGGATGCGCCCGACTGCGCCGTCGACACCGGTGATCATGCGGTAGTAGCCGCGCGTCATCGCCGTGCGCTTTTCGGGCGTATCGAAACGCCAGCGCCAGCGCACGCGCCCGAGGGACTCGCGCAGAAACGCCGGCTGCTTCTGGAAGAACTCGGCATCGGCCAGCGGCGGAGCGGCGATGTCCGCGTCGGCGTACATCCCATCGACCGCCTTCGGCCAGATGTACTGGGCAGGGTTGCTGTCCTCGGCGTGCGGCGCATTGAAGCTGACCGAAAGACAGAACGGCTGGTCGCGGGTCGTCGACCGCAGGAACGCGATCGCGTCGTCGGCCGTGAGCTCGGTGAGGTGCCTCGGCTCGCCCTGCTTGCGTCGCTTCAGATACGGCGGCGACTTCGGCCGGAAGAAGTCGAACATCCGCCGTGGCCCGGCCTTCGGCATGTTCACGCCGAGCTTGCCGACGAACCCGGTCCGCCAACCCGCCGAGCGCAACAACCGCGGATAGCTCTGCTCCCAGTAACGCCGTGCAAGCGGCCCGGTGCGGAACGTGTAGCCGTGCGTGCTGCGGTGCAGCCCGGTCAGGATGCTCGCGCGGCTCGCGGCGCAGATCGACGTCGTCACGAACGCGTTCGTGAACCGGGTCCCCTCCGCCGCGAGGCTGTCGATTGCGGGCGTGCGCAGGATCGGATGACCGGCACAGCCGAGCATGTCGTTGCGCTGATCGTCGGTCACGAGCAGCACGATGTTCGGCGGTGTCGATTTGCGCGCGACCGGCCACCAACTCTCCAGCTGCTTCCCGAGCCTCGCTGCCACATCCGGCTCGGTGGCCACGACGTTGTTCGTCTCGTGGGGATCGGCGACCACGTCGTAGAGCTCGGGCCGGGCCGTTCCGCGCGCAGGCACGAGCAGCTTCCAGCGCCCGGACACGACCCAACGCCAGAGCAGGCTCTTGCGCGGATCGGACAGGTCGACGATGTCGTGCGTGAACGCCTCGCCGAACACCGCGTCAGGTGCCGGCTTCCTGCCCTGCGCGACGGCGATCAAGTCCGTGCCCGGGAGCTCGCGCGGGACCTCGATGCCGCAGGCCGTGAGGATCGTCGGCATGATGTCGATCGAGCTGACGGGCGGATCGCGGAACCCGGGCTTCACTCGCCCCGGCCACCGCACCATGATCGGCGTGCGCACTCCACCTTCGTTCGGGGACCGCTTGCTGCGCTTCGCAAACCCGCCTGAGTTCGGCTTCTGGATCCAACCGTTGTCGACCACGAACACGACGAGCGTGTTGTCACTGAGCCCGCGTTTGTCGAGGTGGTCGAGCAGCTGCCCGCAGGTCTCGTCGAACCACTCGCACATCGCGTAGTAGCGGGCGACGAACTTCGAGCGGCCCGGCTTCTGGTACTTGTCGAGCAGGCGCTTCGGTGGGTTGTGCGGGGAGTGGGGCAGGAACGGCGCATACCACAGGAAGAACGGCTGATCGCCACCCGCGTCGATGAAGTCGAAGATCGGCTTCATCGTCTTGCGGCCGATCGCGAGTCCCTTGTCGCCGTGCCGGCCCCCGCGCTTCGGGTCACCGTGGGTCATGCCCTCGGTGAAGCCGAACTCCTTCGGGTTCGCCTCCCACCACTTGCCGGTCTGCAGGCTGCGGTAGCCGCGCTCACCCAGAAGCTCCATCAGATGCTTGGACCGGGCGAAGCGATCGACGATCCGCCGCCGGTCGACCCCGGGCCGCGGGTCGTTGCCGGTGACGCCATGGACGTGCGGATACAGCCCGGTCACCAGCGTCGCGAGACTCGGCCGGCACAGGGCCGTGGGCACGTAGCCGCGCGTGAACACCGCGCTCTGCGCGGCCAGCCGGTCGAGCCGCGGCGTCTGGATGACTTCGTGGCCCATGAACCCGAAGTCACCGAAAGCCTGATCGTCGGAGACGATCAGGACGACGTTGGGTCGGTCCGGCTTCGCGCGGTCACCCTGAGGCAGCGCCATGAGTGAGCCGGGGAAGACGAACGACGCGAGGACGAGGAGCTTCCACATACTCGGCATCCTACTCGCGGCCCGACGCACGTCTACTTGCAGACGATGGCCTCCAGTCCGTTCGACGCGATCAGGCCGCTCGGAACGAGCCCGAACGCCTGGAAGACGAGGCTGGCGCCGTCGAGCTGATTGTTCAGCGGAAGCGGGATCGACAGCCTGGCCGCGCCGCCGGCGCTCGTCTGCAGGGCACCGGTCGCGAAGATCGGGCCGCCGGCCATCAAGGTCAGCGACAAGGATGGCAGCTCGACGCGCCCGGGGACCGCGCTCAGCAGCAACAACACGGCCGAGTTGGCCGGAGCACCGGCGAGCACGACGTCCAGCGTCTGCCCGAGCCGGTAGCTCCCCGACCCGTTGAGCACCATCGGCTGCGTCTCGCTGTCGAGCGCGCCGTACTGCCGCCAGCCGCACACGACCTCGTTGCTCGCGCGCGGTGTCGGGTTTCGGTACGTGACCCAGGTCGAGTCGCGATCGTAGAGCCGCCCGGTCGAGACGTCCTTGCGCTGCTTTCCGAACGTGACACCGTCGAGCAGGGTCTTGCGGTCGGCGCCGAACAGCGCAATCTGCTCCCCGTCGCCGTCGAGGCGGAACGGCGCATGCAGGTTGCCTTCGATCGGCTCGTCATCCGCCCAGACCAGCACCCTCTCGCCGGGCTTGAGCGTCGTCCCCTTCGGAAACGCGAACTTCGGCTCGCGATCGAGGTCATTCCCCAAGTACATGTTGTCGAGAGCGATCGCGCGGTTGGTCGGATTGACGAGCTCGATCCAGTCTTCGCGATCACCGACCGAGTCACGAATGCCGTGCTCGTTGCGGGCCAGGAACTCCGAGATCAGGATCGAGTTGCGCAGCGGCTGGAACCGGACCTGGATCGGCGCATGGGCGCCGTTCCACGGCAGGTAGTTGACGTCCGCCCCCTGCGAGGCGACCGTCTCGCCGCGGAAGAAGTACTCGAGCAACGCGCCCGCGCGCTGCCCTGGCAGCTCGGCTCCATAGACACCGTCGCTTGCGTTTCCGTCTTGGTGCTTGCCGTCGTCGTAGGCCGGCACCTCGATCCACGGACCCTGGCTGCGATACATGCAGACGACGCTGTCGATACCGACGCTCGACGTCGCGCGCACGGTAACCCAGAAGCTCTGCCCATGCTCGGGACTGTGCAACGACTGCGTCGCGTCCGACAGCGCGACACGCGGCTGTCGGAAGGACTGGTCTGCCTGGAGCATGCGGAGCACGTTGTCATAGCCGGTCTTGAACGCAGGAATCAACCGACTCGTGTAGACATCCTGGTAGGACGTCATGATGTTGCCCTTGAACATCGAGTAGGTGTAGAGCTTCTTCGTGTCGGCCTGGACCTCTGAGTCGATCAGGCTCTGGCCATCGACGATCCACTTGTGGATCTCTTCCCACTTGGAATGCCGGTCCGCGATGTTGCGCAGGTATCCCCGGTAGCGGCGAGTCCATGTCGGGCTGTCCCCGAAGAATATCGGCTTAGTCCACGTGCCGGCAGTGAAGAACGCGAGGTTGAGGTCCCAGGGCGCGATCTCGAATTGGAACGTGCGTGGGTCTTCGTAGATGTAGTAGTTGTGTCGCGGAAACCCGTCGATGTTGGCGACGAACGAGTTGGCGGCTTGCACGCGCATGGTCGCATCGAGGTCGAGCCAGTTGCCCACCTCGACCTCGCGCTCGGAAAGCGTCGGCAACGACGTCGCGTAGAGCAGCCGGATCAACGACTCGTACACTGACGAGTTGTGCGCGCTGCGCAGCGGGAACGTCGTCATGTACGACGACAGCACCGTCCCGAGGTAGCGAAACAACGACTGACCCTGGTAGCGCGGTCCGTCGCCGCCACGGAACCAGCGCTCGAGCATGTCCTTGTTGACGGGCTCGACGTTGATGTAGATGCCCCAGTTCTCGTTGTTGATCACGAGCTTGACGTGGTGCGCGCGAGGTGCCGGACAGATCTCGCGCATCAACCGAAAGGCGACGATCTCGCGCATGAAGGTCGGGGTCCAGAACCCGTTGTTGAGGTCGAAGGACCGCTGGTCGAACAGCTTGCGGCCCGGCACGAACGCGTCCATCGAGATTTTGAACGGGAGCTTCTTGCTGCCCCGCTGGCGCGGATAGGACAGCGCCGTCTTGCCGCGCAGCCGCACGCCGATGTCCTGGTAGACGATCTTGTCGACCTCGAGGTCGGCGCGCAGGTACGTCTCGTTCAGTTGATTGGCGAGCAGCTGACTCCACCAGCCGGCCTGCTTGAACGTCAGCTTGAACGTGCGCAGTTTCGTCGGGTCGTAGAGGTCATTGTCCTGGGCGCCCAGCCCTGGACCGAATACCGCCAGGACCAGGAAGACGAACGAGATCCTCATGCAAGCCCCTTCCCGCGGCGAGACGTCTCGGATGACAGCCACGGGGCCGGGACGGCTGCAAGACGCTCGCAACCGGTCCAGCATCCCAGGAGACCAGCGAACCCGTCAAGCCCATTCGACCGTGCCACGGCGGTGCGAGCGATGGGCAAGTGAGCTAAGATCCGCCGGTCGTGAATCCCAAGTCTCTCGTCTCCACGATCGCGATCGCGCTGACCCTCGGGGCACCCATCGTCGCGCAGGATCGCCACTGGGCCTACGTTCGCCCGGAGCGCCCGGCGATCCCCGAGGTCCGCGAGGCGGCGTGGCCGAAGAACGCGATCGACGACTTCGTGCTCGCGAGGCTCGAGCGCAAGGGGTTTCACCACGCGCCCGAGGCCAGCCGCGAACGACTTCTGCGCCGTGTCTATCTCGACCTGATCGGACTGCCGCCGAGCGTCGACGAGATCGACGCGTTCCTCGCCGACGCGCGCCCGGACGCCTACGAGCGCGTCGTCGACACGCTGCTCGCATCGCCCCGCTACGGCGAGCACTGGGCGCGCCACTGGCTCGATCTCGCGCGCTATGCCGACTCCAACGGTTTCCAGGCCGACCAGCTGCGCGAGAGCTGGGCGTATCGCGACTGGGTCATCGACGCGTTCAACGCCGACATGCCGTTCGACCGGTTCACGATCGAACAGCTGGCCGGCGACCTGCTGCCGAACCCGACGCTCGCGCAGCGGATCGCGACGGGGTTCCACCGGACCGTGACCTGCAACGTCGAAGCCGGCGTGCACCCGGAGGAGAACCGGGTCAATCAGGTGCTCGATCGCGTCAACACTACGGGGACCGTGTGGCTCGGCACGACGATCGGTTGCGCGCAGTGTCACGACCACAAGTACGACCCGTTCTCGCAGACCGACTACTACCGGTTGTTCGCGTTCTTCAACAACACGCCGATCGAGGTCGAGAACCCGCTCGGCAACAAGGGCGTGCGCTTCGACTTCTATGGTCCGAAGCTCGAGCTACCGTTGACCGACGAGCAGCGGCGTGACCGCGCCGAGCTCGAGCGCAGGCGCGCGAAGCTCGATGCAGCCTATCGCGATCAGCTCGCCTGTGTCGCCGCCCGGCCGGACCTTCCGCCGCGGATCCGGCGCGTCCTCGGCAGTAAGAAGCGCAACAAGAAGCAGGTACGACAGGTCGACGCGTACCTGAGCAAGCACGAGCCGACCGCCTCGAAGCTGGCCCGCGAGATCGCGAAGCTCGACAAACGGATCCGCAGGCTCGATCCCCACACGACGCTGGTCATGGTCGAGATGGACGAACCGCGGACGACGCACGTCCTGGAGCGCGGCAACTACCTGCGACCGCGCGAGGCGGTCGAGGCCGGGACGCCCGCGGCGCTGTCTCCCTGGAACGACTCGTGGCCGAAGAACCGGCTCGGGCTCGCCCGCTGGATCGTGGATCCGGCCAATCCGCTGACGGCGCGGGTCACGGTCAATCGCTGGTGGTCGCAGTTCTTCGGTCACGGCATCGTACGGACCGAGGAGGACTTCGGAACACAGTGCGAGCCGCCGACGCATCCGAAGCTGCTCGACTGGCTGGCCGTCGAGCTCGTCGAGTCGGGCTGGTCGATGAAGCGGCTGCACAAGCGGATCGTGATGTCGGCGACGTATCGCCAGTCGTCACGGATCACCGCCGCCGAGCAGGCCGAGATGGACCCGGACAACCTCTGGTATGCGCGGGGACCGCGGTTCCGGATGTCGGCGGAGATGATCCGTGACTGCGGACTGGCGATCTCCGGGTTGCTGTCGACCAAGATGGGTGGACCGCCGGTGTATCCACCACAGCCCGCCGGGCTTTGGCGGCAGACCGGACGCAACGAGCCGAAGTACGTCGCCTCGACCGGGGAGGATCGGTTCCGGCGCGGGATCTACGTGATCTGGCGGCGGGCGGCGCCGTATCCGAGCTTCGTCAACTTCGACGGGCCCGATCGCTCGGCGTGTCATCCGAAGCGCAGCCGGACCAACACACCGATGCAGGCGCTGACGTTGCTCAACGACGAGGCGTGGGTCGAGATGGCGCTCGGGCTGGCGCAGCGCGTGTTGGTCGAGCGGCCGAAGGCGGCGGTCGACGAGCGGATCGTCTATGCGTTCCGGCTGTGCACCGGGCGCAGGCCGAGCGACAAGGAGATCGGGATCTTGCGCCGGGTCGTGCAGCGCGAGTCGCGGCGACTCACGCCCGATCGCCGTGCCGCGAAGGCGATCGTCGAAGGCACGGCCGGGTTCCGTCCGCGCGCCGGTGTCGACCGCGGCGAGCTGGCGACGTGGTTCTTCGCCGCCAACGTCCTGCTCAACCTCGACGAGACGATCACCAAGGGCTGAACGATGGACATGACGCGCCGCGAGCTGTTCCAACGCGCCGGATACGGGATCGGTGGCCTCGCGCTCTCGAACCTGCTGCGGGGCGAGGCCGGCAACGCTGCGCCGCACTTCCGTCCGCGGGCCAGGAGCGTGATCTACATCCACCTGATCGGCGCTCCGTCACACCTCGATCTCTTCGACGACAAGCCCGAGCTGCGCAAGCACAGCGGCGAGAAGTGCCCCGACGCGTTCTTCGACGCCAAGAAGCTGGCGTTCATCCGCCAGCACCCGACGCTGCTCGGGACACCGGCGACCGAGAAGTTCCGGATCCGTCCGTGCGGCGAGTCGGGGATCGCGATCTCGAACCTGCTGCCGAACCTGCAGCGCTGCGTCGACGACATTGCGCTGATCAAGACGCTCCACACCGACGAGTTCAACCACGCGCCGGCCCAGCTGTTCCTGCAGACCGGCTTCGGGCGGTTCGGGCGACCGAGCCTCGGGGCATGGACCAACTATGGGCTCGGCAGCGAGAACGACGATCTGCCGGGCTTCGTCGTCATGGTCACGGGCCAATACCCCGGCGCCGGCAACAGCCTGTTCGGAAGCGGATTCCTGCCGTCGCGCTACCAGGGCGTCGAGTTCCGCACGCGCGGGGATGCCGTGCTGTTCCTGTCCAATCCGAAGGGCGTCGACGCGCCCGCGCGCCGGCGCGTCGTCGATGCCGTCAACGAGCTCAACGAGGTGGAGCTGGCTGACGTCGGCGATCCCGAGATCGCGACGCGGATTCGCCAGTACGAGCTCGCGTATCGCATGCAGAGCTCCGTGCCCGAGCTCATGGACATCGGGCGGGAACCGGCGGCGATCCACGAGCTGTACGGCACGAAGCCCGGCCGGACGAGCTTCGCGAACAACTGCCTGCTCGCTCGCCGCCTCGTCGAGCGCGGCGTGCGCTTCGTGCAGTTGTTCGACCAGGGCTGGGATCACCACGGGGCGGTGTTCTCACGGCTTCCGGTCAAGTGCAGGCAGATCGACCAGCCGATCGCGGCGCTGCTCATGGACCTGAAGTCACGCGGCATGCTCGACGAGACGCTCGTCGTCTGGAGCAGCGAGTTCGGCCGCACGCCGATGGCCCAGGGCAACGACGGCGAAGGCAGGCGCACGAAGCCCGGCCGCGATCACCACAACGTGGCGTACTCCGTGTGGATGGCCGGCGGCGGCGTCAAACCCGGGACCGTGTACGGCCAGACCGACGAGCTCGGCTATGCGCCGGTGGATCGACCGATGCACGTCCACGACTTCAACGCGACGATCTTGCATCTGCTCGGCATCGACCACAAGCGGTTGACGTTCCGCTTCCAGGGCCGCGACTTCCGGCTGACGGATGTCAAGGGACACGTGGCCGACGGCGTGATTCGATAGCGACAACTTCCACGCTTCCCTTGGTGCGACTGTCTCGCTAACTTCGTGGGATCCGTACTACAGGCGGCATGAGCTAGGACTCGCTCTCTCTCTCGCGATTGCCTCCTGTGGGTCCACTACTACCTCGTCAA
>Ga0055451_10000462_pt1 | contig 16207 bp, 10 predicted proteins | sample China_Galinas_PW_3_FD_57745 | JGI IMG/M metagenome (GOLD analysis project Ga0055451, IMG submission 57745) | Wetland microbial communities from San Francisco Bay, California, USA, that impact long-term carbon sequestration - China_Galinas_PWB_D2 | ecosystem: Environmental > Aquatic > Marine >... | reverse complement strand
ACGTCTTGCCGGCGGCCGTCTTGCCGGCGGACGTCTTGCCGGCGGCCGTCTTGCCGGCGGCCGTCTTGCCGGCGGCCGTCTTGCTCGTCGCCGGCGTTCCGTGCACTTCGGGGGTGCGGACCTCCGGGGGGCCCACCTGATTGGCGTGCACGACCTCCGGGGGTTCAGAAGAATCCTCCTGGCAGCCCGCGAAGGAGAAACCGAGGAGGATAACGAGGACCGCGAGAGTGCGAGTCGGAGTCATCGAAAGGCGGCGGTTGGTGTTGGTGGACGGCAACGTTCGTGCGAGCGTCCCGCGCCCAGGAGTTGAGTGCGTGCGTCGTGGGAAACGACCCGCGGGTGACATCATAGTGCGAATGGATGAGCCGGACACCAAACGGATTCGCGGAGACGGAAAACCGCCACCTTGCATATCGCCCGTCCCCAGCCCGGGTTAGGACGGGGCGGCCCACAAATATCTTCGAATCATCGTTTCCCCGGCAATCGGCATACACGGATGTGACCGTGCGACCGCTCATTCTGGTGCGTGGCCGCCTACCATGGCGGGATGCGCTACCTGGTCCTGTTGGCGTTGTGTTCTGTCTGCGCGGCGCAGGAATCGATCGACCTCGTGCGCGACAAGTGGGGGGTGCCGCACGTGTTCGCGACGAGCGATGCCGGAGCCATGTTCGGATTCGGACGCGCTGTCGCGGAGGATCGCCTGTTCCAGATGTACCTCGGTCTGCGTGTCATGCAGGGGCGGCTCGCCGAGACGATCGGCAATCGCCGCTACCGCAACGGCAGGCGGACGGCCCTCGAGAGCGACCGCAAGATGCGCACCTTCGGTTGGTGGCGGCACGCGCAGGTCGTCGCGAAGAACATGGGTGGCGCGACGCGCGCGCTGCTGGATGCCTACTGCCGGGGAGTCAACTCCTGGCGCGCGAGCCACGAGCTGCCCGCGATGTTCGCGCGCTACGAGCTCGATCCCGAGCCGTGGACCCCGGCCGCGTGCCTCGTCAGCTGGTGGCACGTCGCGCAGTTCTTCGGCACCGATGGCACGCGCGATCTCAACGCGTGGCGTAACCTCATCCAACCACGACCCGGCCGCGAGCCGCCGCCGAGTATCGCGCCCGAGGATGACGTCGCGGTCGTGCGACGGAGCGACGTGACCGATGAGTGGGTCGCCCGAGTTGCCCGCTTCGTCGCCGAGCATCACATGGACCGCGGGTCCGAGGCGCAACAGCCCGTGCGCAAGTTCAGCCACGCATGGGTCGTGGGTGGCAAGAAGACGACGACCGGGGCCGCCGTGCTCGTCAGCGATCCCCAGACGCCGGTCACGAACCCGAGCCTGTTCTACGAATTCCACGTGCGGGGCAAGACGTTCGACGCGCGCGGAATCGGAGTTGCCGGAAGCCCGATCCTGTTGATCGGATTCAACAGGGACGTCGCGTGGGGGATGACCGCGCGCGGTGCCGACCAGGCCGATCTCTGGCGGCTCACGACCGACCGCGCACGCCCGGGCTTCTACGAGCTCGATGGTCAATGGCGAAAGCTACCCGAGCGCCGTGAGGTCATTCGCGTGCGTGGTGGTAAGCCGCAAGAGCTCGTGATCCGCGAGTCGGCGTTCGGGCCCGTTGTCTCGGAGTTCTCGTTCGTAGGTAGCAACGGACCCGAGGTCGCGATGCGCCGCGTGCCGTTGTGCGACACGCGCGTCGAGACCGTGCAGGGCGCGTTCGCGATGATGCGGGCGAAGAGTGTCACCGAGTTTGCGCAGGCCGTCCACGGCTGGCGGTTCCCGAGCGCCAACTGCGTGTTCGGCGACCGGCACGGCAGCATCGGCTACGCGACGATCGGTGCGATCCCGGTCCGCTCGCGCGAAGGAGCGAGCAACGGCCGCTATGCCCACGATGGCAGCTCGCTCGCGTTCGACTGGGAGGGCTTCGTGCCCGGCGACCTGATGCCGCAGGTCATCGATCCAACGCAAGGCTTCCTGCTGAGCGCGAATCACCGCCCGATCGCGTCGTTCTACAAGATCCCGATCGGCAACTCGACGGGCTCTTCGGGCGACACGCTGCGGTCCTGGCGCCTGCGCGAGCTGCTCGTCGGCAAACAGAGGTTCACGCCACAGGACGTGCTCGCGATCCACCACGACACCACCGATGCCGCGCTGCGCGACATCGTGCGCATCGGTCTCGCGCTGCGCGGTCACGACGATTTGTTTCGGGCCACGAGATCGGCGCTCGACGTGCTCGCCCCGTGGTTCGAGGCCGGCGCGAAATCCGACCTGCGCTCGCCCGGCGCGGCGCTCGCGACGCTGATCTCGATCAACTTCCGGCGCAACGCGACGCCCTTGACCGGCATCTACGGCGGCGGACAGTCGGGCCTCGCGCGGCTCCTGCGAGCGGCGCGGAGCTCGCTGCCGCGCGTGCGGGAGCTCGAACGCGAGTGGGTCGAGGACATCCTCGCGGACGCTTGGCGGGCGGCGAAGGCCCGCTACGGCAGCGATCCCGAGCAGTGGGATGCGCACGCCCGCGCCGACGTGAAGCGCCGTCGCCTCGGCTACTTCGCAGGACTCGACGGCTTCCCGTCCCTCGATCCGAACAAGGACGTCCTTGTGCCGGCGCTCACGTGCGTCGACGGCAACACGATTGCGTCGCAGGCGGCGCAGTCGTACACGCAGTGGGTGCCGATGCACGACGTCGACGCCGCGCTGTCGATCTGCCCGATCGGCCAGTCCGAAGTGCCGGGCAGTGACTCCCGGCTGGCCACGTACGAGCTGTGGGCGCAGGGACGGCTTCATCCGGCGCCGTTGTCGAGAGAAGCCGTCGACAAGATCCGGGCGTCGACGGTTCGGCTGCAGTACTAGAGCTCCGGTAGCGGGGCACACCCCATCCCGCCGAGATCTCCGGGATCGTGCGTTGGACCGTTCCCGTGCGTGCCCGTGCCCGTGCCCGCCTCGTGCTCGTGCAACGGGCACAGCCTCAGCTTGCAAACGGGAACATGGAGCCGGGAACGGAGCCGGAGCCGGAGCCGGAGCCGGAGCCGGGCGGCCACGGGAACGGGCACGGGCACGCACGGACACGGACCGACCGCACGATCCCGGTGATGCACTCGTGCCCCGCTACCAGCTGACGCGATCAGCGTCCGTCATGATCGGCGACCGTTCCCAGGGGAATCTGCTACTGCTTCGCGTAGAGCCTTCCGGCGACATACTTGCGGATCCGGTTGTTGGTCTCGGTTTCGAGCAGCCGTTCGAGCGTGGCTCGGCCTTGCGGGTAGGTCTCTAGGTTCTCACCGAGGTATCGGGCCAGCGCGAATCGCGTGTCGGCGTCGGACTCTCTCGTGATCGAGCTGTTGGCGAGCGCGAGCGTCTGCTCGGTCGGCTCCCCGGCGGCTACGAGTCCTTGCGCGAGACAGCTGCGCACGTACGGGTCCTTCTCGAGCTCGAGCGCGTTGCGCAGCACTTCGCGGCTGCCCGGCAGGTGGGCGAGTGCCTTGGCGGCGGCGCCGCGCTCCTGCGGGGTCGGGGCGCCCAGATGGATCGCTGCCTCGGACACGAAGCTCGGGTCGCGCGTGTTGGCCACGGCGGCCAGCACCGCGCTCTTCTCGCCGGGCGACATCGAGGCGCGCAGAGCGGCCTGCAGCCCTTCGCTGAGCTCGGCGTAGTCACTGCTTCGTTGCTCGCGCAGCGTTTTACCGATGCGGCCGAGCGCGAGGATCGCGGTGTTGGCCATCTCGGCATCGAACGAGCGATGGGCCGTCAGGGCCCACAAGTGGTCGCTGACGATCCGTTGCGGTCGCGCGACGCCGCCGACGTCGATGACTGCGCGCAGCTGGTTCTGCTTGGTCTGTCGCGCGTCGGTCGCGATCGAAATCAGAGCGGTCTGCGCCCTCGCGCTGCCGGACATCGCGAGCACGTGGATCAACGCGGACGCGGTCAGGTCCGCGAGGTCGCCCTGTGCGATGCGGTCGGGGATCATGTCGGCGAGCTCGGGGCAATCGTCGAGCAGCGCCTGCATCTTTGCGAGGAAGTCGCCGAGCTTGCCCGAGCCATCGAGCTCCGCGATGAGCGCGCGAACCCGTTCGCGGTCGGCATCGGTCGCGGCCCGGGTCTGCTTCTGCTCGACGATCTCGGTCACGCGGCGAACGGCGGTTGCCTCAGTTGCCAGACGGGCTGTCGCGGTTGTGGTCCACGCCGGCGCGTTGGAGATGCGGCGGAGCGCAGCCTTCGCGGACACGAACACCTTCTGCCCGGTCTTGCTCGTGATCCGCTGCGCATCGAGCACGTCCATCGTGTCGAGCCAGGCGCCGCCGTCCGTTGCCAAGAGCGCGGTGCTCTTGGACTTCAGAATGCGTGCCGATGGATCCGCATACTCGACGCGCGACTTCTTGATCCGACCGGCGTGGCCGACGCGATATACGGCGGAGAACGTGCCGTTGGCGTCTTCTTCTCGGGTTGTCCAGCTCTCGCCTGCCCCGGCGGGCACGACGACCTGGAACATCCGCAGCGCCTCCCGCAGGCGCTGTCGCGTCTGCGCGTCGAGCGTCTTCGGAAACTCGAAGTCCGCGAAGCGGCCGTCGATGTGCGCGCGAACGACGAAGAAGCTCTCGAGCAAGGGCTCGGGACGGTCGTCTCCGTCGACGGTCTGCTGCACGTGTTGGAGCTGACAGCCGAGCTCGACCCCGCGTTCGTCGCGCGAGAACACCTGCATGCGCAGCTCGCCGGCGAGCGAGTGCGCGTAGCTGCCCGCGGAGCCACCATCGATCTCGACGTTGGAGTCGACCTGAAGGGCGTAACGCTGGTTGGCCCCGACCGGCCAGCGATACTGCTGGCTCGGTCGGGCCGACTCCGCGCCGGTGTCCGCGGCGCTGTTGAGCCAGAGGGTGCCGGCGGCTCCGGCCGCGGCGAGGATCGTGACGGCGAGAATGCGGCGGTCGAGCGACATCGTTCAGCTCCTCTGGACAGGTGGGCGCGTTAGTTGCAGCGCTAGTTGCAGTTGAGGGAGACGGTTTTCGTGATCGACTCGTTGAGCAGCACGTCCTTCTTCTGGAACGTGTGGAAGCGGACGAGCGTCTTCTCCTTGTGGATGTTCCTGACGCCGCACGGCACGCGCCCGAGGAACGTCTTGCACCACTTCGTGCCCGGGTAGTCGGCGAACAGATACAAGCGGCCCTTCGGTCCGGTGAGCACGTTGGTCACGTTCATGTTGGCGGTCGCCGAGATGGAGCTGCCGCCGTTCGTCAGTCGCACGTTGCCGAACGAGACGCTGTTGACGTAGTCGTCGCGGATCAGCGTCATGACGCCTTTCACGCCGCCCTTGGCGATGCCCAGGTGCACGACGGCGGACGCGAACGCCGACAGGTCCGCGTAGGGCGTGCCGGTCAGCTTCATGTTGCCCGAGTCCATCTCGAACGTGAGGTCGTATCCGAGCGTCCCCTGGGCACCGGTGGTAAACACGACCGGCACCGGCCCGCAGAACACCGTCGACTTCGCCGTGATGGTCTCGACCTTCTTGAACGGCGTGTCCTTGTAGACGTAGTTCGGGTCCTTCGACGCGCGGTGGTAGACGGACAGGCCGAGGACCTCGACGTCGATGTGGAACTGCGTGTTCGCCGGCTCGTGCGGCGACAGCTGCCCGTAGGCTTCGCCGTGGAAGAAGTCGAACTGCTTGTTGAAGATCTTGACTGGAATGGCGCCTTCGGCTTCGGCAACCGCGCCGCGGCCGTCGAGGTAGGTGCCGGCGTGGAACTGCACGCCGGTGCCGAGCACCTTGCTGTGCCACACCTTCTTGAAGTTCTGCTCCCAGGCGTGGCACTGCCGCTTCGGAAGCGACCCCGGATCGATCAGGACGACCGGAAGGGTGAAGACGTCGTCCGGGCGGTTCGTGAACCGGCGCACGCCGTTCTCCCACTCCGCGATCGAGCTGCCGGCGTTGATCGTGACCCGGAGGTTGAAGTTGTGAACGCCCTTGAGGATCACCGGGATCAGCGACCGGATCAGGCTGTCGGGCACGTTCAGGTCGATGTGGACGTGGTTCGGTTGGCCCGGGTCGACGTTGGTGTAGTAGGTCGTGACGTAGAGGTTCTTGTTCTCGTCCCAGATCGACAGCGGCTTGAAGCCGAGGCCGGGCACCTCGACATCGACTTTCAACGACACCGCCTTGTAGCTGTTCGCGCCGCTGACCTGGCACACGACGGTCAGACCGCCGTGATGCTCGGGGACGTCCTTGAGCCCCCGCACGGGCTTCTTGGCCCTGAACATCTGCAGCAGCATCGCGACGTCGTCGAGCTCGACCGACTCGACCGTGAAGTCCGGAGTGTTGGTGTTGTCGCGGTTGACGTTGATGACGATGTCGGGCTGCTCTTCGGGCGGCACGTTGTCGTCTTCGTTGGTCTCCTCGATCTGGTCGAGCGGGTCGATCTTCGTCGTCAGGTAGTACTCGCCTCGCGGCTCGACTTCCTTCGGGATGACGATCGTGACGTGGTGGCTCGTCGTTCCTGCCTTGACGAGCGGGATCACGTCGGTGTCGACGAGGAACTGCAGCGGCTCTTCCTTGCCGCCGTCCATCTCGGCCTTGTTGATGACGTAGTAGGAGATCGAGACGTTCTCGGTGTCCTTGACCGAGTCGACCGTGGTCATGAGATCGAGCTCGTGTGCCGACGTCGGGTCGGGCGAGAGGATCTCGAGCGACCGGACGTGGAGATTGCCCACGGCCGCGACGTCCCCGGTGCCGCCGCCGCTACCGGAGCAGGCGGTGAGGCCGGCGAGTGCCGTGGTCAGGAGAAGAAGGTTCTGAATCGTGTATTCTCGCATTGTGGCTCCCTTTCTGGATCTGCTGCGCAAAGCCGGCGGCCGGAGCGAAGCGAACACGGGGTTCTCAGAAAAAACGCCCGACTTTTCGAGGATCTGGGCGGAAGCGACGGCGGTGGATACCATCGGGACTGTCCTGGCAGACTGGCAGGGAGCAGCGCTCGTAGATGCAGTCCGAGCTCACGGAGACCTTCGTTCTGTTGCGTGATTGGCACGCCGGGGACCGCGAGGCGCTCGAGCGCCTTCTGGCGCGGGACCTGCCGTTCGTCCGCGCGTACGTCGTGCGCCGCATGGGAAACCTGCTGCGCGCGAAGGGCGAAGCCGACGACTACGTCCAGGAAGCTGCGATCGAAGCTCTGCGCTACGTCCCGCGCTTCGTGATGTCCGACCGCGATCAGTTCCGCGCGCTGTTGGCGAGGATCACCGAGAACGTGCTCCGCGACAACGTCGAGCGCCTGCGGGCACGCAAGCGCGACGTCGCGCGCGAGAAGTCCAACGTCCTCAACCTCGATCCACCGATCGGTTCCGCGACCCGACCGAGTCAGGCCGCCGTCCGCAGCGAGGAACGGCAGTGGGTGCGTCTCGCGATCGAGCTGCTCGCGCCCGAGGAACGCATGCTCGTCATCTGGCGCGAGTGGGACGGGCTCTCGTTCCCGGTGATCGCGGGGCGGCTCGGGGTCAGCGAGGACGCGGCGCGGATGCGGTTCACGCGCTCGCTGCCGAAGCTGGCGCGCACGGTCCAGCAACTGCAACGCGGCGAGATGGGACAGCTCGATGCACAAGCCTGAAGACCGCGCAAACGAAGCGGCGACCGGCGGCACGACACGACTCGAGCAGGCGCTCTCGGCGTTCCTGCGCTGGCAGGGTGGTGATCCGCCCGAGCCTGCCGAACAGTTCCTGGAGCGCCACCGCGACCTCGACGAGTATCTGCGCCCGATGATCGAGGACGCCGAGTCCGACGCGAGGCCACCGAGCGACGGCGACGACGTGCGCAGGCTCGGCGACTATCAAATCGTCCGTGAGATCGGCCGCGGCGGCATGGGGGTCGTGTTCGAAGCCTGGCAGGTCTCCCTCGGCCGTCGCGTTGCGCTCAAGGTGCTGCCTCCCCACGTGACACGCCACCCGACGGCGCTTGCGCGGTTTCGCCGCGAGGCCGTCACGGCGGCCAAGCTCAAGCACGCGGCGATCGTGCCGGTGTACGGGTTCGGCAGCGACGGGGACACGCACTTCATCGCGATGGAGCTGTTGCGCGGTGCCCCGCTCGACAAGGTCCTGAAGCTGTTGCAGCGCGAGCCGCTGACCACGGTGACCGGGCGGCATGTCCACCAAGCCGTGCTGGCGTGCGGCCATCACGATACGGAGACGCGTGAGCCCGAGACCAAGAGCTCGCAGCTCGAACACACCTGGAGTCGGGGCTATGTCGAGACGGCCGTGCTGCTCGTCGCGAAGATCGCCGACGGGCTCGCCTTCGCGCACGAGCAGGGCGTGATCCACCGCGACGTCAAGCCTTCGAACATCATCGTCGGTGTCGATGGGAGCGCGGTGTTGACGGACTTCGGTCTCGCGCGCGAGCGCGGCCTGCCGTCGCTGACGGTCAGCGGGGACTTCGCGGGCACGCCCTACTACGTGTCTCCCGAACAGGCGCTGGCCAAGAAGGTGACCTTGGATGGGCGCACGGACGTGTTCTCCCTCGGGGCTACGCTCTACGAGTTGTTGACGCCCCGGCGTCCGTTCGAAGGCGACTCGTCGAACGAGGTGATCGCGGCCGTGCTCGGAAGGGAGCCTGCCGATCCCCAGAGTCTCAATCCCGCGCTCGCGTCCGACCTCGCCGCGATCGTGCTCAAGGCCCTCGAGAAAGACCCAGCCCGGCGCTACCAGACCGCCACCGACTTCGCCGACGACCTGCGTGCGTTCCTGGAATACCGTCCGGTCCAGGCCCGGCGGCCCACGACGGCGGTGCGTATCGGCCGGTGGCTGCGCCGGGAACCAATGAAGGCCGGGCTCGCCGGCGTCATCGTCTTGCTGTTGGGCCTCGGAGTCTACGTGGCCGCGACGCAGACCGCGAGGGCGGCCGGCGAGGATGCTCTGCGGCACCGGCGGGTCGAGTCGTTGTTGCAGGCCGGCTACGTCAAGTCGCTTCTCGAGGGGCCGCTGCGCGCTCGGCCGATCCTCGAGGAAGTCCTGCGCCTGGATCCCGGCAACCCGTACGCGATCGTCGCGGTCACGCGCGGATTCACGCAAGACGTCGCCGCAGACGCGCTCGAGTTCCTCGATCGCCACGAGGTCGAAGGGTATGGAACCCGGGCGCTGCTGCGAGTGCGCGCTGCGGCGCTTTTCGACCTCGGCCGCGCCGACGAAGCTCGCGCGATCGAGCTCGGTGAGCCCGAGGACCCGGTGGAGCTGTTCGTGGCCGCGGTCCTGAAGATGCCGGGGCCGCGGCGCACGTCTTCGCCCGAAGACATGGCCGACGCGGTCCAGCTGTTGGAGCGCGCGATCTACCGCTCACGCTCGGCCAACTTCCTGAACTACGCGCAGCTCGCCTACGCGGCCTCGCGGGCCGGTGACAATCGCAGAGCCCGCGAGTGTGCCGAGGCCCTCATGGTGCTCTGGCCGGAATCGGACGTGGCCTACTTGTGCGCGGGTGTGGCTTTGACGTTCACCGCCACCAAACGCGCGATCCACGCGTTCGAGCATGCGCTCCGGATCAACCCCGACCTGCAGCTCGCCTACCGCAATCTCGCGCTTGCCCTGTCGACGGCCGGACGACTCGACGACGCAATCCAAGCGGACCGGCGCGCGATCGCGCTCGACGCCACGGATCCGATCGCGCGCTCGATCCTGACGATGCACCTGATGCGCAAGGGTGAGTTCGACGAGGCGGTCAAGGCCATGCGCACCGCCGTCGAGCTCGAGCCGAACAACGCGCGACATCGCAACATGCTCGGAGCCGCGCTCGAACGGGCCGGCGACCTCCAGGGCGCGCTCGCCCAGATCCGCAAGTCGGTCGAGCTCGATCCGGTGTATCCGCGCGCCCACAGAGGCGTCCTCGGGATCTGCCGCCGTCTCGGCGATCACGCGGGCATGCAGGCCGAGCACGAGCGCTGGCTCGGACTCCATCCCAACGACCCGAGCGCCCACAACGAACTCGCCAAGTTCCTGCTGACCCGTGGCGACCGGCAGCCGGCGCGGGCGCTCGTCGCGGCTCGCCGCGCCGCCGAGCTGACCCACGGCAAGGACCCGGACATCCTCGTGACTCTCGCCCGGGCGCAGATCGCGTCGGGAGACCGCAAGGCCGCGCAGGCCACACTGCAACAGGCACGCGGGATCGTTCCGACCGACGCTGCCCTGCGGAAGGAGATCGAGAAGCTGACGGCTACCGCTTCGGACCGCTGACGTCGGTCACGGTGATCGCGAGCTTCTCGCCGCCGGTCGCGCCGAGCTTCACCGAGTGCTGTCCCGAGAAACCGACGAGCTCGCGCCGGAACGTCCAGGTGCCCGGAATGGCCGCGTAGTCGGCGGCTTGTTCGCTGCGGCCTCCGCCGTCGAGCCTTGCGCGCATCCGTGTCGCCCCGCTCGGGTCGATCAACGTGAACCGGGCGCTTCCCTTGCGGCAGCGGGCTTCGAAACGGATCGAGAGCTCGTCCATGGCCGGCTCGACCTCGAGCCGGTTCTCGACCGTCTCCGTCTGGCCGGCGACGGAAGCCGAGACGTTGACCCACTGCATGCGCGAGAACAGCGTGCAGCCGGAGAGAATCAGAAAGGCTGCCAGCACGCGCCGGGCGCGATTGTCGTTCGTGTTCGTTGCCACCGTCGCACCAGTCTAGCAGACCAGTCGAAAAAACGTCTCGGGGACGTTGTTTCGACCTAGTCCGGGCTAGCGCGTGCGGTGGCACAAGACACAGTTGGCCGGTGCCGGTGTCAGTCGGCCCGGGTGCTTCTTGCCTTGCAGGCGGGCGAGCGCGTACTCGAGTCGGTCCTTGGCCAGACGCCGAAACGGCCACTTGCCCGTCGTGCCGGGTCGCAAAGATTCCTCGTACGCGTCCGCCGCCCTGCGCCAGCTACCGCTTTGGAGAAACACCTCGCCGGCCGTGAAGAACGTGCCGGCCCGGTTGTGCGGCGCGCGCTCGGGATCGCCGCAGGCGGGGTGATCGGTGCGCGCATTCGCGTCCGCGGGAACTTGGAAGCGCGAGCGGTCCATGCGCTCACCGGTGCAGATCTCGACCGTGCGGTAGAAGTCTTCCTCGGCCTGTCGCAGCAGTGCGGTGCGTTGCTTGCCGGCGGGAAGCTCGCTTCCCACGATGCTCAGCGCGAGCGCGCGCGCGAACAGGTTCTGCTCGGGGTTCTTGCGCACGCCTTCGTCCATCTCCTTGCGGCCCTTCTTTTGCATCTCGGCGAGCCCCGCTTCGTTGCCGGTGATGAACAGGAGCGGTCCGAGCCAGCCGTGGATGCGCGTGTCCGTCGGGCGCAAGCGGCGCGCTTGCTCGAACTGCTCGATGGCTTGCGACGCGAGTTTCGCCGCACGCGTCCGCTCGAGCCTGTCCGTGGACAACGCCCACAACCGCAGCAGTCCGCGCAGAAGCGGGAACTCGGCGTCTTTCTCGGCCAGCGCCTGACCTTCGGCGAGCGCGCGGTCGATCAGCGCGAAGCCAAAGAGCCGGCCGCCCTGGAGAGTGACACGGAACATCCGCTTCAGCTCGGTGAGGCCCTGCTTGCGCTGTCCGAAGAAGGACGGCAGTGCGAGACAGGTCCGGGCGAGCGTGTATCGGGCCGCGAGCCGCTCGGGCTCGTCGCGCAGAACCCGCTTCAGCAGCACGATCGCCTGCATGGCCAGGACGCCTTTCTCGACGACGGACACGCGCGGGACCTTCGCCCGCACGAGGAGCTCGGCGAGGCGTTGCCGGAGCTCGGCGGTCGGCTGGTCTGCGATTGCCTTCTTCAGGTTCTTCTCGGTCGTCGCGATGCTCCGGAGCGCTGGCTTGTCGGGTAGCTTCGCGAGCTGCGACAGGAAACGGTTCCAGCCCGCGCGGTCGAGCCGTGCCGGCTCTCGGGACGACTGCTGTGGGAGTGGCGTTGCGAGCAAGGAACAGAACGTGAGGATGGTCGGGATGGTTTTCATGCCGGGCAGCGTAGCTGCGTTCGGCCGGCGGCAGACGTGCTGGAGGTCACGGCCCGATCTCGTGACTTTCGGCACATCGCTGGCGCCCGGCACGAGCGTGTAGAGTGTCGGCATGAGCAGCAGTTCTCCGATGGCCGGTCTGCGCTGGGCCGGGCTCGTCGCCACAGTCGCGGCCGCGCTGCCGGTCGTCTTGCGGTTGGGCGACGAGGGTGCGAGCGCGCGGTGGATCGCGGCGCTGGTCGCGTTCTCGGTGTTCGCGGTCGCGTTCTGGTTGGCGAGCACGCCGGGGTGCGGCCTCGCGATCACACGCGGGCTGCTCGGCCTCCAGCTCGCGGCGGCCACCGTCGCCGGCTATGCTGCGCCGGGCACGGCGACGTTCGTGGTCTTCGTCGTTCTCGCCGCGCAGCTGCCCGCGCAGCTCTCCCCGCGGGCAGCGTGGCTGTGGATGGCCGGACAGACGCTCTTGATCGCCGGGGCGTTTCGCGCGGCCCCGGTCGGCTTCCTGCTGACTCTCGTCGGTATCTACGTCGGCTTCCAGCTGTTTGCGTTCTACACGGCCTCGCTCGCGGAGCGCGAGCGCCGGGCGCGGCTCGAGCTGGCGGCTGCCAATGCGACGCTCCTGTCGACGCAGTCGCTCCTGGCGGACCGCATCCGCCGGTCCGAGCGCGACCGCCTCGCCGCGGATCTGCATGACGTCTTGGGACACAACCTGGTCGCGCTGAAGCTCAACCTCGAGGCCGTGCGGCATCACGCGGACGGCGCGCGAGCCGAGCCGCTCGAGCGCGCCCGCGAGATGGCCGGACGTCTGCTCGAAGACGTGCGTTCCCTCGTGCGAGGGGAGCGCGCCCGAGCGGACATCGACCTCGCGGCAGCGGTGCGCCAGCTCGCGTCGGAGGTGCCGAGACCGGAGATCGCCGTCGAGATCGCCGACGATCTCGCGATCGAGGACCCGAGCGTCGCGGATGCCGTGCTGCGCTGCCTGCGCGAAGCGCTGACGAACGCGATCAAGCACAGCGGCGCGCAGCACCTCTACGTCCGCATGGACAAGAGCGGCGGCGACCTGCGGGTCAGCGCCCGCGACGACGGCGCCGGTGCGAGCTGCGTCGAGGCCGGTGTCGGTCTGACCGAGATGTCCGAACGCGCGCGCCGGCTCGGAGGCGCGTTCGAGTTCGGCCCCGCGCCGGAGGGCGGTTTCCGCGTGGAGCTCCTGCTCCCGCTGCGAGGCGCGGGATGATCCGGGTCTGCCTCGTCGACGACCACGAGCTCGTGCGGGCCGGTATCGCCAGCCTGCTCGGGTTCGTCGACGACGTCGAGGTCGTGGCCGAGGCGGCCGACGGTGTCGAGGCACTCGAGGTCATCGAGCGCGTCTGCCCCGATGTCGTTCTGCTCGACGTCCGCCTGCCGCGCATCGACGGGCTCTCGGTGCTGCGCGAGCTGCAGCGCTCCGGCACGTCGGTGGCCGTGGTGCTGCTGACGACGTTCGACGACGACCGCGTGCTGCGCGAGGGACTCGCGACCGGAGCGAGAGGCTTCCTCCTGAAGGACGCGACCGTCGAGCAGCTCGCCGCAGCCATCAAGAAGGTCGCGGCGGGAGAGACCTACCTCCAGCCGCGCGCGAGCAGCCTCGAAGACCGCCTCGAGTCACCCTCGTTCGAGACACGCCCGATCGACGACCTCAGCCAGCGCGAGATCGAGATCCTGCGGTTCGTTGCACGCGGGTTCTCCAACGCCGAGATCGCCCGCGCCCTCGACCTCGCCGAGGGCACCGTGAAGAACCATGTTTCCAACGTGCTCAGCAAGCTGGGCGTGCGCGACCGGACGCGGGCGGCGCTGGCCGCGCTCGACCGCGGCCTGATCTGACCCGCGCGCCACAGGGGCATCTCGTGATCGGCTCGGCGCCGTCGATGGAAGCGAGCACGTGGACTTCCGGTGACGGATCGACGGAATCGTTTCCAGTGGCCTCGGGTTCCTGCCGACCAGTGTTCAGGTGAACACCCGAGGGGGAGCAATGGACCGTCTACTGGAGAGAGTCGCGGCGGAAGCCGGGGTCGCCGTCCGTCAGGCACAGGCCGTCGTCGAGCTGCTCGACGCGGGTTCGACGATTCCGTTCATCGCCCGCTATCGCAAGGAAGCCACGAACGGGCTCGACGAGGTCGAGGTCGCCGCGATTCGTGATGCGTGGAAACGCGTGCAGGAGCTCGAAGCGAGACGGGCCGCGATCATCGAGTCCATCGCCAAGCAGGGCAAGATGGACACGAAGCTGCGCAAGCGCATCCAGGCGTGCGCGACCCGTAGCGAGCTCGAAGACCTCTACGTGCCGTTCCGGCCCAAGCGAAGGACGCGGGCGGCCGCCGCCCGGGAGAAGGGGCTGGAACCGCTCGCGGACCTGATCTGGGCGCAGGACGAGGAATCCGGACCGCCGCTGGAGGCTGCGAAGGCGTTCGCCGGTTCCAAGAAGAAGGTCAAGAGCCCCGACGACGCGTTGGCCGGAGCCTGTGACATTCTCGCGGAGAGAATCGTCGCCATGCCCGAAGTGCGCCGCGAGATTCGAACGCTGTTTCACAACAAGAGCACGGTGCGAGCGCAGCCCGCGCGCAAGCGACAGGACGAAGCCGGAGCCGGCAAGGACGGGGACAAGTTCGAGGACTACTACGACTTCGACGAGCCGATCACCGAGCTCGCATCCCATCGGCTTCTGGCTCTGTTGCGCGGGGAACGGGAGAAGCAGCTGACCGTCAGCTTTGCCCTCGACACCGACGAGGCTCACCGCCTCGTCCAGCGCGCCGTGATTCAGAACCCGCGTTCGATCTTCCGCGACCTGTTCGAGCGGGCGTCGAGTGATGCCTACGATCGGTTGCTCTCGAAACAGATGGAGACCGAGGTCCGGCAGGTGCTCAAGGAGCAGGCCGATCGCGAGGCGATCGAGACGTTCGCCAAGAACCTGCGCAGCCTCTTGCTCGCCGCCCCGTTGCCCGAGCGCACGGTCCTCGCGATCGATCCCGGGATGCGTACGGGATGCAAGGTCGCAGTCCTCGATCCGACGGGCCGGCTCCTCGACCACACGACCATCTATCCGAACGCGCCGAGGAGCGATGTCGCAGGCGCAAAGAAGATTCTCGACAAGCTGCTCGGCCGGCTTCCGATCGGCGCGGTGGCAATCGGAAACGGAACCGGAGGACGTGAGGCCTCGAGCTTCGTCAGAGACTACCTGAAGGGCCGGGGCGAGCGCCGCATCCCCGTGGTCATGGTCAACGAGTCAGGCGCGTCGATCTACTCGGCGTCGGCGATCGCCCGCGAGGAGTTTCCCGATCTCGACCTGACAGTGCGCGGAGCGATCTCGATCGGCCGGCGGCTGCAGGATCCGCTGGCGGAGCTCGTCAAGATCGAACCGCGCTCTCTCGGTGTCGGCGAGTACCAACACGACGTGGATCAGGAGCTGCTCGAGGTCAAGCTCGACGAGGTCGTCGAGTCGTGCGTCAATCACGTCGGGGTCGACGTGAACACGGCGTCGGCCGCGCTGCTGAGCCGCGTTTCGGGAATCGGTCCGAAGCTGGCCAAGGCGATCGTGGCCCATCGCGAGAAGCACGGTGCGTTCGAGTCACGCGACGACCTCCTCGCCGTGTCGGGCCTGGGGGCGAAGAAGTTCGAACAGGCGGCGGGGTTCCTGCGCATCCGCGGGCGCAACCCGCTCGACGACTCCGCAATCCATCCGGAGCACTACGCGTTCGTCGAGCAGCTGAGCCGCGACCTCGGTATCGCCCTGGAGGAGCTCGTCGGCAACCCGGGCGCCGTCGACCGCATCGACCCCGCTCGCTACGAGGCCGACCGGGGCTCCTACACGCTGGACGACATCCTCGGCGAGCTGCGAAAGCCCGGTCGCGACCCGCGAGAAGATTTCGATGCCGTCGAGTTCCGAGATGATGTGCAGGAGCTCGCGGACGTGCAGGAGCAGATGGTCCTCGAGGGCACGGTGACCAACGTGACGGCATTCGGGGCGTTCGTGGACGTCGGCGTTCACACCGATGGTCTCGTTCACATCAGTCAGCTCGCCGACGACTTCGTCGAGGACCCTCACGCGATCGTCAAGGTCGGCGACCGGGTCCAGGTGCGCGTTCTCAGCGTCGACATCGCGCGCAAGCGCATTGGCTTGTCGATGAGAGGCCTCGCGCCCGCCAGCTCATCCCGCTGACAGCTCCGCGGCTCGACAGTCGGCGAGCGTGTGTCGCCGGTAGCGGTCTGTCATGGATCTGCGACTTCCGTGCGGCGGTTTTGCCGGCGTGAGTCCGAGAGCAAGCGGGTTT
>Ga0055451_10000460_pt1 | contig 16270 bp, 15 predicted proteins | sample China_Galinas_PW_3_FD_57745 | JGI IMG/M metagenome (GOLD analysis project Ga0055451, IMG submission 57745) | Wetland microbial communities from San Francisco Bay, California, USA, that impact long-term carbon sequestration - China_Galinas_PWB_D2 | ecosystem: Environmental > Aquatic > Marine >... | reverse complement strand
GCGATGGGCACCGGAACCAGGCGTTGGCTATGGCCGGGCTGCGTGAGCAGCGGTCGCCGTTCATCTCGCCGAAGGAGCTTGCCGAGCGGTGGCGGTGTGCGCGGTCGAGCGTGGGCCGGATCGCCCGGCGTGAGGGGCTGACGCGGGTCTGCCTCGGGCACGGCGAGCGGGGCATGGTCCGCTCCATCAGAGAGGAGGTGGAAGCACTCGAACAAAGCAGATCGGTGAAGTAGCTCTACCCCGTGGCCACTCCGGAGATCGCAAGTCCGCCGGGGTGGCTGCACGGACACTTGGGATGTTCAAGGGCTAACTGAGGTCGAGCAGCAGCTTAATGAGAGTCGTAAGAATGCCGAGGCTAATACCTATGAGCAGGCCTGGGCTGAACTCGTTGCTGTTGCGCTCAGTGATTGCTTCTAGTAGATGCAGTCCGGAAGCACGACACGATGCGACCACAGACCTGAGCAAAACCATGATGAGCAGGACGAGCAGATACATGGCAGTTGGCAGGAGTGCGCTCATCGCGAGAAGGGGGATCAAGGGCACTATGAGAGCGCTACCGTAGCCGGTTCGTGTTTGTGATTCGGTCCGGTCAGCAGATTCAGTGGTGAGAGTGAAGAACGCGTTGATCACAACCGGCTGGCGGCGAATAAGGCTGAGGGTCCATTCTGGACTCTGACGCATCGCATCGGAGAGATGAAGATGCACTGAGTTGACTTCGGTGTAGATCTGATCGCGCGGAGGCCATGTGTCGTTGGGATCCCAGTCCGGGTTTAGGAGTTCGCGCATCAGCCGCGTACTGCTGCCCATCCCAATGGCTTGAGCGTCAAGTGCTCGAACGGCGAGCCAACCAGAAAGGGCCGAACAGATTAGCAGAAGACTGACTGCAGCCAGAAGATCAACGAGTACGGCTAGACAGAACACTCCAAGTCGGTGCTTACGGAGTAGGCACAGCACATGATAAGTGATGATCATTGCCAAGAAGTCGAATGGGGCGTTGACCAGGTAGAAAGTCGGGTATGGCAATCCGAAGGTAGAGGGCCGCAAAGGGTCTACGGTGACGCCAGTCAAATGACCCACAAGGGCAAAGCCGGTGGTGAGAATGAAGGTGGCCATGAGGGCAGAGGCAAGAGTGCGGGCGCTAAATGGACCCTTGCGCATGGCCCACTCGATTGGTGCCAATGCCCATTCGGCCATGATCGTATGTAAGCGAGGGAGCTTGGTCCGATCGAGCGCGAGCCATGCGCCGATCAGGCGCTCGTGAATTGCCTGCTTCTGCCTGTGGAGGATCAGACGATCACACAACAGACCAATCGTCCCTGCTGAAAGGAAGACTGTGGCAACGGTGGTCCAGGAGATCATCGGTGATGAGAGGAGGGCGAACGGGACAGGTACTCTGCAACGTGGGACTGAGGATCTGGCAGCGGGGAGCTTGCTTCGGCGCTTTGGGGTTGTCGGTAGTTGATTACGTGTTTGAGGCGTCCTTCACGGGCCGGCGTTACCAGCTGTTGGCAAGTTGAGTCGGCCACAAAATTCGGGTTGTCCGGGCATTGGGATGCGAGCGGTTGGGGCATTGTGGTGGAACTCAACCTCTTCTGTGAGCGCTTCAGGGACCAGAGCAGCATAGTGCCGTCGGCAGATCTCCGGCGAATTGCCCATGAGCGTCGCGATCTTTAGGAGGGTGACGCCCGCCTGGGCGAGTTGGCTGCCGAAGGTGTGCCGGAAATCGAGGCACGTCCAGATGAGCCCGGCCCGGTTCTGGGCCGCTCGCAGGTCGGCTGAGAAGTTGTCCGGGTCCCACCAACGCCCCAGTGGGCTGGGGAAGTACCAGCCGTGGTCGCTGGGGCGGGGGCGGTAGCGAACGAGGTACCGGGCGAGATCGGTGCTGACGGGCACGGCCCGGTTCACGCGGGTCTTGGGCTGCCAGTGTCGCCCACCGATCGTCTTGGCCTGCACGCGGATCATCCCGCACCGCCCGGCGTGGAGGTCCACGTCCTCGCGGGTCAGCCACATCGCCTCCTCGCGGCGGAGCCCGGCGTAGATGTACGTCGCCACCATGACCCGGAGCTGGGGGAAATCGGCGAGGGCGGCGAGCTGCTCGTCGATCTGCGGGAGGGTGAGGTAGCGGATCTCGGGCGCGGGCTCTCGGTAGCGTCGGACGCGGCGGGCGGGGTTGACGTCGGCGGGCATGCGGACGCGTCCCTCGTTGATCGCCCAGTTGAACAGCCGGTTCAGGATCTCGCGCATGCGGTTGGCGGTCTTCGGGGCGAGGTCGCGGGCCCGGACCGAGCCGTCGATGAACTCGGCGATCTGGGCGGTGGTGATCATCTCGAAGCAGTCGGCCTCGATGGGGCCGGGGCTGCGGCGCCCACGCTTCACCGGCCGCTTGGCCGACGTCGGGCTCGGGCGTCGGCTGGTGATCTCGAGCTCTGGGCAGCACGTCCCGAAGAGCTGGCGGAGCACGTACACGTCCGACTGAGCGCTCTTGCCGGTCTTGATGGTGCGGACGTGCTGCACGTAGGCCGCGACGACTTGGCCGATCGGCGTGCGGGTCGGCAGGGGGTTGTCGACGCCCTGGGCTCGCCGCGTCTCGAAGTCGCGGAGCTTGGCCTTGGCGATCTGGAACGACGACGTGCGGAGGCTGCGTCGCTTGATCTTCCCGGCGACGCGCCACTGGATGCTGTAGATCTTCCCACGCTTGACGAGACTGGCCACGACTGGCTCCTGGGCCTTCCGGCCCGGGCTGGGCGAGTCTCTGGAAAGCGATGTACGGGCTGGTGTACAAAGGCCCGTTCGGGGGCAAAAAACAGGGACTCGCGAGTTGTCGCAAGTCCCTGTCAGAGTTGAAGTAGCGGGGGCCTCATAGGGTGAGTGGGAGATCGGGCCTGTCGGCCGTCAGGCGGGGTGGGCCAGCACTTTGTTGTGGGTTGGTGATGTCCGATGTGTCCGCCTCGTCGGACTCGAATAGCCTAATCCGTCCGATAAGAATGCCATTCTGGGCCCATGAGCTGCCATTGGGAGGTCTTCGGACGATGTCCGCCTCAGATGACCCGGACATGCCACGATCTGGGGCATATCCCCCTCTCCCTCGCCGAGTTTGTGGCTCCTGATCGAGTCCATCGCGACCGCCATGATGCAAGCCTACGGGCGGGCACGGACCCGCGCGCTGGGGCACGTGGCACCCATGGCGAGGATGCTCGCCCAGCGGGATCATCTCTACAGCGAGGCCGCTCTGCTGGAGCGGGAGGTCGCGATATTCTGGGCCCAACGCCTAGCGAGGCCGCCCCGTCGCCCGCAGTTCGCGCCTGAGCAGCGAGCTGAGATCCTGCAACTCGCCGCCCTTCGTGGCTGGTCGGCGAAGGAGGCCGCTGAACGGTTCGGCCTCCACCCCAACACCATCCGCAACTGGCGACGGACGCTGCATAACAAGAGCAGGGCCGAGCGGCTCGTCGGCGAGCCGCCGTGGAACCGGCTGCACCGTGCCGTCAGGCTCACGGTCCATGAGATCCGGCGGCGCTGCCCCGAGCGGGAGTTCGGGACACGGACCATCGCCCGGCACAGGATTCGGGCTGGGATCCGGATCAGCCGGACGTTGGTCCGCCGCATCCTCGAGGAGAAGCGGGCCAGGCCAGACAAGGCGCGGGCAACGGTGAGGCAGGCGGCGCCGAACCCCTGGGCTTCGGTTGCGCACGTGCTAAAGCCGAAAGAGCCGCACGCAGTCTGGCATGTCGATCTGACCGAGGTCCGTGTGCTCTGGAAGCGGTTCGATGTGGCCGCGGTGCTCGACGGGTACTCGCGGAAACTGCTGGCGTTGCGGGTCTTTGCCTGAGCGGCCGATGTACGGTGCATAAACTTGCTGGCCCGTCATTCGCCGTTAGTCTCGAATGTGGGTTGCCTTCCAGTCGCGCATGAAGGTGTGGTATCCCGGGATAGTGACCCAATAGGTCATGAGTTGGATGTACTTTGAGTGCTCGACGTTTGCGGCCCTCAGTTCGGCGCTCGCGCGAGACGCAATCCACTCCAGATAATCACCGGTCTTTCCCGCGGGCCAATGCGGCGGCTCGTTCGCGCGGAGTTCAAACGCCAGGTAAGTCTCGATCTTGTACTTGGACACAGCCTGACGATGCCATCTCAGCGCGATGGCCTGCAAAGCTGTGTTGATGTCGTCACTGACCAGATCCTCCTCACTGAACGACTTTGTCTGCTGAAGGACTGCAGCTCTGATCTTGTCGAGGCGCCTTGCATAACGCTGTATGTCAAAGGCAAACTCGAGCGGCCCGCCATCGAGGATGTCGCCGAGCAGGGGCAGCGTCACTGGACTGTCTACGACCTCAGGTCTGACAGGCGCATGGATGTGGCTTGCGCCGGCAGGCACCGCCCGCCCGCTGCCGCCGCGACCCCCTGGAGCCCGTGATTCAGAGCCGGATGGTGCTGCGTTTAGGCTGGGGTCTTCATCGGGGAGTTGTCGATCGTCTGGATAATAGTACTGACGCTCATTCGGGATAGGCCAAGTGTGTCTGATGCTCGTCGGAACAGTATGGTCACTCAGGACGCGGGGTGGGTAAATGCTTGGCGGTTGTTCCGGTCCCGAGCCGAGTACCGAGCGGATGGCTGTGTCCAACACCTTCTCTAGCTCATCGGCACCGAGCGTTAAGGAGAAGATCTCTTGGGAGCGCGGGATTACTCGCAGGATTGACTTGGCGGCGGAATTAGTCTGCGTGTAGCTGAATCCGTGAGTCGACCGGAGTATGAGCAGAGACAGTAAGGCTTGGAGCTGGCGGCATTTGTGCAGCAACAGTTCACCAGGCGCCTCTGCTTTGCTCCCAACCGCGCTGCCATAGTCAGGACTTCCTGGCTCAGGAGGAAGCCGCGGGGCATGTTCAGAAATATAATCCTCGAGCTTCCTGAAGTGTTTTTGGTGCAGAAGTCTGTTGACTATGAACTTCAACCGCTCTCCGGTGTGTGGGCGGTCGACGAGCAGTTGGGCGTCGAAGCGGCCATCGCGCCGGACAGCATCATCGATGTTCTGCAGGTAGTTGGTTGCGAGCGCGAATAGTACACGCCGTTGCTTTGAGAGCCTCTGGATCTTGGGCAACATCGATGCTGTCGCGAAGGACAACACCGATCTGGCGCCAACGGACTCGGCGGAACGCGAGCGAAACAACTCGTCGCATTCGTCGAAGAACACGATGGCCTCGTAGAGAGTCCCGAGATCTCCGAAAATCTCCGTGGCGCTACTTTCGATGTTGTCTTCGCCCTTTCGGATGAAATTAGAAGGGCTCAAGGACACCAGTGGCCAGCCCAGTTGTTCCGCGAGTTTCTCGACAGCGTATGTCTTGCCGCTCCCAGGAGGTCCATACAAGATGAATGAAGTTCTCTCCTCCGCGGGGCGGATGCATGTGTCTCGCAGGGCAGCGCGCTCGATAAGCGGGCGAAGAAACTGCCGGAAGATCGTACTGGAGTACGCCGTATATGACTCGGCGTCGGCGACTATGTCGGTCCACTTCCTCAGCTGCAGAGAAGGGAGATTCTGGCGCTGTGCGTTGCTTCCACTAGTTGCGTTGTACTTCTTGAGTATCGAGTCTCGCGCAAGGGCCCATGACATTCGGAGCCCCATGTAGACGATGCGCACGGTGAGGTAGCTCTCCCACGCGCTGGCCAAGTGACTGAGGTCTTTCTTCGTCGAATCCGGATCGTACTTTATGAGAAATCCGTCTCCGTCCCGTACTTCCATAATGCGATCTGTGCCCTGTTCGCTCGACAAGAACCGATCTATCAGCTTGACTGCCATCGCGAATCGTGTCCGTTCTTTGGGAGAGAGGAGGCGCGGACCGATCTCAGGCCAATACGCGGCACGCGTTATGGCGAAGACTATCTCCGAGGGCGCCGGAGCCTGGTCATGGTCGCCGCAGCAGGCATCGAACCCATCATGTTCCTTCGGCAACCCGGCATTGGCGAGTGACTCCAATAGCGTATCCATGGAGTCATGGAAGTCAATGCGATGACGCTCTGTCCGAGGCGCGAGGATCGCCTTGGTTAAGTAGAGGAATGCCCCCTTTGCCTGTGCCCTCCGTACGTTGTCGTAGGAAGTGTCGTGTGGTTTGATATTCCACTGGGGCGAGCTGGGCGCACTAAGTTCAGCTTGCAACTTCGCAAGCAGTTTGTCTGTGTACCCGTCCACCCACTCTCGCATACGGTCGTCGAGTTGTGAGATGGACTCGTTGACCGGTATGGGATCGCTGCATTCGTCGTCGTAAGTTACTCCGATGGGCGAATTCTCTAGGCAGCGGGAGAGGCGTTTCATGGAATGTAGGGCCGCCGCAAAGTACGGCATGCAGTTGGCATGCATAGTCCATCCGTCGGCGTTTTCCGTCTGGTCTATGAGCCAGCGCAGCATGTGATGCAAGCGATGGTCGGCGATAGCGAGCAAGGGATCAAAGGCGCTCTTCTCGCGGCCTTCCGTAGTGCCGTCGCGACTCGTGCTCCGTTCGAGTTCCAGCCTGTCCTGGTTCTTGATCGCCAACTGGCCAGCTTTCATAAGGCGCCAGTCGGTCAGTGCGGCTAGAAGATTGCCGATCAGCACTATCTGAGTCGAAGCCTGGGCGTTTTCGCGTCCGTGCATTGAGGAGTTCAGAAGATCGGTAATCCACTGCTTGCACTCCTTCTTCATCTCCTTCGGATCGCCGTCTTCACCATTCGTGAACCGGGCCTTGTAATGGCCAATTAGATCTATCGCGACTTGCGAGACGTTGCGCCCTCTTGGCAACTTGTCGATGTACTTCACTTCTTTGTTCGTAAGCAAGAGGCGGATTGCGAGCATATCGAGCGGCATACTGGCGTGGGAGTCCTGTGCAAGGGTTACTCCGAAGTTCGACAGCCGTCTCGACAGCTCCCTCCAGTTATCAATGCCGAGCTCTAGGCACGCCAGCATGAGTTGGCAGGTAACCGTTGGGCAACGCTGGATCGATTTCTTGGGCTTCGGCGTTTGCGGACCGTCAGCGGTTGCGCTGCGGACCGAATGGCCCTGGAAATTACCATGCTCATCTAAGAAGAACCTGGTCAGTGAAGGAACGAGGCGCCGCATCTTGCCCGCGAAGTCATCGCGGTGTATTAGGCTCTCTTCTTCACTCATATGAAATGAAGAGTCAGGCTCGTCGAGTGTGTCCTTCGTCGTCACAGACTCATTCACTTCTGTTCTATGGCTGTAAAGCTAGCGGCGCGAAACTCTGCTTGTTACGCGCGGTGTTGTGATGGATGACTGTCCGGAATGTCGCTGGCCAAAGTGCGAGCGCATAGCGATCGCGTCCTCCTCTGCCGCATCGAGATCGTCTGCGGATCGCCATACCCAAGATGGCGGTGTGGTCGCTCTGTCAGTTTCGTTCAGAACTGCGTGTATGATTCGACGGGGGTATTGAATTGGCAGTTCATTGGGGTCCAGGACGATTCTGTACCACGCGTCTTCCGGCGAAGCTTGGATGAAGCAGTATTCATACCGATCACCAACGGCTTCCGGTAGGCTGCGCCATCCTTCAATTCGCTCCCAACCTTGATGTCTCGCTAGGTAGTTCTCAAGGAGGTTTGTGAAGGCATTGCGGTTGCTGGTCCATACAGAATGGAGGTGGGCAACACGGGTCCCGAAACGAGAAGAAGATGGGTCCCCCGAATTGCCATGCTCAAAGAGCACTTGATAGCCCGGGCCGATACCTTGGACCCTTGCTTGGTGAGTCAACCGAATTGCTTCTTCGACCACACTGCTCGGCATCACCCTTAGGAGAAGGGTCGCGATAGACTCGACTTGGCGACCATGAGGGTTCGGCATAATCAATGCATGGCCTCTTGTGAGGCGGCCGAGTGACACTACAACGCGGAGCATGTCTGATTCGCCCGAGACAGTGCGGTCGTCGAGTGTCTCGTCGGTCAGGATGTCATCTGGATGGTTGGACATCGACACGGGTTTCGGCTCAACTACCGAACCAGTGCTGTGTGGCTGGGTTTGGTTCGGGCGCGTTCGTGGGCTTCTGCCGGCTGTGTCAACAGTCATGGTCTCAGTAGTTCCTACGTGGTTCTCGGACCAAGAGGCACTCGGGCATTAAAGCCTACCTCACACGTCCTCTGGTGCTCGGAATCGGTGCCGCCGGTTTGCGCCGGGGGTTGAATTATCCACAAATTGTCCACGGATCGATGGGTTCCAATTGACAGCCCCAAGCTTGCTGAGCATTTGAAGACTCCGCAGCCCACTCTGCTTGATACGTCGGGGATTCCAAAGCCGCTACCAGCCGTACGGGTAGCTCAGGCACCTTTGGATCATCATGGAGTTCGAGCCAGATCGGGTGCGATGGGATCCGGATCGTCCTCTCCATCCGATTCTACCCTGGAAGGTCGCAGGGGACGCTCAAGACGAGGAACCGCGACACTTCCCCCACCAATACTCAATTGTGGAGGGAGGCACATTCGAGGGTAATCCACTTGGCCTGCTCCCAAGAACTCGTCCGGTTTGAGCGTTTGTCTCAGCCGTACCAAGGAAGGGGTATTGGATGGGCTGGAAGCGTTTCTAGGCTGAGGCGATCGTCAACAAGCGGCGCCAGACCGACGTGGAGTTTGTCGCGTGGAGCGACGGTGGCCCAAGCTTCCGCCAAGTCAAGATCGACTGCGCCGTGCATTCGACAGCCGCTTAGGCGGCAATGGCACGGTGCGCAATTCCGTTGGCCCGAGATTCTCCCCATTCGGTACTCTATTCTAATTGCATGTCGGTGTGCATGAATTCAGCGTTTTGAGTCACAATCATGGAACTCCGCCCAAAGATGATTGAGTTGCCCCGAAACGCCGTCGGTCTCATCGCGTTGCTCTTGTATCTGCCTGATGCCTTTGCAGCCGTCGCGATTGGCTTGGTTGCGGCGTCGCTTCAATCAGTGCTCACGTGGTTCATCGTGGGGTATTCTGTTTTCATCGCCCTGGCGTTCTTCGTGACTCTCTGGTGCCGGGAATTTCTGCTCTTTGACCCCTCGGTCCAGCTTCGCGTCGTGGAGTCCGATGAACGCCTCAAGCTATGGCGTCAGGCGGAGATGCTGCAGCCGGACAGCAACGTGCTCCAGATCCGGAGCACGGTGGAGCGACTCGCCGCGTCTTGCGATGAACTTGATACATTTCAGGCGATCGAATTGGCGCGGTCACAATTCGGCCAGGACCGTCCCGGTTTGGCCTACGAGCTGTTCGCTTTCATTCTCAAACAAACCCGGGAGGACAATCCATACTACGCCCGCGCACTCGCCAACAAGGCATACGCCGCGCATGAAAGGCGAGCGTGGCCAGAGGTCCAAGAACTTCTGCTTCGCCTGCACGCAGAAGCCAGGTGCCGCTTCAGAGCATTCCACGCGATTGCTCTTGCGCACGCATACTTGCAGATGGGCGATAGCGATGCGTGCACGAGGTGGCTTGCTGACGCGAGAGCCATGCCGGAGTTCAAGAAGTACTTGTTCCGCGTTCGAGACAATTACCCGGCGTTGATGAATCATCTTGAAGAGCACGAGAAGGAGCAAGTCAACCGTATGTCGAAGAACAGTGTTGCCTCGGGCAGGCCAGCAAAATGACCGTGAGAGCAGCTATCGAGGTTGCTGCGAGGGAATCGTCAACCGGAATTGCTGAAGCCTACGACGCGTGTGCGCAGTACTACGATCGTGTTCCGAACCGCGCCCGGGACCTTGCGACACGGCTGTTGCGAACCCGCGAGAGACTTCTTCGAGGGCGCAGAATCATCGAGCTGGGATGTGGAACCGGGCTGAACACGGCGTGGCTCGCGCGGTGGGCAGAGCACGTGGTCGCGATCGATGCGTCGGAGCGGATGCTCGAGCATGCACGCAAGCGCACACATGGAACAGCTGCCACGTTTGTGCGCCACGACGTGTCGGAGCCGTGGCCGGACTGGATCGAAGGAGCAGACGTAGTCGTCAGTGTCTTGGTTCAGGATCACATCCGGGATCTGGCCGCTGTGTTCAAGGAGGCGTACCGACGGCTGCCCCCGAGCGGCACGCTTCTGCTTCTTGAGATACATCCATTCGCACAGGTGCGCGGCAGTCTGCCCCGCTTCCGCGACCCCGATACCGGATGTGAAGTCTTGGTTCCGAACATCCGGCACACTGTCGCAGACTATCGCGCGGCCGCGGAGAGAGCGGGGTTCGCCCATCCCAGGTTTCGGACCGTCGCGGTACCCGGTGACTCCCGGCCGGTGCTCCTTGAATCCGCACTTCGGCCGATCCCGTCGGGGCGCAGCTAACGGACGGAGGTCTCACCTAGCCGCCGGTAGAGTGGAACTAGGCGTTCGTGCATCGTTCGTGACATGTCCAGCGCGAATACTGCCCACTCTCGCCCGCGTGTGCCCATTGCTTCTCGCGCCTCGGCTGACATCGAGAGCACGTGCTCCAAGGCGCCGCGAATGGCCGCTTCATCTCCGGGATCTACCAGCAGACCGGATTCTCCGTGTCGCACGATCTCGGGGATTCCGGCAACAGTCGTGGAAACCACGGGCACACCGATTGCTTGGGCTTCCTGAAGGACATTCGGTACGGTGTCAAGATCGCCGGATGAGGCGCGCAGACAAGGCAGAACGACCGCATCGACGGTCGGCATCATCTCGAGAACCATGTGATTGGGAATGGCTCCCGCGAACCGCACGCGTTCCTGCAGTCCGAGGTCAGATGCCTGCTGTTTGAGCGCCTCTTCCAGTGGGCCATTCCCGACGATGGTGGCTTGCACCGGGGCCGCGGGTGACCGCAGTCGCTGAAGGGCGCGAAGCAGTATGTCGCACCCCTTCTTCTCAACTAGTCGCCCGACGAAGAGAACGTGAGGGGGTGTGGACAGAACATAATTGGTCTTGCGGACCCTGATCTTGCTCAGGTCGATGCCGTGATTCATCACCATGACATTCTGTGCGCTTCCGAGAACGGATGCCACCTGACGGGCCATATGAGTGCAATTGCATATGATGCAGTCGAACGCTTTCAATACCGTCGCCATCGACTCCGGCGCGGAGGGGCCGATTCGGTAGATGTCTATTCCGTGCATCTCAAGGATCGCTGGGCAGCGCAGACGGTGCTCGGACCGCAGCGCGGCGATCATCGCTCCGGCTGGGCATAGGAAGTGAGCGTGCACAATATCGTATTCGTTGTGCTCGAACGCCCAGCGCCACCCATGAAGTACTCTGGCGCAAAGCTCCGGAGATTCACCCGGGCTGGCCGCGATCAAGGCTCGAACATAGTCAAGGAGAGGGGGCACGGCTTCCGTGTCTGCAATCAGACGGTGTCGCACCGCTTGCAACCCTGTGCTCATGAAGACCGGGCACAATGCGTCCTCGCGCAGTGTGCGAACCGGAAGCACACTGCACTCGATGCTGCTGTGTGCAGTCAGCAAGCGAACGGCATCAAGTATGAACGTCTCCGAGAGCTTGGGGAACCATGTGCAGGGCACGGCCAGCCGCAACCGGGAAGCGTCGTGAATCATGGCACGAGCGGGGTCACACTGGAGTTTCATGCACATCGTCAACCTCGGCGACCGGGCGCACAAGGCGGGCGATACGACGGGCACAGTAGCCGGCGCCGTCGCAGGGCACCCCGTGTACGCCTTGCAAGTCCTGCGTTAGAACGGATGACAGCGCGGGCACGAGTGCACGCGGGTCTTCGATGAAGACGAGCGTGTCTGGCGCGTTGCACCGGGCGTGCCACTCCTGCAAAAGCGCCCTGTTGGCGGTCTCGCCCACAGATGTCGGAGGGAGCACAATGCAAGGCCGTCGAGTCGCGATGCACTCAGCAACGGTAGTGAGCCCGGGCGGCGTAATCACCACACCGGAAGCACTGAACCGAGCAATGAAGTCTGGCCTAGAGCGTAGCGCGGTGACCCTCGCGTCGGTGCTGGTCCAGACACCAACGGATGCGCCAGCAAGAGTAATACGCCAGCTTCGTCGTGCATGGCGCAGGGCAGTGGTTACAGAGTCAATAATGTCGGTTGTGTACGCAGCGTCTCTCGCACGACCTCCGAATGCAATCAGAACGTGGACGGGATCGTCCTGGCCGCGGTAGGATCGCAATCGGGGGTCGACAACCAATCCGACCGCGCGTGCGTGAACGTGCCGCACAAGTTCTCGGCGAAAGCCCGTGAACGGATTGAGCTCCTGATACAAGGAGAGCGACGAGACCCTGTGGGCAAGCCAGTGCTTGTCGTGTGGATTCATCAGGGAACGTGCCGCACGCGAATCCGAGGCTGGAACAGACCGCCACGCTCGCTCGAGTGCTTCGTAGTAGGGTATCCCGTATTCGGCCATCGTCATCCATAGATGCATCAAGCTGTCGATATAGACACACCGCACTCCGGCGGCGGCCGCTGCTAGTTGCACCTCGGCGTCCATGACATTCACTAGAAGCGGAGCGGAAGAACCGGGCAGGCGCGATTCGAGCAGTCGAAGCAGCTCTTCTCGCGTGTCGAGTGCGCTTCGGTATGACAGCAACTGCCTGCAACTGCCGCTGGCAAATAGCCGAACGGATTGGCATGGCATGAGCGGTGCAAGACACTCAAGCACCGCATCGAGCTTCGCCGCCGGGCCGTATCCCCAGGACTCAGCAGTCGCCCAGATTGGCTCACTCATGCAAGGCCCCGGTCGCGCACAGATCGACGACTGTCTCTGCGTGGGCACTCACTTTGCGGAACGCGGCGTCATATGCCTCAGCGAGCTCCAGCGTAGGGGTCTTGATTGCCGGAAGCGACAGTAGTCGCGGCTGTAGAGTTTCGCAGACGGGCAGACAGATGGCGTCGACCAGGGTGGATGACGAGCTGTTGGCGTGGTCTCGGATGTCGCCTTGGACGCGGAATAACGGGAGCTGGTGGAGCAGCGGATACCTGCATATGTCGCAGCGGACGCCCTCCTTCTGCAGAATCAACGCGAGATCCGGCGCCAGCACACCGGGGAAGTGCTCGGGACTATAACGAAAGACGAACTCATAGTATACTCGCCCCGCGCCCGCATCTCCGGGTGTCTGACCGCGGGCGAATCCACCGATGGAATCCAGGCAAGTCTCGAGAGCTCGAAATGCCTCCGAGGTGCTGGCTACGTGCCGGCGCAGGCTTCGGAGCTGATGCAGCCCCAGGGCGGCCACGAGGGGCGTCGGGCGAGCCTTAATACCAGCGCCGGTCGCCGCAAGGCGGTGTTGCGTTTTCGTTGACGAAAAGGAACCCAGTCGGTCGCCGTGTCCGATGAGCAATGCGGCTTCGTAAAGATCCGAGGAATCGGTTGACAAGAAGCCACCCTCGCCCATCGGCAACAGCTTCGACGCCTGACAACTGAAGACAGCGATGTCACCCAGTGACCCGACAGGTGTGCCTTTGTACCGGGCGCCGTGCGCGTGGGAGGCATCCTCGATCAGCGCGATGCCGTGCCGTGTGCACAAATCGCGCAGTTCAGACATGGGAGCCGGCAATCCCCAGAGATGTACCGCGACGAGCGCCTTGGTGCACGGCGTGATGCGCCTGAGCACATCCTCAGGATCTAAGCACAGGGTGCCGGGCTCGCAGTCACAAAACGACACCGAAGCTCCCAGCCAAAGAGCCGGGCTTATCGAACCCCACCAAGTGTTCGATGGACACAGCACCTCGTCCCCGGGACCGATGCCGACGGCATACATCGCCGCGAGCATCGCTAGCGTGCCATTCGGGAACGTCAGTGCATGCCGGCAACAGCAGAGCTTGCATACTTCCTGTTCGAACTCCAACACGGTATCAGACCGTGATACCTCGCCCTTAGTGACCAAGCGGGACACCGCCTCCAGTTCGCTTGGTCCGTAGTGCGGCCACTTGGTGGCCGCCTCAAACGTCTGCGCGGGAATGCATGGATGGCCACCAGCTACAGCCAAAGATCCCATGAGCTAGCTCCGGGAATGCCCAAGAAGACGGAGCGTGCGTGCGTATGCGACACGATCCACGGGTACAGTAACTTCACGTCCGATCTGCGATGACAAGATGAGAGCGTTTGCAACTTCGAGAGCCCAGATCCCTTCCTGTGCAGGACAGATGAGTGGTGCGCCGCGCAGAATGGCATCACAGAAATTGGATATCACTGCTGAATAGACGCACCGGGTATCGACGTTCTGGAGCGTGTCGTGAGAACACGACGGATTGTCCCACGGAGAAGTGGCTGACGTTACACTTGAGGTCAATGAATCTGAAAGTGTGAAGATGTCCAACCGTTCTCCGCTCAGCTTGGCACTGCCCCGATCTCCTCGAATCTCCAGCAAAGATTCATTTGGGTAATCGCAGGTTGAAATGAACAAGTTGACCCACGTCCCATCGGGATACGTGAGCATTCCAATCGCCTCGTCCTCCACTTCAGCACTGTGTAGTCGACTGCGGACTCTACCGAACACACGAGATGGCGGTCCCAGCAGCGAGCATAGCAGATCGATGTCGTGGCATGCTTGCGTCATCATGGCACCGCTTCCAGATTGGAGCCACTTGCATCGCCACTCGGCCCGGTTCAGGTGTGCCTGTGGCCTGAAGTATGTGCCTTTTAGCGCGGCATAGTGAATGGAGCCCAATGCGCCTTCTTTTAGCAGCGATACAAGATGCAGATATGGCGACGTGGCCCTTCTTTGGTGCATGATACCGACGACGACGTCAGCTGCCTCGATGTGTGCGAGCAGCCGATCGGCTTCCATCACGGAGAGTGCCAGTGGCTTTTCCATCAAGCAGTGCAGGCCGGCAGTGATGACATCAATACATATGTGCGCGTGCGTGTGGTGCGGTGTTGCGACGAGCACGGCATCGCAGCAGTCTGCGTTGAGGAGTGCCCTGTGATCCGCAAATGTCGTGACCGGGAATTGATGCGCCGTGGACTCGAGGCGAGTGGTGTTCACGTCGCATATCGCACTTAGGGTCGCGCTAGGGTGCGCTGCTATTCTGCAGGCGTGTTGTTGGCCAATGCTCCCGAGGCCGATGGCCGCGATGCGGAGCGGTGCAGTTGTTGGTAGTGATGGCGTTGGCATTGGGATCACCAGTTGTCGTCGGATACATAACCGTATCGAATGAGAGCACAGCCGGCGGCGTCTTTGAAATGGCGGCGTTCATCAGCGGACATCTCCGCACGCCATCGGCCGACGCCGTCGAACAGCGGTTGATTAATCTGCCAATTACGGTACTGATTGTGATAGCGCCCCGTGGGGCTGGGGGGCCGGGCAAGTCGGTTTGAATAGAAACGAAGTGGCATGCGATGGTAATGCAGCAGCGACGTGTCGTATGGCTCGTCGACGAATGCCATTAGTGTCCGCAAAGTCTCCTCCGGCGCGTGTACAAGGTGTTCATACCTGATCAGATGTATCCGGCGATCACTCCAATGCGCCTCGCCGGCGGCATTATCCTGTACCCACCGATCAACTGCCAAGGAGAAGTCCCCGGTGCGCTCTCGGATCGAACAGGCGACATCCCTCCCGTCGCGCAGCATCAGGATCATTTGTGCGCGCGGAAACCAGTCAAATAGCGACTGGATGTGTCGAACATGAAGTGGTGTTTTCTCGACCCACCGGTGTTTACGGCGGGCGATAGCGTGTCGATCGAACATGCGGACGAGGTGCTGTCTTCGATGAGGCGAGGCGAGAGCGAGATTGCTCTCGAATGATACTGCATGGAAGTGGGAATGCGCGGAGAGCATGGCGAGCAAGAGCGAAGTGCCGCTGTGCCCGCACCCCGCGATGAAGACTGGTGCTCCGACGGCAGGCAGACGGGACACGTGGCGATTCCAGCGGTAGAGCACGGGGTAAAGGAGTCTGAAGCGGATCCGCTGGCGGAGACCGTAGGCACCCTGTCCCGAAGTAGGCCTGGGAAGACTAAGAGGGCGGGGATGCGACTGGCTCGCGACCATTTGGAATGCGTGATGGTAGCGCAACTACCACCGGCCTGCAGCACAATGCTACGGGTGTCGGGAAGGGTACTTCGCACGGTCCGTCATGGCTCAGAACGACCAGTCACTCGGCCGTTCGGGAGGCTCGCTGCATCTCTGCGGTCATCCGGTGCCGGCCCTCGTTGCCCCATGGTGATCGACTCGCACGATCGAGTGCGGGCGGATGGATCAGGGCGCTCCGCTCGGCCGGGTGGCAGCGTCACATCGAGCGGCGGTGCAGGAACTCGATCGACGAAGCCGTGCTCGGGGATGAGGGTATAGTGGTACTAGGGTCTGTGTGACGGCTCGAGGTGTCGGTTGTAATGTTGGATCATGGCGAGCTTGGCCATGGCCAGGTAGTGG
>Ga0055451_10000451_pt1 | contig 16454 bp, 17 predicted proteins | sample China_Galinas_PW_3_FD_57745 | JGI IMG/M metagenome (GOLD analysis project Ga0055451, IMG submission 57745) | Wetland microbial communities from San Francisco Bay, California, USA, that impact long-term carbon sequestration - China_Galinas_PWB_D2 | ecosystem: Environmental > Aquatic > Marine >... | reverse complement strand
CTTCTGCCACGACCCGGCGCATGGCGCTCCCCATCCAACCGGCGCGGCCTAAACTAATTCCATCACCGCAACCCTGGAAAGGCCACTTGGGTGAAGCCACGCACGACACAGGCGCTGCGTGGAAGCGCAACCGCGATCACTGTCGCCGCATCGATCATGGCCTTGGCCTCCACCCAGCCGCAGTCGTTCGCGACCCCGAATTTCGACCTGGCCTCGCTTATCATTCACGGCACCGCCGCCAACCCCACCGGAGACGCGATCGCCGACCTCTTCGACGGCGAGTTCAAACGCGGCGACGATGGCGGCATCCTCTACGCCAACTACCTCGGCGGCCCGATCGGCATCTACGGCGCCCTGCAATCGGCGCAGGATCGGACCGAGACGATGTCGTTCAGCGCCGGGCCCGACGACGCGATCGACTTGGCATCGCTGCTCGACTCGACCCGCGCCACCGACAGACACGTCCACTCCGCGGACAACAGCACGACCGCCGTTCCCTACCACGTCGACTACGAGTTCAATTCCGCTGCAAAAACTTACGTGCTCAACGTCTTCACCGACGCGAACGCCCTGAGCACATACGCCGGCAAACAGCCCGGTCACCGGAAATCCAGACCGTCCGTCGACGAACACGGCGGGGTGGACTGCGCGGGCGCTGTGAACTGCCAGACCGACCCGAGGACCGGGGTCACCACCGTCACCTATCCAGACGGCGTGGTCGCTCTCGTCCAGCGGGTCAACGACATCACCCTGGTCGCCTACAAGACCATGAGTTCGGCGCTACTGGGACGACTCGAGGCGCTGCGGCCGCCGGTGAGCGCCCCGCAGCCCCGGCCTGCCCCAACCTCCAGCCCGTCGCTACCCGGCCCAGCGGCGGCACCGAGCGAGGACCCGCCCACCGGCCCCGACCCCACCCCGCCGGCCCCGGCGGCTCCGGCGGGGCCGGCGGCTCCGAGCGACGTCAAGACCGGGCCACGATTGAACGTCATCCGCCCGGCCCCGGACTACTCACCACGGCGTACCGGGTCGTCCGCCGTCTCCGGCGCCCCGCACAACCTGACCGCCCCGGCGGGGACCGTCACGGGCCTGGTCACCTCTGTGGTCGACGCCGTGAAGAGCACCGTGCGCCGGGTGCTCAACCCCGCTGGCGCGGCGGCCGGCAGCTCCACGGGTAAGGGTGCCGTCCCGGCGCAAGACAGCCAGTAGCCGGACTAGTACCCCGCCATCTTTTCCAGCCGGGCGATCCGGTCACCGATCGGCGGATGCGTGGAGAACAGCTTGCCCATGCGCTCTCCCGTGCGGAACGGGCTGGCGATCATCAGGTGCGCCTGATCGGCCAGCTGCGGTTCCGGCGGCAGCGGAGCCTGCTCGACACCACCGCTGATCTTGCGCAACGCCGAGGCCAGCGCCAGCGGATCGCCGGACAGCTCAGCGCCGGACTCGTCGGCCTGATACTCCCGCGACCGCGACACCGCCAACCGAATCAGCGTTGCAGCGATCGGACCGAGCAGCGAAACCAACAACAGCGCAAAGGGATTCGCGCCACCTTCGCGATCACCGCCGCCAAACACGCTGGCGAATATCGCGATATTGGCCAGCGCGGTGATCACCGAAGCCATGGCACCGGCCACACACGAGATCAGGATGTCGCGGTTGTAGACGTGAGACAGCTCGTGGCCCAGCACTGCACGCAGCTCACGCTCGTTGAGGATCTGCAGAATCCCGGTGGTGCAGCAGACCGCTGCGTTGCGTGGATTGCGCCCGGTCGCAAAGGCGTTCGGATTGGCGGTGTCGCTGATGTACAGCCGCGGCATCGGCTGGTGTGCGGTGGTGGCCAGCTCGCGCACGATCGCGTAGATCTGCGGGGCCTGAACCTCGGTCACCGGCTGGGCATGCATGGCGCGCAGGGCCAGCTTGTCGGAGTTGAAGTACACGTAGATGTTCATGCCGACGGCGAACAACACCGCCAGGTACATCACGTTCCTGCCGAACAGCGATCCGATGAAGACGATGAGTGCCGACATGCCGACGAGCAGCCCGAACGTCTTGAACGTGTTGGCGGTCGGATGCCAGGTCATCAGGTTCCTCCTACGAGCGAACAGTCTCCGGGAGAGTAACGCCCGGAAACGGCCGGCAGGTTCCTCGAATCGCGGTCAACCGTGTCGGTTGACGGTGTAGTCGACCAATGACGCCAGCGCACGGCGGCCCGGCACGTCGGGGAGGCCGGCCAGTTCCTCAGCAGCCTGCGCGGCGTACTGCTGCACGGTGGTCTTGGCCCTGGCGATGCCGTCGCCGTCCCGCAACAGAGCCAGGGCCTCGGTCAGGGCGGCATCGTCGTCGACCGGGCCCTTGAGCAGTTCGCGCAGCCTCCTGGCGTCCGAGCCGGTCCCGCTGAGTGCGTAGAGCACCGGCAGTGTGTGCACACCCTCGCGCAGGTCGGTGCCCGGCAGTTTGCCCGACTCGTCGGGGTCGCTGTCGATATCGATGATGTCGTCGGAGATCTGGAAGGCGGTGCCGACGATTCCGCCCAGCCGGGCCAGCCGCTCGATCTGATCCTCGCTCGCTCCGGAAAAGGTCCCGCCGAACCGACCCGAGGCCGCGATCAGGCAGGCGGTCTTCTCGTAGACGACCTTCAGATAGTGGTCGATCGCGTCTCTGCCCTCGACCACGCCCTTGGTCTCCCGCATTTGGCCGGTGACCAGCAGGGCGAACGTCTCAGCGATGACGCGCACGGCGTCGGGCCCCAGCTGTGACACCAGCCGCGAGGCCGTCGCGAACAGATAGTCGCCGGCCAGAATGGCGATGTTGTTGCTCCAGCGGGCGTTGGCCGACGGTGCGCCTCGGCGCATCTGGGCCTCGTCCATAACGTCGTCGTGGTACAGCGTGGCCAGGTGCACCAACTCGATCACCGCACCGGCGACGGTCACCTGCCACGCGTCGGGTTCGGGGCCGATCTGGGCCGAGAGCACGGTGAACAACGGGCGGAATCGCTTGCCGCCCGCCTCGAACAGGTGCACGACGGCCTCGGTCATCACCTCGTCGCCACCACGCAGTTCGGCGTCCATGAGCTCTTCGACCCGCGCCACCCCGTCACGAACATCTTGGGCGAACGTCGGGTCGCCGAAGTCCACCCCCGCTACCACGGTCGCCGGTGTCCTCACCCTGCCAACATACTGGGAAGCGTGGACAGGCAGTCAGATGTGGTGGTTGTCGGGGCCGGACCGGCCGGGTCGGCGGCCGCCGCCTGGGTCGCCCGAAGCGGTCGTGACGTGCTGGTCATCGACTCTGCGGAGTTCCCCCGCGACAAGGCGTGCGGCGACGGCTTGACCCCCCGCGCGATCGCTGAGCTGCGTTGGCTCGGCCTCGGCGACTGGCTCGGCGGGCATATCCGCCACCACGGGCTGCGGCTGTCGGGTTTCGGCGCCGATGTCGAGGTGGCCTGGCCGGGTCCGTCGTTTCCGCCGACCAGCAGCGCGGTGCCCCGCGTCGAGCTCGACGACCGGATCCGCAAGGTCGCCGAGGACTGCGGTGCCGCCATGCTTCTCGGCATGAAAGCCGTCGATGTTTCCCATGATTCGGTGGGCGGCGTGGATGCGGTGGTGCTTGCCGACGGTTCCCGGGTGGGCTGCCGGTCGCTGATCGTGGCCGACGGGGCGCGTTCCACCTTGGGCCGGGTGCTGGGCCGGCAGTGGCATCGGGACACGGTCTACGGAGTGGCCGCGCGCGGATACCTGGCCTCGCCGCGGTCCGGCGAGCCGTGGATCTCGTCGGACCTGGAGCTGCGCTCGGCCGACGGGCAGGTGCTGCCCGGCTACGGCTGGATCTTCCCGCTGGGCAATGGCGAGGTGAACATCGGCGTCGGTGCGCTGGCCACGGTGAAACGCCCGGCAGAGATTGCGCTCCGGCCGCTGATCAGCCACTATGCCGACCTCAAGCGGGCGGCATGGGGGTTCGAGGGCGCACCGCGCGCAGTGGCCTCGGCACTGCTGCCGATGGGTGGGGCGGTCTCGGGAGTCGCCGGCCCGAACTGGATGCTGGTCGGTGACGCCGCGGCCTGCGTCAACCCGCTCAACGGCGAGGGCATCGACTACGGCCTGGAGACCGGCCGGTTGGCCGCCGAACTGCTGGGGTCCGTCGGTGGCGGGGAGCTGACCCTCGCGTGGCCGGCCCTGCTGCGGGCGCACTATGCGCGCGGCTTCTCGGTGGCGCGACGGCTGGGGCTGTTGCTGACGCTGCCGCGGTTCCTGCCCGTGACGGGTCCGCTGGCGATGCGCTCACCTGCCCTGATGGGCATCGCGGTGCGGGTGATGGGCAACCTCGTCACCGACGAGGACGCCGACTGGGTGGCGCGGGTGTGGCGCACAGCGGGGGCCGGTTCACGTCGACTCGATCGTCGCAAGCCGTTCAGCTGACCGGCGTACGGCGGGACAGCTAGATCAGCAGGCGGGACGGGACCGGCTCGGTGACGTCGACCCGATGGAGCAGCGCTGCCTCGATGGCGGCTGCGACGCCGGCGGCCCCGGTATCCGCCGACATGCTGGGCGCGCCGAGATTCTGCTCCAGCGCGGCCACCTCGGGCAGGTAGGGCAGGTGAATCCAGCCCGCCCGGATCGGCAGACCTTCGCTGGCGATGTGATGCAGCATCCCGTACATCAGATGATTGCAGACGAATGTGCCTGCCGCATCGGAGATGTCGGCTGGAACCCCGGCACGTCGCATCGCCAGCACCATGGCCCGAATCGGTACGGTCGCGTGGTAGGCGGCCGGCCCGCCCGGCGCTGTCGGCTCGCCGGCGAGCACGACACCCGCGGTGTCGGCGAGGCCGTAGCGTGCGCAGTCGTTGAGGTTCTGCGCCAGTCGTTCGACGGTGATCATGGCGCGGCCGCTGTATTCGCCCAACATGATGAGCAGTTCGGGGCGTACCTCGTCCACCGCTCGCACCGTGTCGGCGATGGACTCGAAGTACGCCCCCGACACGATGCGCGACACGACGGTTGCCCCGGCGATGACGCGGCCGTCGACGGCTTCGGCAACGAGTTGAGCGGGATTGGTCGGCGTCACGCCGTAGGGCCCGAACCCCGTCACGAGCACGGTCGACATCTCAGCACCTCCATCACCTCAACGGTGCCAGACCGGACCGCACCAGCTCGAGGCTTGCGGCGCTGATGTCGTTCAGATCGCCCACGCACTTGTCGCGGCCCCACTGCTCCAGCGCCACGATGAGCGCCGCGGCCACCGTCGCCCCCGCCACCTCGGCGACCAGATCGATGTCGGATACGTCGCGGTAGCGGTCGCGGACGAAGTCGGTGATCACCGTCGCGAACGACGCCTGAACCAGCCGGATGTGGCTGGCGGCGCGGTCACCGTCGATGAGGATGGCGCGCGCCAGTGCGGCCTGGCGCACCACCTCGAGGTCGTGCGGGAAGCTGTCCATGCTGGCCAGGACGGCGTCGATGAGTGGCTCGTCCTTGGGCCGGCGTGCCAGGGCCTCGGCGAACCACTCGAAGTGCGTCTCGTAGTCGGCGAACAGCACGGCTTCCTTGGTCGGGAAATGCCGGAAGAACGTGCGCTGGGTGACGCCTGCTTCCTCGGCCAGGTCCGAGACGGTGACATTGGCAAAGCCGTCCTTGGCGAACTTGTCCAGCGCTACCCGCCGCAGCGCCTCGCGGGTGGAGCGCCGCCGCAGTTCGTGCTGATTGCCGGTGTTGCTGGTCGGGACCATGGTGGGCTGATCCTAACCGACCGGCTTTGTCATTACCGACACAATCGCGTCAGTACTGACATAGGCTCCGTGCCGTCAAGGGAAGGATTCGCATGAGCGATTACGACGCGATCGTCGTCGGAGCCGGGCACAACGGACTGACCGCAGCGGTGGTGCTGCAACGGGCGGGGCTGCGCACCCTGTGCGTGGAGTCCAACACCTACAGCGGGGGAATGGCCGCGACGGTAGAACTGATCGACGGGTTCCACTACGAGATCGCCGGGTCGGTGCAGTTCCCCACCGCACCGAAGATCAACGCCGAACTCGGCCTCGACACGCTGCCGACCATCGAGTCGGAGGTCATGTCGGTCAACATCGGTGAACACGGCGAGGAGGCGATGATCTTCTACCGCGACCCGATGCAGCTGATGACCCATCTCAACGAGAAGCACGGCATGGAAGCCGTGATGGGGATGGCCGAGCTGTACAACTGGAGCCGCGGTCCCGGCAAGGCGCTCGGCCGGTTCGACGCGCTGTCGCCGCCGAAGACCATCGACGAGATGTACGCCTGCGCCGCCGACGAGAACGAGCGGCGCGCCATCCACGAGATGCTGTTCGGCTCGGCCATGGACGTCATCGACCGGTATCTGCCCGACAAGGAGAAGCACGCCGTGATCCGCGGCATGCTGGCGTTCCTGGCGGTCAACTCCACCTACCGCGGGCCCTACACCCCCGGCAGCGCCACCTGTCTGGCGTTCGCCTTGGCCGTACCCGACGAGGGCTCGTCGATGATGACCAAGCTGAAGGGCGGCATCGGCGCGCTATCCGAACACCTGAGGTCGATGTTCCTGGACGCGGCGGGCGAGCTGCGGTATCGGACCAAGGTCGAAAAGATCCTCGTCGAGGACGGCCGCGTCACGGGTGTGCGACTGCGCGACGGTGCGACGATCACCGCACCGGTCGTGGTGTCCAACCTCGCGCCCGAGGTAACGCTACTGGATCTCGTTGGCACCGAACATCTTCCGTCGTCACTGGTGACCCGCCTCGGCGGTCGCGACCACCGGGCCTCGTTCGTGCAGATGCACTTCGCCCTGGACGGCCTGCCCGTGTTCGCCCCGCCCTACGACTTCCTCAACGAGCCCGGATGGCAGCCGTCGATCGGCATCTTCGGTTCACCGGAGGAACAGCAGCTGCAGTGGGACCACTGCAGGCGCGGCCTGGTTCCGGAGAACCCGTCGATGGGCATGCAGATCCCGTCGGTGCACGATCCGGAGATGGCCCCGCCCGGCAAGCACGCGGCCAGCGTGTACGCCTACGCCTTCCCCACCGAGGCGCCCCGGGAGCAGCACGGCCACCTGAAAAACGAGATGGCGCAACGGGTCGTCGACAAGATCACCAGGTTCGCCCCGAACTTCAAGGACGTCTTGATCCGCAACATCACGTTCGCGCCGTACCACATGAACACCATGTTCGGCGCGCCCAACGGCGACTTCTGCCACGGCTTGCTGCAGCCGGAGCTGATGGGCCCGAATCGGCCCGGCCCCAAGGGATTCATCGACGAGCCGATCCCGATCGAGGGGCTCTATCTCGGCGGTGCGGGCTGTCACGGCGGGCCTGGCATCACCTTCATCCCCGGCTACAACGCCGGCTACGAAGTGCTCTCCGACGCCGGGCGCTGAGCGACTGCGTCACTGGGCCCTACGGGCGGCGTGCAGCGCAACGATGCCGCCGGTGAGGTTGCGCCAGCGCACCTGCGACCAGCCGGCCCGCCCGATCTGGCGGGCCAGCGTCGACTGGTCGGGCCAGGCCCGGATCGACTCGGCCAGATAGACGTAGGCCTCGGGGTTGCTCGACACCGCACGGGCCACCCGCGGCAGCGCCTGCATGAGGTACTCCTTGTAGACGGTCGAGAAGATCGGGACGACTGGCGTGGAGAATTCGCACACCACCAGCCGGCCGCCGGGCTTGGTCACCCGCGCCATCTCGCGCAGGCCCGCGGCGTGGTCGACGACGTTGCGCAGCCCGAAGCTGATGGTCACCGCGTCGAACACCCCGTCGGCGAACGGCAGCTTCGTCGCGTCGGCGGCGACCTTGGGCACGGCACGCTCACCGCCGGCGTGCAGCATGCCCACCGAGAAGTCCGCGGCCACACACCACGCACCCGACTTGGCGAGTTCGACCGTCGAGACGGCCGTCCCAGCGGCGAGATCCAGCACCGCGTCGCCGGGCCCGGTCTGCAGCGCCGAGCGGGTGGCTCGCCGCCAGGAGCGGTCCTGCCCGAGCGAGAGAACCGTGTTGGTCAGGTCGTAACGGCGGGCCACGGCATCGAACATCGACGCGACATCACGGGGGTCCTTGTCCAGGGTGGCGCGGCTCACCGCCTCGACGCTACCTGTGATGTTCGGCGCGCAGGGAATGGGCGATTCCCGGCCGCGCGAGGAAGGCGAGACATTAACAGACAAGGTCTGGTTCATCACCGGCACGTCGCGAGGCTTCGGACGTGCGCGGGCGGCGGCAGCGCTGGAGCGTGGCGACAAGGTCGCCGCGACCGCGCGCAACACCGAATCGCTGGCCGGTCTCGTCGAGAAATACGGCGATGCGGTGCTGCCCATCCAGCTCGACGTCACCGACTGGGAGGCCGACTTCGCCGCGGGCGGATTCGCCACCGACTGGGCCGGACCGTCGTCGAGGCATTCCGCCGAACTGCCCGACTACGCCGAGGTGCATGCGCAGTCCGAGCAGCGACGAGCATCGCGCATCGCAAAACCGGGCGACCCGTAGGCCTCGGCATCGGCGATTCTCAGGGTGGTCGACGCGCCAAACCCACCACTGCGGGTGTTCTTCGGCGAGCTACCGCTGGAACTCGCCCGAGCCGACTACGAGAGCAGGCTCGCGACGTAGTAGCAGTGGCAGCCCGTCGCCGTCGAGGCGCAGGGCTGATTACATAGCCCGCGAGTCCACCTCGACGGGGTGCCGGTGGGCCGTTTCGGCCATCCGCTCGCTCAAGTAGATGAGCCGATCCTCGTGACCGGCGGGCATGGTGTAAGCCAACTGGCGTAGCTCGAGGGCATACCCCTGGAGTTCTTGGCGAAACGACTCATCGTTCATCAGACGCTCCCCCATCCATGGAGTGGTAATTGACAGAACCGAAAGCGATTTCGCCGAAGCGGTGCGCTGCGCACTCCCGCAAACGCTTCTGTCCCAGTGTGCCCCCGTGCACACCGCGATGAAAGGTCTCGTGGGAATCTCTCACGAACTTCACGGCTTTGGGCGCGCACACGATTACGCGGCAGGGCCGGCCGGCGGCGGTCCCTCGGTGCGATCAACACCGCCCCGCGAAAGGAGTTTCCTTGCCGAAGAACTGAAGTCCGCCGGGAAAAGACGTGGCGTCGAACTAGATGTAGCGGCCGCCGTTGACTCCGATGGTCTGGCCGGTGACGTAGCCGGCCCCGTCGGAGACCAGCCATGCACATGCCCCCGCAATGTCATCCGGCTCGCCCTGCCGCCGAATCGGGCCCGCATTGATCGTCGCCTCACGTGACGTTGCGGCTTCGGCACCACCGAACATCTTCTCCGACATGACCGTGTTCATGACGAACCGCGGCGGGATGTTGTTGCACGTGATGTTGTACCGCCCGAACTCCTGCGCCAGGCTCTTCGTGAGGGCGATGACACCACCCTTCGATGCCGAGTAGTGGGTCATCAGCGCCGCCCCGGACTGCGCGCTCGACGAGGAGATGTTGACGATACGACCCCACTCGGCCTCGATCATGTCCGGCAGGACGGTCTGGGTGACGATGAACGTGCCCTTGAGGTTGACCTTCATCATCGTGTCCCATTGCTCATCGGACAGCTTCAGGAACGGGACGTAGCCGGTTATGCCCGCGTTGTTGACGAGTATCCGCACGGGCCCGAACGCCTGCCGCAGCGCGTCGGCAGCGGCCTGCACCTGGTCGCGCCGCGAAATATCGGCCTCGAGGGCGATCGCCCGGCCACCCGAGCGCACGATCTCGTCCGCGACCACCTGAGCGTCCTGCTCGGCGAGATCGAGCACCCCGACGGCAATCCCGTCCCGAGCCAGCCTCAGCGCGATCGCGCGGCCGATTCCGGCAGCGGCTCCCGTGACAAGAGCAACCTTCTCGCTCAACGTGGTATCCGTCCTTTCGGCGCGGTCGGCCGCGCCGCCCGCCATGCACCGTTGTCCAGCTCGTAGCCCGGTTCGATGTGGGTGGGGTCCGCGTCGTTCCAGACGCCCCCGGCTGGCGTTGACTCGCCGCGATGCTATCAAACACCGAACGGTCCCAACCGCGGCCGGCGCTGGGGCTAGGCGGCGCGGCTCCGGCGACGGCGGCCGTGCACCTGCACCGCCTCGTAGTGGCCGAGCAGTTCGTCACAGACGGCCGGCCAGGTCCGGCCGAGCACACTGCGGCGTGCGGCCAGCGCATAGCGCGGCCGCTCATCGAGCAGATGGTCGACCGATTGCGAGAGCTGGGACTCGAATTCACCCACCGGCAGCAGCAATCCGGTCCGGTAGGGCGCAACGAGATCGCGGGGACCACCGGCGTTCGGTGCGATGACCGGCAATCCGGAAGCCATTGCCTCCTGAACCGCCTGGCAGAACGTCTCGTGCTCGCCGGGATGCACGAACACGTCCATGCTGGCGTAGGCCGCGGCCAGCTGCTCACCATAGAGAGCGCCGGTGAAAACCGCTGACGGCAAAAGGGTTCGCAGTTTGGCGCGATCGACCCCATCGCCGACGATGACCAGTTGCAGGTCGGAACGAGCTGCCAGCGCCACCAGCCGCTCGACGTGCTTCTCCGGGGCTAGTCGGCCGACGAACCCGACGATCGGCTTGCCCTCCGGCGACCACCGGCGACGCAGCTCGCCCTCCCGGGCAGACGGCGCGAACCCGGTGATGTCCACCCCACGTCCCCAGTGGTGGATGCGGGGAATACGGTGAGCAGCAAGATCTTCCATCGCCGCCGTGGACGGCGCCAGGGTGCGGTCTGCGCGGGAGTGCAGATGACGCGTCCAGGCCCAGGCAGCTCGGGAAGCCATGCCGATGCCGTAGCTGGCCGCAAACCCCGCGACGTCGGTCTGGAAGACGGCCACCGTCGGCACACCGAGGTAACGCGCGGCATGCAGGCCGCCGTAGCCGAGCAGTGCCGGCGAGGCGAGATGTACCACGTGCGGATCGAATCCACGCAGCACGCCTACCATCCGGGGCCGCGGTACGCCGAGCGGCAGCGACGTCACCTTGGGGAACATCCGCGACGGCACCCGATGAACCCGGATACCGTCGTGGATGCGCTCGGCGGACGGTTCGCCGCGCGGGTTGTCCGGCGCAATGACCAGTGCCTCGTGGCCGGTACGGCGAAGATGCTCGAGCACCCGCAGCACCGAGTTGGTGACTCCGTTGACGTTGGGCAGGAAAGACTCGGCGACAATCGCAACGCGCACGCCACGAGGGTGTCACCGGCGCTTGTCAGCGAGGTTGCATCGAGGGATACGGGACACGAAAAGCTGGTGCGAAAGAGTACCGTTCAAACATGCGGTACTGGTCGTTGCTCGTCGCGCTGGTCGCGCTGCTGGTGGCCGGTTGTTCCAGGGAAGTCGCCGGCGTGGCGCAGATCGATCCGCACGCACCGGCAACCACACGCAGTGACGACGGTTTCGGGATCGTCGCGGGCGATCCCGAGGCACCGGTACAGATCGAGTTGTACACCGAGCCGCAGTGCAACCACTGTGCCGACCTGCAGGCGGATTTCGGCGACGAATTGGCCCAGTACATGAACCTGGGCCAGCTGGCGGTGACCTACCGGCCGCTGACGTTCCTGGATACCCGACCCGGCGGGTACTCCGCCCGCATCAGCAACGCGCTGTTCCTGGCCGCCGGTCCGGACACGTCGGCCAAGGCCTTCCAGGCCTTCGTCCAAGATCTGTGGGGGCACCAGGATCCGGGCGGCAGGGGCCCCAGCAACGCCGAAATCGCCGACATGGCCCGTGAGAGCGGCATACCGCCGACCGCGGTCGACGCGATCAGGGCCGGTAGGTCGGCCCTCGATATCGACGAGATGTCGGACACCAACTTCGAGTACCTCTACGAAGTCGACCCGATCGTCGCCGGCACCCCGACGGTCTACGACCTGGAAACCGACGACGCCCTCGACATCTACGACAACAACTGGTTGTCCAGGTTGATGTCGCGGTCCTGAGCGTCCTGCCGCCGTTCGGCCAGCACCAGCGCGGCCAGGGCGGTACCGCCGACCAACCAGGCCACCACCGCGATCGACCCGGCCGGGATGATCGCCAGCGACGCGTTACGGTATTGCACCCGAACCAGATCCGGATCGTTCTTGTCGTACTCGACGTAGATCCGCATGCCGGTGGCCAGCTCCGACGGGTACAGCACCCCTAGCTCCGGCCGGTAGGTGACCCGGTCGGGGGTGACGAACTCGATGGTTGAGCGCCGCGGGCCCGCGCTGAGCACCTCGGCCTTCGCCACACCCATGTGCCGTTCGATCTGACGGTCGTTGCGCCACGCGCCCGCCACCAGCAGCACCGACTGCAGGGTGATCACACCGAGAACGATCCACACACCGGTCTTGCTCCAGCGCAATACTTTCCGCTTCACGGTGTCCGGGAAATCCGGGTTGCGCCGGGGCAGCACAGCCGCCAGCAGCCTACGCAGCCTGCGAATCACAACGCGGCCTTGATGGCGGCGTGCAGCTGCCGCAGCGAAGACCGGTCGGCTTTGACCTCCAGCACCCGCATGCCGGCGCACGGTTCGTCGAGCGCGTCGTGCAGCTCGTCGACCTCGATCTGGGCCGCCTCGACATGGTAGGCCCGGCACAGGGCGCCGACGTCGACATCGTGCGGGGTGCCGAAGACCCGCGAGGACACGTCGGAGAACCGCGGGTCGCCCTGCTCGAGCAGTTCGAAGATTCCACCGCCGTTGTCGTTGGACACCACGATGGTCAGGTTCTTCGGAGTCGGCTCGGTGGGCCCGATCAACAGCCCGGAGCTGTCGTGCACGAACGTCAGGTCGCCGATCAGGGCTATCGTGCGGCCGGCAGCGCGGTCGTGGGCCATCGCGGCACCGATAGCGGTCGACACCGTGCCGTCGATTCCGGCGACCCCGCGGTTGGACCGGACCCGGATGCCCTCGGTGTCCAGACCGACCAGGGCGACGTCGCGCACCGGATTCGAGGCGCCCAGCACCAGTTGATCACCCGGCCGCACCGCGTCGGCCACCGCGGCGGCGACGTGCAGGCCCGTGGTCAGCGGGTGGGCAGCCAGCTGTCCACGCACAGCGGCCACCGCGTGCCGGTTGACCTCGGCGCACCGGCGCAGCCAGGCCGCGTCAGGCGCACCGGTGGTCACCGCACGGGTACCCGTGGCCTGCGAGTTGCCGGACACGTCGGGCCAGCGCGGACCGGTAGTCAGGGCGTAGACCGGCACCGACGGATCGGCCAGCAGCGCCGAAACCGGCCGGTGCAGGGTCGGGCGGCCCAGCATGATCACCTGCTGCGGGCGCAGCAGGGACAACGCCAGCGGATGCAGCGGGGCGCCGGTGTGCAGCGAGGTCGGCTCGGCGACCGTCGGCAGGTGCGCGAGATTGGCATGAACGCCGGCGCCGTGGCCGGCGATGACCACCGTGTCCGGGCCCAGGTCGACATCGAGTGGCTGGTCGAACGTCACCGGCGGGGTGTAGGTCCACGGCCTGCCGCCGGGCCGCCCCGCCGGCGCCTCACCGGTCAGGTCGGAGTCGGGCACCAGGGGCTCGCGCAGCGGGATGTCGTACTGCACCGGTCCCGCGTTGGCGGTTCGCGCGCCGGTGGCAGCCGCCAGCACACGGCAGGTCGCCGAACGCCACTGCGCGTTGAGCTTGCCCACTTCGCCCGGGGCGGCCCCGCTCGAATCAGGTGCCAGGCCCAGGCTGATCGCGGCGCGCACCTGCGACCCGAAGTAGCCCAGCTGCTCCATGGTCTGGTTGGCCCCGGTACCCAGCAACTCGTAGGGGCGGTTGGCGCTGAGCACGATCAACGGCACACGGGCGTAGTTGGCCTCCACCACCGCCGGGCCCATATTGGCCACCGCGGTGCCCGATGTCATCGCCACACACACCGGCGCCCGCTCGGCGACCGCGAGCCCTATCGCCAGGTAGCCCGCCGTGCGCTCGTCGATGCGGACGTGCAGCCGCAGCCGGCCGGCTCGGTCGGCGTCGGCCAGCGCGAACGCCAGCGGCGCATTCCGTGATCCGGGACACAGCACGACATCGCGGACACCGCCGCGGATCAGTTCGTCGACGACAACGCGCGCCTGAGTCGTCGATGGGTTCACTCCTACAGCCTGTCACACGCCCTCATCGTGCACCCAAACCGACAAACGGGCGCGAAAGTGCCAGCAAATCGCGCCAAAACGCCGACCTCGCAGGTGGCTCAGATGAGTGTGCCGGCAAAGAAGTCCAGGATCGCCGAGTTTACGGTCTCTGCCCGTTCGAGGAACCCGAGGTGGCCGGCGTTGGCGATCTGGATGTACCGGCCCCTCGGAATCGCCTCGGCGACCTCACGCCCCAGCGTCGGCGGGGTTGTGACGTCATCGCCGAAGCCGATCACCAGCACCGGGACGGTGATCGAGCGATAGGCGGGCAGCCGGTTGCCCTGCGGGACGACAGACAACTGGGAACGCCACCCCGGTGTGCGCTTGAGTGGGAAGGCGGTGAACATGTCCATCCACTCGGTGATCGCCTTCTCGTCGTTGATGGTCCGGGGCGAGAAGTTCTCCAGCACACGAATTTTGGCGGCGTAGGCGGCTGGCAGCTCGATCCCCGATTCATACAGCGCGTGTTCAGCGACCCGGAAGGCCTGGCGGGTGGAATCGAGTCGCCCGCGGGTGCCCATGAGCACCGCCTGGCTGACGAGTTCCGGGCGGGCCAACATCAGCTCCTGGGCGATGAACGCGCCCATCGACATCCCCACCAGACGCGTTGGTCCGCCGACGAGCTGCTCGATGAGCGCAACGGTGTCGGCGATCATCTGCTTGGTTCCGAAGCCGCCGGCATTCTCGGTGGCACCGATGCCGCGGTTGTCGAAGGTGATGCAGCGATAGCCGGCGGCACGGAATGCCGGGACCTGGTGGATGTGCCAGGTGCGCCCCGCACCGCCGGTTCCGGCGATAAACAACACCGGCTCACCGGATCCGTGGTCGTCGTAGGCTAGGTTGATCACCCGCCAGAGGCTACGCGCCGTCGTTTCCTCGTGCGCCGGGACCGGGCCGCGTCTATCGCCGCGGTCCACAACAACGACGTCATCGCCGTCAACTGAGTCGGGCTGGCCAGGTCCTTTGCCATCAGCGCGGTGGCGCCGGCCTTCGTCGCCGCGGACGCTTTCGACACGTGCCCGGAGTCGAACGGCGGCTGCGGGTCGTATTCCATCGACAACTGGATGACCTTGGCACGCTCGTGCCCGGCGATCTGACCGGCCAGCCACAACGCCAGGTCGATCCCGGCCGATACCCCGGCGCCGGTGACGATGTCGTTGTCGTGCACCACCCGCTGGTCGCCGACCGGCTCGGCGCCCAGCGCTCTCAACGCGGGCAGGGCCATCCAGTGCGACGTCGCCCGCTTCCCCTTCAGCAGCCCGGCCGCGGCGAGGACGACCGAACCCGAGCACACCGACGTCGTCCAGTCGGCCGTCTGGTGGGCGCGGCGCACCCAGTCGAGCAGCTGCTCGTCGCGGGCGTGCTGCATCGTCGTCATTCCACCGGGTACCAAGATGACGTCGGGCGAGGGTGTTTCGGCGAAGGAGTGCGTCGCCCCGATCACGAGCACGCCGGAGTCCGCGGTGACCGGGCCCGGTTCGTGCCAGACGAACCGGACCTCGGCGCCGGGCAGCCAGCGCAGCACCTCGTAGGGCCCGATGAAATCCAGCGCGGTGAAGCCGGGATAGAGCACGATGGCGATCTGGGTCATGGCAGTCCTCCAGCCGGACAATCAGACGAATGTCCTGCGGTACTGGTCGGGCGACACCCCGACACGGCGAATAAAGTTGCGGCGCATGGTTTCTGCGGTACCGAAACCGCACCGGGCGGCGATCGCGACGACGGTGTCGTTGGTCTCCTCGAGCTGGCGGCGGGCGGCTTCGGTGCGGACGCGCTCGACGTAGGTGCCCGGCGCCTCGCCGATCTCATCGGTGAACACCCGGGTGAAGTGCCGGGGGCTCATCGCGGCGCGGCGGGCAAGCTCGGCGACGCTGTGCGCCGCACCGGGGTCGGCCTCGATGGCCTCCTGCACCTCTCGGATCGGCTCACGCCTGGCTCGCGGCATCCATACCGGCGCGGCGAACTGGCTCTGCCCGCCCGGTCGGCGCAGATACAGCACCAGCCAGCGCGCCACCGTCTGCGCGACCTCGGTGCCGTAGTCGTCTTCCACCAGCGCCAGCGCCAGGTCGATGCCTGCTGTCACCCCGGCCGCCGTCCACACCGTCGGCGAACTCCGGACGAAGATCGGCTCGGGATCCACGGTGACGGCCGGGAACTCCCGGGCCAGCCGGTCGGCCATCGCCCAGTGGGTGGTGGCCCGGCAGCCGTCGAGCAGCCCGGCCTGCGCGGCCAGGAAGGCACCGGTGCACACGCTGACAACCCGGCGCGACCGGCCGGCGGCCGACCGGACCCACGCCATGGTCACCGGGTCGCGGCGGGCCGCGTCGACCCCCGCGCCTCCGGGCAGCACCAGGGTGTCGGCATCGCCGGG
>Ga0055451_10000449_pt1 | contig 16461 bp, 9 predicted proteins | sample China_Galinas_PW_3_FD_57745 | JGI IMG/M metagenome (GOLD analysis project Ga0055451, IMG submission 57745) | Wetland microbial communities from San Francisco Bay, California, USA, that impact long-term carbon sequestration - China_Galinas_PWB_D2 | ecosystem: Environmental > Aquatic > Marine >... | reverse complement strand
TCAGTCGCAGGGAAGGGCACAGTTCCGGGACCCCGAGCTTTGGTTCCTCGAACCTCACCGGTTGCGTGATCTCGAGACCAAGGTCCGTGGCAGGTGCGTCGAGCCCGTGCAACTGGTGGTCTACAACCCACGCAACTTCTGGCTGTCGGTTGAGCCCGTGGCGCTCGCGGGTGGACGGGTAACGGTTCGTCTGCAGCCAGCCACGCGTATGGAGGTGCGACAATACGAAGGGGGTGGCCCCGGCATGGTAGTCCTCGGCGAACAGAACGGTGAGATACACAGCGCGATCTTCCGGCGCAAGCTCGTGTGGAAGGGGCAGCGGGAGCGACCGGCTTGGGTCGCGACGCTGATTGTCCCTCGCAAACGAACGGTGTTGTCCCTCGGCGACGCGGAGGAAAGCTGGGAACATGTGGCCACCTGCCGCGGCGCTTTTGAACTCATCGAGATCGATCGGTAGCCGGCCCGCAAGGTTTTAGACCGCAGCTGAGCTATCTGCTAGGGCTCTCGAATCATCAGGCCGCGCGCCTTCTCGCGCTCCTGGATCGCTCGCAGATCCAAAGCCGTCGGCAGCGGACCCTTGCACAACATCACGCTCTCGGTCTTGGCGGCGAGCTCCGCGTTGCGCGCGATCCACGGCCGATACGGCTCGGGCACGTCCTCGTCGTGATAGATCGCGTGCACAGGGCACTGGCCCCTGCACAGCTCGCAATCGATACAGCATTCGGGATCGATGACGAGCATGGCCGGGTCGGCGATCTCGTGGAAACACTCCGTCGGGCAGACCACCGCGCATTCCATGTGGCGGCAGTCGATGCATCGCTCCGTGACGACATGGACCATCTCGACCTCCTTTCGGAGGAGGCCCCTAGATCGCAGTCGAAGGCGCACAAGATGGAAACACCGGGATTCGAAAAACGGATGGCAGCTATGCCATCCCGCGCGGTGTCGACGACACGAGCACCCCGTGCCCTTGACCGTCACGAGGTAATCCTCCTAGGATCGCTTCTTCGGTTTCGTCTCGCATCCCTTCCCGCACGCTACGGCCCTGCCGCTGCCGATGCAGGGCGCAACCGAGCAGTTCGAGAGCGGCGAAGACGAGCATGGCCGAAGCACACGACCGCGAGCACTTCATCCCCTTCCGCAAGGCCGACGTCGTGCAGATGTGTGTGCGCGACGGGCGGCTCGAGGGTGCGGATCGCCGGGCGTTCCTCGAGTTTGCGCGGATCCTCGAGGCGGTGTTCCACTTCGAGTTCCACCAACGGCTCGAAGGGCTCAAGAACAGCTATGCGTCGTTCGACCCCGATGCGGACACGCGCGGGATCGTCGAGCACGACGGTGCGGCTCGGGCCGAGGCGCAGACGCAGCTCGTCGCCGGGCTGCGCGAGGTGCTCGAGCGCGGCAACTACCGCCAGATCGCGTCCGACGAGTTGGAACGCGCGATGGACGAGGAGTCGCTGTTCCGGATCCGGCTGTACGTCGACTTCGACGACTTCGAGGAGGTGCTGTTCTTCCGGCGCGGCGAGACGCGGCGCAGCGAGACCATCAAGGAGTGGTTCGGCCTGCGCAAGCGCGAGATCGACGTGACGCTCTATGAGCGCGTCGCGATCTACGTCAAGTTCAAGGGCGAGGACTACTTCGCGGAGCGCAAGCGCAAGAACCTGATGTTCAAGCCGGGTTCGACGCTGCTGAAGCTGTTTCGCAACATCCCCAAGGCCGACCTCGAGATGTTGTTCCCCAACACCGAGGTGCGGATGAAGCCGATCGACAAGGTCGTCATGGGTGTGCCGGCCGTCGCGAGCGGGATCATCGTCATCGTCACCAAGCTCGGTGCGGTCCTGAGCCTGATCGTGGCGTTCCTGCTGTTCTGGCTCGGCTTGCGCGACGAGGAGCCGGCGATCCAGGCCGGTGGCCTGATCGCGATCGGCGCCGGCTTCGCTGCGCTCGCGGGCTTCCTGTTCAAGCAGTGGAACACGTACAAGAACCGCAAGATCAAGTTCATGAAGGCGCTGACGGACAACCTCTACTTCAAGAACCTCGACAACAACGCCGGCGTGCTCCATCACCTCGTCGACGCGGCCGAGGAAGAGGAGTGCAAGGAGGTCCTGCTCGGCTACTACTTCCTGCTGACGAGCCCGCAACAGGCGACCGACGCCGAGATCGACGAGCGCATCGAGGCGTGGTTCCGCGAGCACTGGGATTGCGACGTCGATTTCGAGGTGGGCGACGCCCTGCACAAGCTCGAGCGGCTCGGGCTCGTCGAGCAGCACGGCCGCGGTTGGCGCGCGAAGCCGCTGCCGGCTGCGCTCGAGCAGCTCGATGCGATTTGGGACCGCTACTTCACGTGGGCCGGCGGCGAGGGGACCGAGGCGAACGTCGAGGCGCAGCGAGGCCGCGAGGTTGACCTACACTTGCGGCACCCAGGAGGATCCTGCGGACACTGATGGAGAAGCGCTCGAACGCGTAAGGCCGTCGACGCGTTCCGTCACGATCGGCACGTGCGGGGTGCGCGACCCAAGCTCTGGCATGGCAGCGCGCTGTTCCGATCTGCCCGTGGGTGCCGCAGGGGTCCGGTCAGGGTGCTCGTCTCGATGCACCAACACATGGCCACCACACGAAGGCACGATGCTGCTATGGTGTGGCTGTGCCAGGCGTCGGCCTGGTCACTCACCCACCCATGTAACCACCCGCAAGATGAAGGAGTCCACATGCGCAAGCTAGGATTCCGGCCCACACCTCGTGTGTGCTTGGTCGCAGCCACTCTGTTGGCGAGCACGGGCTGCAAGAGCCCGAGCATCTCGGTTGTGTCGATTCACCCAGACGCCGACAAGCAGCTCAACTTCACTGCCGGTCGCGGCAACCTCTCCGGAGGCATCGATCGCATGAAGATCGAGGTCGGCGGCACGATCATCGCCGATCAGGCCGGTGACTCGGCCACCGCGACAGGCGGTCCCTACCTCCCCTATTCCAACACCCGTCTCACAGCCAGGGCCATCGCCAACTTGTCCGGCGGTGGTACGAAATCCAAATCCACTTGGGTCTACGTCGCGAACCCGAAGAACGTCTTCGCCTTCACGTCACCATCGGGTTCGAACAGCGGCTACCCGAACTCGACGGCTGAACAAACAGGCGCCAATCTCTACCGCCTCGACAAGGCCGTTGTGCGAACCCACGCGATCAACGCCGTCATGGAGTACGCCAACGCCAAGGGGCTCACGGTATTCGAGGTGCAAAACGTCGCCGACAATCTCGTGGCCGCGGTGGCGTGGTACGTCGACGAGCACATGACCTGGCGCAGCGACACGGTCAACCGAACCGTGTTCGCGGCCAACGGCTGGGCGAGCTACTCCCCCGGGTGGGACTTTCCACAGCCCGCCGATCTGACTCTGACGATCTCGGGCAACCTGACGAACGCTTCGCCGAACGATGACTTCCAGGGAGACTGCGAAGACCACGCGATCCTGCGAGCAGCCCTGCTGCGTGCGCTGGGGTTCGCGCCGTGGGCGATCTGGGACGCGATCGACAACCCCGTCACACACGAATACAACGTCGTGCTCTACGAGGGCGCGTTCCGACTCATGGACTATGGAGAGATCGATCGCTGGTTGACCTCTCACACATGGAACTCGCACAGGAGCCACTACGGCTGGAACGAGGACAACGGACCGCGCGGCGTCAATGCGACGACGCACGCCTATCTCCAGGACCACACCGACAACTACCCCGGAGGGAAGTCGGACGGGAACCCTTGGAGCTTTCAGATCTACTACAAGGTCATCTCGCCCTAGTGGCGCGTTGGAAGCCATCCGTCCATGAGTTCACAAGAGCGAGGGATACCCATGTTTGAAAATCCAGTATTCAGAGAGACGTGCGTGGTCCTGTGCGGTTTCGGCCTCGCAGCGTGCCTGGCCGCACAAGGGGCCGAGAAAGGGCAGCGCAAGCTACCGAAGCCGGAGTTCTACGCAGGTCCGGTAAGCGTCACGAAGGTCACCGGACGAATCGAGCTGATCCCCGGGGAGCCACCGCGAAGCGCGCTCTCGGTACAGCTGCAGAACCGCGGCGACAAGTCAGAGAGCATCGGGGTCGCGTTCCGGGGCAACGAGGCTCAGCGAGTTCAGCTCGGAACCAAAGACGGCCGCCAGCTGCAGCTGACACCGACAGCCCGCCACTCCGGGAGCGGCCAGGGCCCGCAAGGTGACCGAGTCGACCTTACCCCGGTACTGAACGGTCACCCCCCCGGACACAAGATCGCCGAGGTGGACCTCACGATCGTGCTACCGGCGGGCGTTCCCGGGCTGATCCGATCGAACATGCCACTGCAACGAACGACGCAGAACGACCGCGTCGCCTACCGCCTGCTACGCAAGCAGGTCTATCTGACCGAGCTCGTCGTCGTTTACACGACAGGTCCGGTCACCTTGCAGATCGAGAAGTCGATCCAGCCCACTGGTATCGAACCGGGCCCCGTCGAGGTCACGCTGCGTGTGACGAACCTCGGCAAGGACGCCAGCAACATCCTCCTCGAGGACACCTTCGACCCGAGGGACTTTGCTGGCGAGGGGCCTGAGTTCAAGCTCTACGCCGGCAAGGAGAACGACAGGCGCCTCGTCTGGAAACGCATGATCGGCGAGCTCGGTGCCGGCAAGACCATCGAAGTCAAGTTCCGCGTGCGGGCAAAGCTCAGCGTACGCCATCGGAGCCTAGGTGCGGCCAAGGCCACGATCGAACGTCGACTCGTCGGAGTCAGCAACAAGATCAGGCTGCGCGGCAAGTAGGCGTGTCGCTTGGCACACGGCGCCATGCCAGCGGTGTGCCTGCGTCGGGAAATGGGCGTTGCGATCCCTCACGAGCCGATTCGTCGGATCGCGAAGCTCTGCCTCTCCGTTGGCTCGACAGTCAGATACACGAGGTCCCACGCACGCTCGACAACGAACTCGTGCACGGCCTCGATCACGCCGTACCTGATCGATGACACCCAGTTCCCCATCGAGTAGTCGTGTCCGGCGATGATCCCGTTCGGCTTGACCTTGCTCTCGTATGCACGCAGCTCGTCTCGCGTGACCTCGTACGAGTGCGCAGTATCGATATAGACCCAGTCGAAATAGCCGTGTTCGAACTGCGTGGCAGCGTCGGTCGAGAGCTCCCGGTGAATCTGGACGACGCCGCTCTCGATCTCGCGCGAGAAGACTTCATCGCGATTGCCAGGACTTGGTTCGCTCCCACACCTCTGGGCCGCGGGCGGGCACGACGTCGGAGGATCTGAGCCCCAGTTTTCCTTGAAAATCGTCGATGCATTCGGCGATATTCAAGGAACATGACCGAGATCCTCCGAAAATCCGCCCTCGAAGCCCTCGACTCGCTGTTTTCGCTGTTCCCGGCGGTCGCCCTGTTGGGCGCCCGCCAGGTCGGCAAGACGACGCTCGCGCGACAGTTCGCTACCCGGATCGGACGTGACGCCTTGTCCTTCGACCTCGAGGACCCGACGGATCTCCTCGCGCTCGAAGAGCCGAAGCTCGTACTCTCCGAGCACCGCGGGCTCGTGATCCTCGACGAGATCCAACGGCGTCCGCAGTTGCTGCCCGTCCTTCGCGTCCTCATCGATCGCCCCGACAATCCCGCCAAGTTCTTGCTGTTGGGCAGCGCTTCTCCCGACTTGCTCCGCACGAGTTCCGAAAGCCTCGCGGGGCGCCTCGGGCACTTCGAACTCGATGGCTTCGGCATTCACGAGCTCGGGACCGCGGCCATCGACGACCTGTGGGTTCGCGGCGGCTTCCCCCGTTCCTACTTGGCGAAGGACGAACCCGCGAGCTTTCGCTGGCGCGAGGCCTTCGTTCGATCCTATCTCGAGCGCGACGTTCCGGCCGCTGGACTGGGAACCTCGCCGCAAGCCCTCAACCGGTTCTGGGCGATGCTGGCGCATTATCACGGGCAGACATGGAATGCCTCCGAGCTGGCTACCGCCTTCGGCGTCGCGCGATCGACAGTCGAGCGCTACCTCGACATTCTCGATGCCTTCTTCCTCGTGCGTCGGCTCCATCCGTGGACCGAGAATCTCGGCAAGCGGCTCGTGAAGTCTCCAAAGGTCTACTTCCGCGATACGGGGCTCCTGCATTGCATCCTGGGGATCGCCACGCGCGAGCAGCTACTCCGGCACCCGCGCGTTGGAGCCTCCTGGGAGGGCTTCGCGCTCGAAGTCGTGATCCAAAGGCTCGGCGCACGCCGGCGGGACTGTTATTTCTATCGCACACATGGCGGGGCGGAGCTCGATCTCCTCGTCGTAGCCGGAACCGAACGTGTCGGGTTCGAGTTCAAGCGCAGCTCCGCGCCGCGAACGACGCGCGCGATGCACGTCGTGCGCGAGGACCTGGGGCTCGGTCGCCTCGATGTCGTCTATCCCGGCGACAAGACCTTCCCGCTCGCTGACGGGATTCGCGCGGTGGCGCTTTCCCGCGTCGTGAAGGACATCGAGCCGCTGTCGCCCTGACGATCGGCTGGCAAAAAGCTCCGGATTCGCGCCGCGCTGTGCCCGGTTGCGGTAAGACGAGCTGATGGGCCCGGTTGACCTCGAGGTTCTGTTCGATCGCTTCCGGCGTCACGGCGACTCGGCCGCGCTGGCCGAGGTCTTCGACCGGACCGCGCCCGAGGTGCTGCGCGTGGCCATGCACCTCGCGGCGAGCGCGGCCGAGGCCGAGGACCTCGTGCAGTCGACGTTCCTCGCGGCCATCGAGTCGGCCGAGAGCTTCGATCGCACGCGTCCGCTCGTGCCGTGGCTGCTCGGCATCCTGGCCAACCTCGCACGCAAGGCCGAGCAGAGCCGGCGGCGGCAGCCCGATCACGGGCGGCTGTCGCGGCCGCGCCAGCAGGCACCCGACGAGGCTGCCGAGCATCGCGAGTTGTCGGCCGAACTCGCGCGAGTGATCGACGGGCTGCCCGAGCCGTACCGCGGCGTCCTCGTGCTGCACCTGAAGAACGAGCTCAGCGCGACCGAGATCGCCTACGCGCTCGGGCGGTCTCCGGGAACGGTGCGTTCGCAGATCTCGCGCGGCATGCAGCTCGTGCGCCAGGCTCTTCCGGCGAGCCTGGCCGGGGCGCTCCTGGTCGCCCCGGTTCGCGGGCTCGCCGCGATCCGAACGGTCGTCGTCACGCGCTCGGCTGCGCTCGCCGCGGCCAAGGTCGCCGGGATCACTGGAGCTCTCGCCATGAAGAAGACCACTGCGCTCGTGCTCGGTCTCGCCCTGCTCGTCACCACTCCGTTCCTCGTGAACTCGTCTCGCACGCCAAGCGACGAGCATGCCGGGGACGCGGTCGCACCACTGACCGCTACGGTGTCAAAGCCAAAGGACGCGGCCGATGTCGTTCAGTCGACAAGAAACACTGACTCCGGCGAACGACGCGAGACTGCTGCGCGGCCGTCTGAGCGCTTCGGATCCGCGGTCGTCCGCTTGCGGTGGAGTGACGACGGGACCCCGGTGATCCACCGTGGTGTCCGGGTCTACGCATGGGACGCGCCGAACCCGCGCTTTCACGCAGCCTTCGGCAGGACCGACGAGCAAGGCTTGTTCCACGCGAGACGCCTGCACCCGGGTAGAGCGGCCGTCTATGTCAGCAACAGCAACTCCGGGGGCACTAGGGACGTCGTTGCCGGCGAGAACCCCGTGCTCGAGTTCACCGTCGAACGCGTAGGGCGTGTCACAGGACGGGTCGTCGATGCCGGTGGGCGGCCCGCGCCGGGGGCCGAGATCTGGGTCTACGACAACAGCAGCTACAACGAGTGTTATCTGGCAGGTGCGTCCGGTGCTGACGGGAGCTATTCGCTCGAGGTCGGAGCCCGCGGCGGGATCAGCGCCCGCAAGCCGGGCCACGCGCCGTCCTACGTTCAGGACTTCCGCGTGCAGAAAGGCGGAACCGAACAGCTCGAGCTGCACCTGCGCGGCGGCGCCGCGACGGTCGTTGGCACCGTGCGCAACGCAGCCGGGCAACCGATGTCCGGCGTCCACGTGCTCGTCGGCCGCGAGAGTACGCCGATTGCTCCTTTGCCGGGCGGGAAGCAACGAACCGAAGCGCCAGGGCAGCTCACCAGCACGGCTTCCGACGGCACGTTTCGCGTCGAAGGCGTGGCGCCGGGCATTGTGCCGGTCCAGGCCCGGGCAACCGGCTATGGCCCATGGGCGAGCAAGCCGCTGCGACTCGCGCCGGGCCAGACCGCCGAGCTCGCGATCGTACTACGCGAGGCCGTCGTCGTGAGTGGTCATGTTCGCGACACGTTCGGCAATCCGATCGTCAAGGCCTGGGTCGGGTCCGGAGCCTTTGCGGGGTTCGGATCATCGCGTGCCCACTGCGACGCGAGCGGCAAGTACCGCCTGCAAGGGCTGACACCGAACGCGCTCGTCAGAGCTGGAGTCTATGGCGGTGGTCGCGACACAAAGAAGCTCGAAGCCGAGCCTGGACAGACGCTGACCTGGGATCCGGTCTTGAACACAGGTCGCCGGATTCACGGACGCGTCGTCGACGAGTTCGGAGCTCCGCTCGCAGGTTGGAGCGTCAATGTCGATGAGGGCAAGAAGACGTTTGGCCTGACACAGACCGATGCGTCCGGTCGGTTTGCGATCAACAACCGCGAGGACATCGACTACCACCTGGAAGTACGGAAGCCGGATTGTGACTACCCAGTCCTGATCCGCGACCGCGTGCGCCCTCGAACCGATCCCCTGGTCTTGACCGTCCCGGCCGCCGCGATGCCGTCGTCTTACGTCGTGGGCAGGATCGTCGACGGACGCGGGAAACTCCTGCCGGAGACCCGGCTGACCGCGTTCCTCGAACGAACTCGCTCAGCACCCTGGCTGCAGGTCGGCGATGTCTCCGGAAGGTTTCGTTTCGGCCCCTGGCCGGCGGGCCGCTATCGCATGAGCGTTCAGGCCAAGGACTATCCGGAGCTGGACCTCGGGACTGTCGAGCTCGAACCGGGCAAGACCCGCGACCTCGGCATGATCCGCCTGTTGCCTCCCGGGTTCGTCCGGGTCACGGCTACCGACGAGTTCGGGAAGCCGCTGGCGCACGCCTACTACAGCGTGGACACCGTGATGGACATGCACCGCAGTGCCCACTACTGGGGAGAGTTCAATGGCAAGGTCCGGGTCGGCCCGCTCGCACCCGGCAAGTACTTGCTCCAGGTCAAGTGCCGCAACCTGCTTGCCACGCGCTTCGTCGAAGTGAGATCCGGGCACACCACCGAGCTGACCCTTCACGCACGCGCTACCGTCAAGCGGAGGTTGTTCTTCGTGGTTGGCAAGACGGCAGCCCCGGCAACAGTCGAAGTGCTCGTGCGCGACGAGCAAGGTACGCCCGTCGACTTCATGGGCGCTGTTCCCCGAGACGGGGCCACCGCCTGCCAGCTGCGCCTGCCGCCCGGCAAGTATCGGATCGAGGCCACGACCGAGGGCGGTCTCACGGCGACGCGCACGGTCGAGCTCGGTGTCGAGAAGCCGCTGACGGTCGCGCTGAAGTAGGTCGGTCCAGACTCGCGACGGTCAGGGCGCGTGCCCGGATCCTCATGCAACTTTCACCACAGTTCGTGGAGCAGGACGCTAAGATCTCGGGATTCTGTCAACGATGCGGGAGCACAGGATGCAGACCCACCGAACCCTCTTCACGCCGTGCTTCGCGGCGGCTCTTCTCTTCTCTGCCGCGGCTACCAATCAGGCCACAGGCCAGAATCTCTACTCTCAGTCCGTCACGAGATCGCACTCGATGAACGTGCGGATGACGCTCACGAACGCGAAGGGCAACGAGACGGTCCAGATCACGGTGACCAACTCGCCGTCGATCGGCGTCACGGCCCCGGCTTCGTTCCGGACCGACGCGAGCGGCTACGGCGGCTTCAACTTCGTGATTGCGAGCCGAGTCCCGACCACTCCGGTGCAGAAGATCACCGTGACGCTCAAGGCCGCGAGCCTGCCGAACGGACAGCTGACTCGTGAGTACCTCGTCAAGTCCGTCAATGGCGAGATCTACTCGGCCTGGCCCGAGTTCCTGCAGATCCAGGGCGCGTTCTGCAGCCCGGTGACGGATGCCGCATGCCACCTGCAGATCGACCGAACGATCGACCTCGACGGTGACGGGGTCTACGGCGACCGGATCATCGAGAACAACAAGGACAAGCGCGACTGGCTCGACTTCCCGAGCGAGTTCTCGATGGATGTCAACGCGCAAGGGACGAACGCCTGCAACGGCGGCAACAAGCCCGGTGTGTTCTGGCCGTTCGCGGCCAATCGGCAGGTCGCGTTCCTCGCGGACAACCGCAAGGTGACCAACACGTGCACGTTCACGACGCGCATGAACTTCCTGCAGGACATGGCGTTCTCGCCTTCGTTCGGCGGCAAGCCGACCATTTTCGCAACGTCGAGCTCGTACGACACGGTGCTGATCTGTCAGGACACCAACGGCGACGGGAGCATCACCGATCCCGAGATCAAGACGTTCTTCGACCCGACGACACTGGTCAATAACGAGAACTACAGCCCTGACGGCGTCGCCGTCGATCCGACCAACGCCAAGCGCGTGTATTGGATCTCGGACAAGTCGGGCGCGACCGGCTCCAAGACCAACCAGGGCCTGTTTGCACTGACCGACGCCAACAGCAACAACGTCATCGATTCCGGCGAGGTGAAAGCCTCGTGGACGGGCTCCAGCGGCTCGGTCAAGGTCGAAAGCACGAGTATCGACGCGAGCGAGTTCGAGTGCGTCCACGTCGACGGGCAAGGCGGCGTGCTGGTCAACCAAACGGCTCTCGGAACCATCTTCCGCTGGGTCGACAAGAACACGAACGGCGTCGCCGAGACCGGCGAGGTCTCGAACTGGCTGACCTACAACACCGGCTCGGCGCTCACCGTCAACGCGGACTTCAAGAGCAGCAAGCTGCAGGCGCTCCCGGGCACCTACTTCGGCATGAACCTGATCGAGTCCGCGATCGGGGTCGGCACGGGCGGTCGTGACGTCTACTTCGTCGGGTGGGCCATGAGCCAGGGCGCGGGTCGCGGCAACATCTACCGCTGCGAGGACAAGAACGGCAATGGCACCGTCAACGACGCGGGCGAGGTCACGCTGTTCAACGACTTCAGCAAGAGCACCGACCCGTGGCCGCCGGACTTCGTGAGCGGCCTCGACGTCTACACGGTCGACGAGAACGGCAACGGCTCGATCCAGGACAACGAGATCTTCGTCTACGGCGCGTTCCCGAACGGGCCGAAGCCCACCTGCGGCTTCAGCTTCGCGGACCTCAACAACTGGCGCTTCCACGACAGGAACGGTGACGGTGACGCGACCGACCCGGGAGAAGCGGAGCGGATCTCGATTCACCCGACCGGCGCCTACAACCGCGGGCTCGAGGTGATCCCGGGGCCGGTCGACGGCGGCTTCCGCCACACGTTCTACTCGCGGTCGACCGTCGTCACGGTGCAGAGCGCTGCGTGCACGACGAGCAAGGGCAACTACCTGACGCTCGACTTCCTCCGCGAGAAGGTCGAGGAAGGAACCCAGGGCACGCCGTTCGCTGGCAACACCCGGTTCGCCCTCGTCACGCGCAACAACCTGGCCGCCGCCGCCATCGCGATGTCGGCGCAAGAGCTCACTCCGTCGGTTCCGTTCGGCCCCTGCACGCTCGGAGTCCTGCCGCCGGTGTTCACGTTCGCCGCCGCACCGAGCGCGAGCGGCGAGGCTCGCTTCCCGTTCGCGATCCCGGCCGGGCTCGACGGAACGGTCTTCGTCCAGGCGCTCACGCTCGGCACCGGCAGCGAGTTCGTGCTCGGCGAGACGGCGGAGTTCCGGATCCGCTAGCAGCCCGGTGAAGCCCTAACGAATGTCTCTGACACATTTGTTAGGGCCTCCCGCCTCGACGATCTGCGCGAGATGGTCATCGCGGCCCCGAAGAAACGTCCCCGGGACGTTTTTTCGACTAGGCCGTCTACCGGCGAGGGCCGGGAGATTCGGAATCGCCGCGCTGTGCGTCACTTGCGCGGATTGCCGAGCCAAGAACCGTAGACCGGGTTCGGGAGGATGAAGTACGAGGCACCGAAGTCTGCGAAGGCCGCGGGCTTCTTCCGCCGGAGGCTCTGGTCGAGGTTCGGGAAGTCCTCGATGTTGTCCCCGAGGTACATCACGATCTCGAGCGCCGGTAGCCCCGGTACCTGACCGTTCTGGATGCGGTCCCAGCGCGGTTCCTTCTGCGGGTTCTTGTCCCGCAACAACAAGGCATCGAACGGCGCACCCAGCTTGTTCAGGTTCGCCTCGGTATCGGCCTGCATGCTCACCAGCCGATTGCTGACGATCGTGATCCGGCCGCCCAGCGCACGGACGTGCTTCAAGAAGTCGATCGCGCCGGGCACGGCCGTGGCTTCGCGCCGCGCAACCCAGCGTCGCCAGGTCGTCTTGTCGTAGTGGTTCTTCTGCTCCTTCTGATAGAGGGAGTTGTCGAGCACGGTCTCGTCTGCATCCAGCGCCACCGCCCACGTGCCGGCCGCCGGCAACGCCCCGATCGACTGGAGGAAGGTCAACCGTGCTTTGGCACTGGCGTATGTCTGCCGGGTCAGCGCTCGGTACTCCGCGGAGTTCCGCTGCCAGTGCAGCCCGTTCGGCATTCCCTGCCACGTCGAGTCGCCGCCATAGATCTTGTCGAGCAATCCGGCCAGGCGCACGCCGGCCTGCTTCAGACGCAGCTCGACAAGAGGCAGGTTCTTGTAGGCATAGCGATAGCTGTCGGCCGTCGATGGTCCGGGCGGCGTGTAGACCCGCGCTCGATACCCGAGCGACTCTTCGACCCAATCGTCGATCGTCGCGCTCTGCCACTGTGCGACCTGCTGCGGACTCGCGTCGTCGAGAAACTCGGCAAGCTCCGAGAAGCTCAGGCGCGTCGAACGAATCAGGCCCGTGTCCCAGACGGCGTGCAGGTTGGTCTTCTCGCCGAACCACTCCACTCCGATCGTGTTCCCGCCCTTGTCCTTGCCGCGGCCGACGTGAAGAGGCTGGTGCAGGTCCCCCACCAGGTGCACGACCCACTTCAGGGCGATCACCCGGTCTCCTTTCGCGGCCTTGGGGTCCTTCAGAACGGCGATGAACCGCCGCAGGGCCGCGACCGCGTCGCCGGCCGGATTCTTGGTGCTGGTCGCGTAGGTCTGACCGTCCTCGATCGTAACGTAGTGCCACGGCGCGGAGTGTTTCCACTTCGGGTCCGAGCGAATCTCGTCGGGCCACGTGGCCACTTGCGCGAGGGTCTGATGCCCCAGGAGGTCGGCGACTGCCGCGGCCGCCTGGGGTGAGAGGTGGGCCGCGGCGATCCGTCCCACGATGCGGTGCCCGGTCGGCCCGAACCGCGCTGTGGCGGGCGCCAGCGCCGGCTCCGCCGGTGCACGACAGAAGCCGATCGGTGCGGTCAGGCTCATGGACACCAGCAACAGGACTTCGATCGCGAATCCAGACATGTGATCTTCCTCGTCGATTCGGTCACGCGGAGGGTTCGAGCTCGGAGACGTGCTCGAGAACGGCGCTCGATCACACCAGTCCTTCGTGCAACCCAGGAGTCGTTCCCGGAAGAATCGGCCCGTTTGGCGCTTCCGGCACGCCCTATCGATGTCTCACGGCGATATGATAGCTGAGCCCTGTCCGTGGCACGCTGCGAGCTCTCCTAGGCAAGCTCGTCCACCTGGCGCGGGGCGAAGCCACTTCTCTGCCCCATCCGCGGGCCCTACTTCTTTTCCTACTCTCCCCGGAGACCTCTTGATGAGACCTCATTTTGCCTCCTCCGGGCTCCCGTTACGTGGAGTCTGCACCGTCACTCTCGGCCTACTCACGGCGGCACTGCCCGCCCAAGCTCCCAAGCCCGAGCTCGTCAAAGACATCAACACGACGATCTCGTCTTCAGGCGGTTCGAACCCGAACTACTCGCGGACGTATCCGGGCAACGTCTACGATCCTCACTTCCTGCGCAAGCTGCCGAACGTGTTCTTCGCAGCGACCACGACCAAGTACGGCACCGAGCCCTACATGTCCAACGGCACGGCGAGCGGAACGGTCATGCTCGGCGACATCAACCCCGGCGCCGGCGGCTCGAGCCCGTACGGTTTCACGCTTTCGAACGACGGCAAGAAGCTGTTCTTCCGCGCCACCGACGGCAAGACCGGCTACGAGCTGTGGGTCTGCGACCTGACCGTGTCGCCGCCGAAGTGTAGCCTCGTCGCCGATCTCTACTCGGGCAGCTCGTCCTCGAGCCCGACCTACCTCTGCGCGCTCGGGAACAAGATCGTGTTCTACGCGACGACCCCGGCGACCGGCTACGAGTTGTTCATCTCCGACGGCACCGCGGCCGGCACCAAGCTGCTCAAGGACATCAATCCGGGAACGGGCAGCGGCTACCCGCGCTACATGAAGACCAGCGTCAAGGGTGACAAGGCCTTCTTCTACGCCAACAGCGGCTCGACCGGCTACGAGCCCTGGGTCACGGACGGCACGCCCGCCGGCACGATCATGCTCAAGGACATCCGTTCGGGTACGGGATCGAGCAGTCCCTATGGCTGGCAGGACGTCGGCGACAGCACGACGACGAAGATGCTCTTCTCCGCCAGCGACGCCACCAGCGGCACCGAGCTCTGGATCACCGACGGCACACCCGCGGGCACCAAGCTTGTCAAGGACATCTATCCCGGAACCGGGTCGGGCAGCTACACCGTCTACTCGGTCGTCTACAACAACAAGCTCTACTTCCGCGGCAACGACGGTGTGAGCGGCTACGAGATCTGGGAGTCCGACGGCACGGCCGCCGGCACGAAGCGAGTCTTCGACACCAACCCCGGATCGGCGAGCGGCTACTTCTACGACCCGGCCGTCTCCAAGGGGAAGATCTTCTTCCGAGGCTACAACACCACCAACGGCTACGAGCTGTGGGTCCACGACCCGGCCGCAACGACGAACGCGACCCACATGGTCAAGGACATCTACGCAGGCTCGAACGGCAGCTACCCCTACTACATGGCCGCGACCTTGACCGGGAAAGTGTTCTTCCGCGCCCAAGACGGCACTCACGGCTACGAGCTGTGGGTCACCGATGGGACCGCGACTGGCACCATGATGGTCAAGGACCTCAATCCCGGGTCCAGCAGCGGCTATGCCTACTACATCGCCGAGACGACGCCAGGTCGCGTCGCGTTCCGGGCGAACGACGGCCAGACCGGCTACGAGTTGTGGGTGAGTGATGGAACGAGCACCGGCACCGTCCGAATCCCGCTCGAGAAGAACCCGATCAAGAAGACCAACTCGGCGAGCGTCGGCTACATCACCGAGATGAACGGCAAGCTCTACTTCTCGGCCAACGACGGCAAGAACGGCTACGAGCTGTGGTCGAGTGACGGCACTGCCGCAGGCACGAAGATGGTCAAGGACATCAATCCGGGTTCCTCGAGTGGCTACGCGTACTACAACACGCGCCTCGGCAACAAGATCTTGTTCCGAGGCTACACGTCTACAACCGGCTATGAGCTGTGGGAAAGCGACGGCACGGCCGCAGGCACCAAGATCCTGAAGGACATCTACGCGGGCTCGAGCAGCTCGTCCCCGACCTACTTCCAGCGCATCGGTGACAAGGTCTACTTCACGTGCAACGACGGCACTCACGGCTATGAGCTGTGGTCGAGCGACGGCACCGCCGCAGGCACCATGATGGTCGCCGACCTCTACGCGGGCTCGGGCAGCGGCTACGGCTACTACTCGCGTGCGCTGCTTCCGAACGGAAAGATTTGCGTCGGCTACGTCCGCACCGCGAGTCAGGGCTACGAGATGGCGGTCACCGACGGCACCGCGGCCGGCACGAAGGTCCTCGATCTCGTCGCAGGCTCGGGCTCGAGCTACGCACGCTTCATGACTGCCTACAAGGGCAAGGTCTACTTCTCGGCCAACCTCGGCAGCGGCTACGAGCTCTGCGTGACCGACGGCACGGTCGCCGGGACGAAGATGGTCAAGGACGTCTACGCGGGATCCGGTAGCTCGTACTGGTACTACTTGAACACCGACGGCAAGCTGCTCTACGGCCGCGTCTACGACCCCAACGCGGGTGGCTACGAGCTGTGGGCCAGCGACGGCACCGCGGCCGGCACGAAGCGCCTGGCCGACATCAATCCCGGCTCGGGCAGCTCCTACGCTCAGTACCACACGCCGGTCGGCAGCCGCCATGTCTACTTCTCGGCGAATGCGGGCAACACGGGCTACGAGCTGTTCCGCTGGGACGGCAGCAACGTCAAGTACTGGGAGATCTGGCCGGGCTCGAGCAGCAGCTCTCCGTACAACTTCGTCGAGAGCCGCTACCAGTTCGAGACCATGCACGGACAGGTCTACTTCCGTGCAAGCGACGGGATCGTCGGCTACGAGCTGTTCCGGTTCAACAACGGCGCGACTGCCACGAACCGCTACCCGGACTGCAGCAAC
>Ga0055451_10000446_pt1 | contig 16532 bp, 12 predicted proteins | sample China_Galinas_PW_3_FD_57745 | JGI IMG/M metagenome (GOLD analysis project Ga0055451, IMG submission 57745) | Wetland microbial communities from San Francisco Bay, California, USA, that impact long-term carbon sequestration - China_Galinas_PWB_D2 | ecosystem: Environmental > Aquatic > Marine >... | reverse complement strand
GCCGAGGTAGTCGGCGTCGACCTCGCCGAACTTCCCGTAGGCGAACAGCGCGCTGCCGATCGCCGGACCACCGACGGTCATGAACGCCACCACCGGGATGAGTGTCACCATCGTCAGCCGGGTGGCCAGCGACAGGTCGGTGAGCACTGCGGGGATGTTGTCGGCGGCGGCATTACGGCTCAACCGCGGCATCACGACCGTCAGGACCGTCACTCCGATCATGCCGAACGGCAGCATCAACACGATCCACGTGTAGTTGTAGATGGCCGGCCCGGAAGCCGCTGCCGTGCTGGCGATCTGGTTGCTGACCACCAGGCCGATCTGGCTGATCAGGACGTAGAGCACCATCGCCGCGGCCATCGCCCCGAACCGTTTGAGCCGTTCGTCGATACCCCACAGCGGGCGAAGGCCGATCCGCTCGGAGCGGATCGCGACGAACAGCACCGCAGCCTGAGCGACCACACCCAGCGTCGTCCCGATACCGAGCACCAGAAGTTTGGCGTTGCCCATCCGCACCGGATCCACCGACAGTTCGCCGGGCACGACCAGGTACAGGCCCAGCGTGGCGATGGCGACGATGTTGTTGACCACCGGCGCCCACGCCGGCGGGCCGAACACGTTGCGGTTGTTCAGGATCGCCATGAACACCGACGACAGGCCGTAGAAGATCACCTGCGGCAACAGCAGGTAGGCGAACGCGGTCGTCAGCGGTTGGTTGACCTGCGGGTCACCACCGAGCATCAGCCGCACCAGCACCGGTGCCGCCGCCACCGACAGCACGGTGGCGACCAGCAGCAGGCTGGTCGCCAGGGTGACCAGCCGGCGGACGAACGCTTCGCCGCCGTCGCTGTCCTCCCGTTCGGCGCGGGCCAGCACCGGCACGAAGATCGCGGTGAAAGTGGCCTCCAGCACCAGCGCCGCCACCAGGTTGGGCAGCTGATTGGCCACCGAGAACGCACTGGACAGTGCCGCGCCCAGGATTGTCGCCAGCAGCACGATGCGGGTGAACCCGGTGATCCGGCTGACCAGGGTGGCCAGGGCCATTCCCCACGAGTGGGACACCACCGCCGCGTCGGAGAGCTCACCGCGCGCGGCGTGGGCGCGCGGTTCGAGCGGCTGGTCGCCGGCGGGGGTGACTGCCGGTAGCCGCCGGCCCGGGGCGGGGGTTCCCGGTGGGGGTGCGGACCTCATGCCTTGCCGTCCGTCCGGGGCCGGCGGGGCCGGTCGAGGTCGGCAGGATCGGGCTGGCCGCGGAAGCGGTGGTAGAGCCGGCGGCCGACGAGCAGTGCCAGCACCGCCCCGCCGGCCAGGGTGATCGCGAACAACACCTTGCCGTAGGCGTTGGAGTGCACCGAGAGCCGCACCGGCTCGCCGAGCTGCAGCCCGTCGGGGGTCCGCAGCGTGACGTCGACGGCGACACGCTGGGTGAAATGCACCTCGATGGGCACCCGCAGCGGCAGGTAGCCCGGCGGCAGCACCTGCTCTCCGATATCGGTGACGGTCATCCCGGGTGGGGCGTCGACCTGCAGGCGGACCCGGATGGGGACGGCCAGGTCGTTGCGCAGCGCCAGCGGCAGCGGACTGCGCTCGGTGGCCAGGGTGTACGCGCCGCCGGGGTTGACGATCGTCACCGCACCGAACAGATCGCGGATGGTGTTCCCGACGACGGCGAGCCGCTGGCGGGCCAGATCGTTGCGTTCCGACGGCGGTTCTGTCTGGCTCAGCGCACGCAGCATGTCCTCGCGCAGCGGGGCGGTGTACTGCAGGCCGGTCAGCCCGGTGCGCGGGTCGGTGGTCAGTGCCGAGGTCAGACCCCACAGCCGGCCGATCTGCCCGGCGATGGTGGTCACCACGCCGTCATCGAACCGGCCGCGAGTGTCGGCGGGCACGTCGATATCGGTCGCGCTGGTCGGGCCGACGCCTGACGACGCGGAGATGAGCGCGTCGAGCGGCCGTGGCGTCGCCAGCCCGGAGTGGATGGTGGTGGCCAGCGCGGTCAGGATCTGCGCGGCGCCGTCCGGCTGGGGGCTCCACCTCAGAGGCGGCAGCAGGATCTGGTCCCTTGGTTGGGCGCCGGGACGCAGCGCCCGCCACAGCATGGCGCCGAGCGCGTCCTGGCGGCGCGCCACGGTGGAGTCGTGGCCGAGCGGGACGGTCAGTGAGGAGTCGACATAGGTCGGCACCTCCGGGTCGGTGCCCACCGCTGCCAGCGCGGCCCCCACCGCGGGGTCGAACGGGGCCATCACCACCTGGGAAGTCAGCCGCCGCGGCGTCACATCGGCGATGACGGGCTCACCGGTCATCGAGTCCTGCGCGGTGCAACCGGCCGCCGCGATCGCCACGGTAGGCCCCTGGCTGGTGAGCAGATCGACCGCACCGGATGTCAGCGGCCCGTTCCCCAGGACGGTGACGCCGCGGGTGGAGGTGATGCCCAGAATCTGGTCGACGATGTCACCGGCGTTGGTGGTCGCCGCCGCGCTCAGGCCGGGGTCGCCGACCCGGTGCAGCGCGTTGAGATCGGCCTGGGCGTACGGGGTTGGCGTCACACACATTCGTGTGGCCAGGGCGCGCAGCCGATCCAGCCAGGCGATCGCGGCGGCCTGACCGGCACCGGGGTGGGATGCGGTGCCCAGCCCGTCGGGTGCGTCGGACACCACATAGCCGGCGGTCATCGCATTGACCGTCACCAGCAGGTCGGGGTCGATAGCCAGGCACAATGCCCGGGAGACGTCCCCGCCGGGGTCGACGGGCGGGCTGGTGGCGAAGTCGACGGCGGACAGCAGGGTATCGAGCCGCCCGCCTGAGGCAAGCGACACCGCAAGGTCGTCGTTCATCAACCGCACCGGCGTGGTGCCGCCCGGCACGCCCGGCGCGAGCCGCGGCTTGTCAGCCAGCGGCCACAACATCGTCACCGGCACCGGTCTGGTGGTGTCGGGGGCCACCACGTCGGCGACCGCATCACCGGAATCGTCGGTCGGATCGGGCGGCACCCCCAGTACCGGCAGCAGGAACCGGGCGTCGTCCAGGCGGGCGGGCGCACCGTAGTCCGGCGTGCCGTTGACGTTGACCAGCAGCGGGTACACCCCGGGTTCGTCGATATGCAATGACGGTCCCGTGGCCGAGTGGATCGGATAGGAGAAGGTGAATCCGATGGCCTGACCGCGTTGGAGCTCGCCCGACACATCGACGAATTCGCCGACCGCCTGGAACTGGTCGTTGGCTCCGTCGAGGTTGGTTCGTAGGCCCGCCGACGACGTCACCGCCGGGGCGTGTTCGAGGCGGGCGACCACATCGCGCACCGGGCGGTCGCCGACGTTGGTCACCGTACCGGTGATGGTGACCGAGGGCTCACTGGTGGTGGTCACCAAGCCGGGGGTGACGCTATCCAGCCGCACCTGCAGAAAGGCCGTGGATCCGGGCTCGCCGGCGGCCGCCGGGGCAGCGGTGGTCGGCATTGCGAGCAGGGCGAGCAGACCGAGGACCAGCACGATCCGGGACGCAACGCCGACCCGTCGCAGCGCGGTCACGTTCCCGGTCCGCAGCCGTTCGTCCGCGGGCCCGACTGGCGAGGCCCGGCCTCGTCGGAGCGACGGTTGCGGGTGCGCGAATGAGTTTGGGGCCGGCGCCGCGGTGAGGTGCGCGGCAGCGGCGGCAGGGCGGCCAGGCCGTCGGACTGCAACAGCTCGATGAGCTCCCCGGCCACCTGGGCCAGCCGGCGTTCGTCGGCGTAGGCCAGCCGGTCGGGCAGCTCCTCGACGGGCACCCACGCCACCTCGGTGACTTCGAGGTCCTCGTCGCACAACTCGCCTCCGGAGAAGCGCATCAGATAGTGGTGCACGGTCTTGTGTACGCGCCGGCCCTCGGTGACGAACCAGTAGTCGATGCTGCCCAGCGCCGCCAGCACGTGTCCCCGGATCCCGGTCTCCTCGGCGACTTCGCGGATGGCGGTCTGCTCGGCGGTTTCACCCTGCTCGATGTGGCCCTTGGGCAGTGACCACAGCATGCGGCCGCGGCGGTCGACACGGCCGATCAACGCCGCGAGCTGGGTTTCCCGCGGGCCCTCGATTCCGTCGATGACCAGCCCGCCCGCCGAGGTCTCGTGTACGGTACGCAGCCGCTCGGGTGCGCGCCGCTTTGGGCGTGGGTGGTTGGGCTTGGCGGGCCTGGGCTGTGCGCGGCTGGTGTCGGAGGGCTTGGACCCGGTGGTATCGGGCGACTCGGGGCCGCTGACATCGGCGGTGTGTGGGGGCGGACCGGCCGCGCGACGGCCACGGCGCCGACCCCGGCGCCGTCGTGGTTTGGCCTGTTCGCCGTCCGACACCCAAGCGATAGTAGCTGGCACAGGAGGGGCGCCCGCCCACACTCGCCGGTAGTCTCGCGGCCGGGTGAGCAACAAGCCGGATTGCGCTGCTCGTCGTCGGGCCGGTCCCGGTCCGCATCGTCTCAGCGCTGGGTCTGATTGCGCTGCTCGTCGTCGGGCCGGTCCCGGCCCGCATCGTCTCAGCGCTAGGCTCATCCGACGTGCCCGAAACCACCCAGGACGCCGAACTGCTGGCGCGTGCCGCCGTCGCGCTCAACCGGCATGGTGAGCTGCTGCGCGAGATGGGTGCGGTGTTCGCTGCGGCGGGCCACCAGCTCTATCTCGTCGGCGGTAGCGTGCGCGACGCCGTGCTGGGCCGGCTGACCACGGATCTGGATTTCACCACCGACGCCCGGCCGGAGACGGTGCAGCGCCTGATGCGCCCGTGGGCCGATGCGCTGTGGGACACCGGCATCGACTTCGGCACCGTCGGGGTGGGCAAGTCCGGCGACCGGCTGGAGATCACCACGTTCCGCGCCGACAGCTATGACCAGGTGTCGCGCAATCCCCAGGTGTCCTACGGCGACCGTCTCGAAGACGATCTGGTGCGCCGCGATTTCACCGTCAATGCGATGGCGGTGCGCATCACCGCCGAGGGACCGGGCGAATTCATCGATCCGCTGGGCGGATTGGCCGCGCTGCGGTCGGGGATCCTGGACACCCCGGCCCAGCCTGCGATGTCCTTCGGCGACGATCCACTGCGGATGCTGCGGGCGGCGCGGTTCGTGTCGCAGCTGAAGTTCGCGGTGGCCGACCGCGTGCGGGTGGCCATCGAGGACATGGCACCGCAGTTGTCGCGTATCACCGTCGAGCGAGTGGCCGTCGAACTGGACAAGATGCTTCTGGGTGCCGAACCTGTGGTCGGTATCGATCTGATGGTGCGGACCGGGCTCGGTGCGGTGGTGCTTCCCGAGATCGGCGAGATGCAGATGGCCATCGACGAACACCACCAGCACAAAGACGTCTACCAGCATTCGCTGACGGTGTTGCGGCAGGCGATCGCGTTGGAGGGCGAGGCGGGCCCCGATCTGGTGTTGCGGTGGGCGGCGTTGCTGCACGACATCGGCAAGCCCGCCACCCGCCGCCACGAGGCCGACGGTGGCGTCAGCTTCCACCACCACGAGGTGGTGGGCGCGAAGATGGTCCGCAAGCGGATGCGCGCGCTGAAGTACTCCAAGCGGATGGTCGACGACGTCTCGCAGCTGGTGTATCTGCATCTGCGCTTCCACGGCTACGGCGACGGCAAGTGGACGGATTCGGCGGTGCGTCGGTACGTCGCCGACGCCGGTCCGCTGCTGGACAAGCTGCACAAGCTGGTGCGCGCGGACTGCACGACCCGCAACAGGCGGCGGGCGGCGCGGTTGCAGGCCAACTACGACGACCTGGAGGCCCGCATCGCCGAGCTGGCCGCCAGGGAGGATCTGGCGCGGGTGCGTCCCGACCTGGACGGCAACGAGATCATGGAGCTGCTCGGTATTCCGGCCGGGCCGCAGGTCGGCGAGGCGTGGCGGTATCTGAAGGAGCTGCGGCTCGACCGGGGGCCGTTGACCCGCGAAGAGGCCATCGCCGAGTTGTTGGCGTGGTGGAACGAGAAGGGCCAGAGTTCCGTCTGATCGGGCATGGACTATTGCCTTGATGCCGGTGACGGAACGGCTGCGATATGGAGTGGCAGACCCGATGTGGACGTCGACGGGGACGGTGAGCTCGACGGGGTGCGGCTGGACTTCGACGGGGATGGCGCACTCGACGATGCGCTGGCCGATCTCGACGGCGACGGGCTGGCCGACCATGCGGCGCTGGATCTCGATGGTGACCGCATGCCGGAGAGTCTCTACACCGACGACGGGTCGGGCACCTGGGCGCTGAGCGGCGGACTGCCGGCCGGCCATCTGCGCTGGTTCGGTCTTGACGGTGCCGAGCACACCGCGGACGGCCCGGTCGATGTCGACGGTGACGGCCGGGCGGACCGGTTGTTCGACATCGACCGGGACGGCTTGGCCGACCGCGTGCTGCGCGCCGGCGCGGACGGTGGCTTCGACACCGGCTATGTGGACACCGACGGGGACGGGCGGTGGGACGTCAAGCTGGTCGACAGTGACGGCGACGGCAGCGCCGACGACGCCGGCCCGCTGTAGCCGTTCGCGAGTGTGAAACCTCTGCGACTTTCAGCCGGATTCTTCGCAGAGGTTTCACACTCGGCACAGGCTGCGCGCTCAGCGGCCCGCGCTCGGGTTGTTGCGGCGCGGCTCCGCCTTCGCGCTGTGCGCTCAGCGGCCCGCGCCGGGCGGCCCGGCGAAGGCCTGGGCGATCTCCAGCCATCTGGTCGCATCCGGTCCGACCGCGACGAGATCCAGCTCGGCGCGCGGCCGGCGCTGGGTCACCAGATAGCAGAAATCCGCCGCCGCACCGGTCACCCGTTGCGCGGCGTCTTGCGGTCCCCAGCTCCATCGCTCGCGGTCGGGCGCGGTCAACTCCACGCGGAACGGCTCGGCGGGCGGGGTCAGGCCGTGCACACCGAATGCGAAGTCGCGGGTGCGCACACCCAGATGTGCGATCGAGCGCAGCCGCGCCGAGGGCTCCACCTGGACACCCAGCGCATCGGCGATGTCGAGGCCGTGCGCCCAGGTCTCCATCAATCGGGCGGTGGCCATCGAGGCTGCGCTCATCGGCGGCCCGAACCACAGCAGCTTGCGCCCCTCGGGCACGGTCCGCAGTGCCCCGTGCAGCCGGGTCCGGGTGCTTCGCCAGTCGACAAGCAGCTGCTCGGGTGGGGTTGCGGCCAGCTTCTCGGCCGCCTCGTCGACAAAGCTCAGCGGATTGGCCGAGGCGGCGGTCAAGAGCTCGCCGAAGGCGGGTTCGTCGGTGATGGACGTCAGCGCGACCCGGTCCGTCCACAACAGGTGGGCGATCTGGTGTGCAATCGTCCAACCGGGCGCCGGGGTCGGCCGCGCCCAGTGCTGCGTCGGCAGTGGGCCGACCAGGGCATCGAGGGCGGCGCTCTCGTCGCGGAGATCGTCGATGATCGGGTCGGCGGCGGTCATTTGCTCACCCTAGTTGGCCAGTTGCCGCGTCGGCCCACGACGGCGTGCAGCGCCAGGCCCGCCAGATAGATCACCGAACCCGACAGTGCCAGCGCCGGGGAGTGACCGTTGACCGGCAGCACCGCCGCCGACGCGGCGATCGCCAGGATGAACGACACCCAGAACAGTGAATCCTGCACTGCGAAGACGTGGCCGCGCAGCGCGTCGTCCACGTCTATCTGCATGGCGGTGTCGGCGCATAGCTTGACCACCTGCCCGGCGAGCCCGAGCAGGAACCCGCACACCAGCATCACCACGAGCTGGAGGCCGGCGCCCCCGAGCTGAATGACAGCGGCGCTGGCCAGCGCCCAGTTGGCGGTGGCGTAGCGGCCCCACCGCCGTACCGCGGCCGGGGTCACCACATTGGCCAGGAATGAGCCGATGCCGGTGGCCGCGACGAAGACGACGGCGGTTCCCAGGCCGACGACATCGCGGGTCTCGGTGTGCCGCACGATGACCAGTACCAACAGCGAGTTGATGCCGAAGACCATCCGGTGGGCAGCCAGTCCGGACAGTGTGGCGGCAACCGTCGGGGTGTTCAGCGCCGTGCGCGCGCCGTCGACCCATCCGGTCGCGACGGCGTAGAACGCCGAACCGTGGGCGGTCCGGGCGGCGCCGTCCGGACCGAGCTTGTGGCGCGGGAACCGCAGCGACAGCAGCAACGCGACCGCTCCGGGTATCGCCACCAGGAAGATGATCGAGGCGGCCCCGGTGTCGCCGGCACCGAAGATCCAGCGGGGCAGCAGCATGAAGTTGGCACCGAGAAATGTGGCGGTGGCGCCGGTGGCCGTGGCCACCGAGTTCATCGTCACCACCCGCTCGCGCGGCACCACGTGGGGAAGCGCGGCCGACAACCCGGACGTGACGAACCGGCTGAAGCCGTTGACGATGAGCGCCCCGCACAGCACGGCGAGGTCGCCGGCGCCAGCGGCCAGCAACACCGCGACCCCCACCACCAGCAGCAGTCGGCCCAGGTTCGCCCCGATCAGCACCGCCCGCCGATCCCACCGGTCGAGCAACGCACCGGCGAACGGGCCGACGATCGAGTAGGGGAGGAACAGCACAGCGAACGCACCGGCGACCGCCCACGGCTCGGCGGCGCGCTGGGGATTGAACAACAGTCCGCCGGCGAGGCCGGCCTGAAACAGGCCGTCGCCGAACTGGCTTGCCGTCCGAAGTTCCAACAGCCGCCAGAACTCGGGCAAGCTGCGCACCGAACGCCATAGCGACACCAGTGCGCGGGCGTTGACCATCCGAGCCACAGTACAAATATCCGCGTGCCACCCGCCTGTCTGCCACAGCAACCCTGCGGTGATGCCATGATGGTGGGATGGCACAGCCGGAGGAGCCTGAAGATTTCGTCGCGCCCGCGGCGAATCGGGTACGCGCCGGTACTCTGCTGTTGGCCAACACCGATCTGCTGGAGCCGACGTTTCGGCGCAGCGTGATCTACGTTGTCGAACACAACGACGGTGGCACGTTGGGTGTCGTGCTCAACCGGCCCAGCGAGACCGCGGTGTACAACGTGCTGCCGCAGTGGGCCGAGCTGACAGCCAGACCCAAGACGATGTTCGTCGGCGGTCCGGTGAAGCGGGACGCCGCCCTGTGCCTGGGCACGCTGCGCGTGGGTACCGACCCTGCGGTCATGCCGGGCCTGCGGCACGTCGCGGGCCGCATGGTGATGGTCGACCTCGACGCCGACCCCGACCTGATCGCGCCGGCCGTCGAAGGGGTGCGGATCTTCGCCGGCTACTCCGGGTGGACGATCGGCCAGCTGGAGGGTGAGATCGAACGCGACGATTGGATTGTGTTGTCGGCGTTGCCCTCCGACGTCCTGGTGGAGCCCAAGGTCGATCTGTGGGCTCGGGTGCTGCGCCGCCAGCCGCTGCCATTGTCGCTGCTGGCCACTCACCCGGTCGACGTCGGCCGGAACTAGGCCCGGTTACCCGCCTCGACCTCCCCGCTGCGCGACAACCGGCTGGCGATGACCGCGCATACGAACAGCTGGATCTGGTGAAACAGCATGAGCGGCAACATGATCAGGCCGACAGTTGCCGGCGGGAACAGCACCAGCGCCATCGGCAGGCCGGAGGCGAGGCTCTTCTTGGAGCCGCAGAACACCAGCACGATCGTGTCACCGCGATCGAGGCGCGCCAGCCGTCCGGTCATCGCGGTGATGCCCAGCACGATGCCCAGCAGTACGGTGCTGACCACCGCGACCGCGACGACTCGCCACGGCTGCACGCTGCTCCAGATGTGCTCGGTCATGCCGACCGAGAACGCGGCGTAGACGATGAGCAGGATCGTCCCGCGGTCGACGGCCTTGGTCAGCACCGCGTGCCGCGTCACCCATGGGGCCAGCCACGGGCGCAGCAGCTGGCCGGCGGCGAACGGCAGCAGCAACTGCACCACGATGCTGATGATGGCCGAACCGTTGATGTGCGGTGCCCCGCTGATCGGCATCAAGGCCACGACGAGCAGGGGGGTGAGCGCCACTCCGAGGATGTTCGACAACGACGCGGCGACGATGGCCGCCGAGACGTGTCCGCGGGCAATCGAAGTGAACGCGATCGAGGACTGCACGGTGGAGGGCACCACGCACAGGAACAGCAGCCCGGTGTAGAGGTCTGGGGTCAGTACCGCCGGAACCAGCACCCGGGCGGCCAGGCCGAGTAGCGGGAAGACGACGAAGGTCGTCGCCAGGACCAGTACGTGCAGCTTCCACTGACGCACCCCGTGCCAGGCCTGTTCCGGTGACAGCCGGGCACCGTAGAGCGCGAACAACAGTGCGATCGCGATCCTTGTCACCACAGACAGCACGTCGGCGCCCGCTCCGTGAGCGGGCGCCAGGCTGGCCAGCGCGACCACGGCGATGAGCAGCAGCAGGAATGTGTCGACGGGAATCCGTGACAGCGCGCCGTTCATCTGCCGGCCGGCGGGCTCATCGGCAGGACTGAGTGCAGCCTGCGCAGGTGCCGGCGCAGGCTGCGGCGGCTTCCTTGCGGGCAGCGTAGCGCGCGCCCTGCCAGGAGCCGGCCGCGATCGTCGCCAGCGCACCGATGACGCACACGATCAGAATCACGAGCCCGGGTCCTACCGGCGCGGCCAGGGCCACCACCCCACCGGCGGCCAGCATCACCGCAGCCGCGATCTGGGTCGGGGCCACCGCGCGCAGCACGTCTGTGGTGAGATCAACGGCCGGCCGACGGGTCAGAGTCCACAGACCCGTCCCACCGATCAGCGCGGCCAGGCACAGACACACCACGCCGCCAACAAGCATGGGGCAACAATACGAGCCCGGTCCCTAGAACTGCGGAGCGGGCACCGGTGCGCTCGGCGCCGGTGCGACCGCCGTCGAGGGGCTGGGGGTCGCGGTCGGGGAGGTCACCTTGAAGCCGTTGACGATCGCGTCGGTGGCATCGGCGGTGGCCACGACCTGGCTGGCCGATGTGGTGACGGCCAGCGATACCAGGTAGCGATCGGAGCCCGACGTCGCGATGATGTGACGGCGCGAGGTGTTCAACGTCATATCGTTCTCGCGGTAGGTGCCCTCGATCAGCGATGACGGGAAGCCCCCGAAGTCGGCCATCGACGCGTCGGTCGACTGCCAGTTGAACAACTGCTCGCTGTCGACGTAGCCATGGGTGATGGCCTCCTTGGGGTCGAAGTCGCCGACGAGCTTGTAGACCACCAGTTGGGCGTTGGAGGTGTACAAACCGTCACCGCCCTGGCGGTCGGCGATCACCGTGAAGGCGTCGGGAACGTTGGGGTCGGGGACCACCGTCCACCCGGTGGGCATGGGCAGCACGATGTTGAGTGCGGTGAAGCCCGCTGCTTTCTGGGGCTCCATCTCCACGCCCTTCTCCTTGAAGAAGTCGGTCAGCGTGCCGGAGGTGGCGGGAACCAGAGTTTGGGCCGGTGCGGTGGCGAGCGCGGTCGGCGCGGCCGCGCCGGGCAGTGCCGAGGGCGCGATCGCAGGGGTGGCCGCGCCGGGCAGTGCCGAAGGCGCCATCGCAGGGGTGGCCGGAGTGACGGCACCGGTGTTGGCTTCGGGAGCGACGGTGACCGTCTGCGTCACCGTGGCCGGGGACGGGTTGGGCGGTGCCGGAAGGACGGGTTCAGCCGAGGCCGTAGCGCCGGCAAATCCGACGACGGCCGCTGCACCGGCGGCCACACCACCTATTGCTACCCGCCAATTACGGGCGATCCTGATCATGGCAGATGTCCTTCTCGACACGGTCGGGCCTGGTCAGACCCCTTGTCAGGAGGCGACTGTATCCGGGGAGGTGCTCGGGGGGATAGGCCGACAACCCAGCTGGAACCAACCTCTGACCGCTCTGCAATGCAACCGATATCTGGACGCCGCCCGGCCCTGCGATCGACATCACAGCGCACCCACCGCACCGCGGCTGTCACATCATCGGGCCGGAAGGCCCGTCGCGGGTGGGAAGTCCTGCCAGCGGCCCTTATACCCTGTCTGCGTGACCGAATCGCCGACCACTGCTGCGGAGGGCACCCCGGCAGCCGGGCTTGCCGAGGCCGACGCCGACGTGCCGCCAAACCGCTACACCGCCGAGCTGGCGGGCCGCATCGAACAGAGGTGGCAGGAGAACTGGCGGGCCTGGGGAACGTTCAACGTTCCCAACCCGGTCGGTTCGCTGGCACCCGCTGACGGTGTGGCGGTGCCGACCGACAAAATGTTCGTCCAGGACATGTTCCCCTACCCCTCGGGGGAGGGTCTGCACGTCGGTCACCCCCTGGGCTACATCGCCACCGACGTCTACGCGCGGTATTTCCGGATGACCGGCCGCAATGTGTTGCATGCCTTGGGCTTCGACTCCTTCGGTCTGCCCGCTGAGCAATACGCGGTGCAGACCGGCACCCATCCGCGGACCCGCACCGAGGCCAATATCGTCAACTTTCGCCGCCAGCTGGGCCGCCTCGGCCTGGGGCACGATCAGCGGCGCAGCTTCTCGACCACCGACGTCGACTTCTACAAGTGGACCCAGTGGATTTTCCTGCAGATCTACAACGCCTGGTTCGACCGAGACCAGAATAGAGCCCGCCCGATCGCCGATCTGGTCGCTGAATTCGACAGTGGCGCGCGTGTACTCGAAGACGACAGGGACTGGTCGCAACTGTCGGCGGGCGAGCGTGGCGACGTGATCGACGGGTACCGGTTGGTCTATCACGCCGACTCGGTGGTCAACTGGTGCCCTGGGCTGGGCACCGTGCTGGCCAACGAGGAGGTCACCGCCGATGGTCGCAGCGACCGGGGCAATTTCCCGGTGTTCCGGAAACGGTTGCGGCAGTGGATGATGCGGATCACAGCCTATTCCGATCGGTTGCTGGAAGACCTCGACGTGCTGGATTGGCCCGAGAAGGTCAAGACCATGCAGCGAAACTGGATCGGACGGTCCACAGGTGCATCGGTGCTGTTCTCGGCTGCCGGCAACGACATCGAGGTGTTCACCACCCGGCCCGACACGCTGTTCGGTGCCACCTATCTGGTGCTGGCGCCAGAGCACGAGCTGGTCGACCGGCTGGTCGCCGCGCAGTGGCCCGAGGGGGTGGATTCACGCTGGATCGCCGGTGCCGCCACACCGGTCGAAGCCGTAGCCGCCTACCGGAGGGCTATCACGGTGAAGTCCGACCTGGAGCGCCAGGAGAACAAGACCAAGACCGGCGTCTTCCTGGGTAGGTACGCCACCAATCCGGCTAATGGACAACGGGTTCCGATCTTCATCGCCGACTATGTACTGGTCGGCTACGGCACCGGAGCGATCATGGCGGTACCCGGGCACGACCAACGGGACTGGGAGTTCGCCACCGAGTTCGGTCTACCGATCACCGAAGTGATTTCCGGTGGCGATATCTCGGAGGCGGCCTACGCCGGCGACGGCGTCCTGGTGAACTCGAGCTATCTGGACGGATTGAACGTCGGGGACGCCAAACGTGCCATCACCGAGCACCTGGAAGCGGACGGCCGCGGCCGCGCCAAGATCGAATACAAGCTGCGGGACTGGCTTTTCGCACGCCAAAGGTACTGGGGTGAGCCGTTTCCCATCGTCTACGATGCCGATGGGCGAGCGCACCCGCTGCCGGAATCGGTGCTGCCGGTGGAACTGCCGGACATCGACGACTACTCGCCGGTACTGTTCGACCCCGACGATGCCGACAGCGAGCCGTCACCCCCGCTGAACAAGGCCGCCGACTGGGTGCACGTCGAGCTGGACCTCGGTGACGGGCTGAAAACCTACACCCGCGACACCAATGTGATGCCGCAGTGGGCAGGCAGCTCGTGGTATGAGCTGCGCTACGCCGATCCGCACAACTCGGAACAGTTCTGCGCCAAGCAGAACGAGGCCTACTGGATGGGGCCGCGGCCCGACGAGCACGGGCCCGGTGACCCGGGCGGGGTGGATCTGTATGTCGGTGGCGTCGAGCACGCCGTGTTGCACCTGCTGTATTCTCGGTTCTGGCACAAGGTGCTCTACGACCTGGGCTGTGTGACCTCACGCGAGCCGTACCGGCGCCTGGTCAACCAGGGTTACATTCAGGCGTTCGCCTACACCGACTCGCGCGGTTCGTACGTGCCGGCGGCCGAGGTCGTCGAGCGCGAAGGAAAGTTCTTCCTGCCCGGGCCGGACGGCGAAATCGAGGTTTTCCAGGAGTTCGGCAAGATCGGCAAGAGCCTGAAGAACTCCGTCTCGCCCGACGAGATCTGCGACAACTACGGAGCGGATACGCTGCGGGTGTACGAGATGTCGATGGGTCCGCTGGAGGCGTCACGTCCGTGGGCGACCAAGGACGTCGTCGGCGCGCACCGATTCCTGCAGCGGGTGTGGCGTCTGGTCGTTGACGAAAATATCGGTGAGGGAAGGGTTTCCGAGCAGATGAAGCTCGACGAGGAGACCCTGCGCTTGCTGCATCGCACCATCGCCGGGGTGTCCGACGATTATGTCGGCCTGCGCAACAACACCGCGGCGGCCAAGCTCATCGAATACACCAATCATCTGACCAAGGAAGCGATCACCGCCCGGACGGCGCTGGAGCCGCTGGTGCTGATGCTGGCACCGCTGGCCCCGCACCTGGCCGAGGAGCTGTGGCGCCGGCTGGGCCATGAGCGATCCCTGGCGCATGGTCCGTTCCCGGTGGCCGACTCGAAGTATCTGGTGGCCGACACCGTTGAGTATCCGGTCCAGGTCAACGGAAAAGTGCGGGGACACATCGTTGTTGCCGCCGATGCCGATCGGGAGAGTCTCGAGGCGGCCGCACGCTCCGACGAGAAGGTGCTCGCCTTCCTTGCCGGCGCGACGCCCAAGAAGGTCATCGTGGTGCCGGGCCGGCTGGTGAACCTGGTGGTCTAACCCACCCGCCCGCGCGGGCGCACCACCACCTGATGGGTGTGGGCATCGGGCGGGGCGGCTATCACCTCGGCCACGATGCGTGCGACGGTCTCCGGCTTGAGGAACTTCGCAGGGTCGTACTGCCCACCCTCGTAGGCGACGAGATCGCGCTGCATCTCGGTGTCGACGCGGCCGGGGTGCACGCTGGTGACGCGCAACGTCGGTTCGTCGGCGCGCAGCGAGTCGGCGAAGGCGCGTAGCGCGAACTTGCTCGCCGAGTAGGCCGCCAGCCCGGGCGAAGCGTTGAGACCCGACCCGGAGTTGATGAACACGACCTGCCCGCGGGCCGCGCGCAGGGCGGGTAGTAGCGCCAGCGTGAGCGCGACGGCGCCGGTGACGTTGATCTCGAACGTCGCCCGCCACTGCTCGGGTGTGGACTCCGCGACGCGGCCCGGGTTGGCGACACCGGCGTTGTGTACCAGCACATCGAGTCCGGTGAGCAGATCCGCGCTGGCCTCGAACGAGTCGACGTCGGCCAGGTCCAACGGCCAGGTGGTTGCACCAAGACGGGTGGCCACGGCGTCGAGTCGCGGGGACGGGCGACCGGCCAGCAACAGGGTGTGGGTCGGCGCCAGAGCCTCGGCGATCGCAGATCCGATGCCTCCGCCGGCTCCGGTGATCAGCGCGGTGCGCGTTTCCGGGTCGCTTCGCTCTCCCCCGCAAGCGGGTGGGGGTACCTCCCGCTCATGGGGGAGTGGCCCCAACCCACCGTCTGACATGTCGGCAACCCTACCGATCTGCGCCGAAGAGCAGTACGTCGCAGAATGATGAGGTGGCATTCGACTCCAGTTTCGCTCCGGCGCAGCTCGCGGCCCGCGCGGCGTACCTGCTGCGCGGTAATGACCTGGGGGTAATGACCTCGGCGGCGCCGCTGCTCTACCCGCACATGTGGAGCTGGGATGCGGCATTCGTGGCGGTCGGTCTGGCACCGCTGAGCGTGGAGCGGTCCGTCGTCGAATTGGACACCCTGCTCTCGGCGCAGTGGGCGAACGGAATGATCCCGCACATCGTTTTCGCCAGCGGAGTCGACGGCTACTTCCCCGGCCCGGCCCGGTGGGCGTGCTCGGCACTGGCGGTCAACGCGCCCCTTTCCCGGCACACCTCTGGGATCACCCAGCCGCCGGTGCATGCCATCGCCGTGCAGCGCATCCTCGACCGGGCCCGCACCCGCGGTCGTTCCACCCGGGCCGTGGCCGAGGCGTTCCTGGACCGGCGCTGGGCCGACCTGGTTCGTTGGCACCGCTGGCTGGCCGAGGCTCGCGATCAGAGCGAGCACGGGCGGTTGACGCTGTACCACGGGTGGGAGTCGGGGATGGACAACTCCCCGCGGTGGGACCCCGCGTACGCGAACGTGATTGCCGGTGAGGTCCCCGAATATCAGCGCGAGGACAACCACATCATCACCGACGCCAGCCAGCGTCCCTCCGACGGTGAGTACGACCGGTACCTGTGGCTGCTCGAAGAGATGAAGGCTGCTCGCTACGACGACGAGTTGCTGCCGAAGACGATGAGCTTCGCGGTCGAGGACGTGTTCGTCTCGGCGATCTTCTCGGTGGCCTGCGACGTGCTGGCGAATATCGGGGAGGACTACCGACGACCCAACGCCGATGTGCGCGACCTGTATTCCTGGGCGGAACGCTTTCGGACCGGCGTCGTCGAGACCACCAACGATAGAACCGGCGC
>Ga0055451_10000445_pt1 | contig 16571 bp, 12 predicted proteins | sample China_Galinas_PW_3_FD_57745 | JGI IMG/M metagenome (GOLD analysis project Ga0055451, IMG submission 57745) | Wetland microbial communities from San Francisco Bay, California, USA, that impact long-term carbon sequestration - China_Galinas_PWB_D2 | ecosystem: Environmental > Aquatic > Marine >... | reverse complement strand
TCGCCATACGTGAGGGCGGCAGGACCGTCGGAGCCGGAGTCGTCGCGGAGGTCATAGCGTGAGAATAATACTGCTTCTTCAGTGTACCGAGTGCAAAAACCGTAACTACTCGACCATGAAGAACAAGAAGAACACGACGGGCAAACTGGAGATTAAGAAGTACTGTCGAAGCTGCAGGAAGCACACCCTGCATAAAGAGACCAAGGCTTAACGGATGGCAAGGCCAGTAGCTCTAACGGCAGAGCGCCGGACTCCAAATCCGAGGGTTGGGGGTTCAAATCCCTCCTGGCCTGCCACTTACTTGATTGAGGGGATATGTTCGAAAAGATAAAGCAGTTTTTTAAAGAGGTCAAGCTCGAGATAAAGAAGGTCGTCTATCCCACGAAGGACGAGCTCATCGGTTCGACGTGGGTAGTGATCATAACGGTGTTCATCGTTTCCATCTACCTCGGGGTCATCGACCTGGGGCTCTCGAAGCTCGTTAAACTGGTACTGAGGTAGAAATGGCAAAGAACTGGTACGTTGTGCATACATATTCCGGATTCGAAGAGAAGACGAAGCTCACCCTCGAGGGTAAGGTCCAGACGCAGAACCTCGAGGACAAGATAGGCCGCATACTCATCCCGACCGAGAAGGTCATAGAGATGAAGGGCGGCAAGAAGAAAGAGTCCGACAAGAAGTTCTATCCGGGATACATATTGATAGAGATGGAGCTCGACGAGGAGACGTGGCACCTCGTCAGGAACACCCCCAGGGTCTCTGGTTTCGTGGGCGGCGCAAAGCCCATGCCCATACCCCAGGACGAGGTGGACCAGATACTCCAGCAGATAGAGAAGGGACCGGCCGCCCCGGTGAGAACGCAGTACCAGCAGGGCGAGCAGGTGAGGATAATCGACGGTCCGTTCTCGAACTTCACCGGCAACATTGAAGAGGTGGACATGGACCACGGAAGGCTCCGTGTCATGGTCAGCATATTCGGCAGGCAGACGCCCGTCGAGCTTAATTTCTTCCAGGTGGAAAAGAACTAAGGTTTCATATAGAAGGGGAGGATCACAGAGATGGCTAAGAAGGAAGTACTCGCACTCGTAAAGCTCCAGATACCAGCGGGCAAGGCCAACCCTGCCCCGCCGGTGGGCCCGGCGCTCGGACCGCACGGGGTCAACATCATGGAGTTCTGCAAGGCCTTTAACGCCCAGACTCAGGAGATGGGCGACACCATAGTGCCGGTCGTGATGACCGTCTATGCCGACAGGTCCTTCAGCTTCATAACGAAGACGCCGCCCGCATCGGAGCTCATCAAGAAGGCGGCGGGTATAGTCAAGGGCTCGGGAGAGCCGAACAAGAACCTCGTGGGCAAGCTCACGAAAGACCAGGTGAAGGGCATAGCCGAGACCAAGATGCCGGACCTCAACACAACGGACATTGAAGCGGCAATGAGAATAATCGCGGGCACCGCCAGAAGCATGGGCGTTGAAGTCGCCGATTAACGCGGAGGATATAAATGGGCAAGAAAATGGAAGCAGCCAGAAAAGAGATATCGCGCACCGAGGAAGTCAGCCTCGATGACGCAATAAAGCTCGTTAAGGAGCGCGCCTACACCAAGTTCGACGAGACCGTCGATCTGGCCATCACGCTGGGCGTTGACCCGAGGAAGTCGGACCAGATGGTCCGCGGCTCGGTGCTCATGCCGCAGGGCACGGGCAAGACCGTCCGCGTGCTCGTGTTCGCCAAGGGTGAAAAGGAGAAAGAGGCCGAATCCGCGGGTGCGGACTTCGTCGGCAACGACGACCTCATAGAGAAGATCAAGGGCGGCTGGATGGACTTCGACAAGGTAGCCGCCACCCCTGACATGATGGGCGCCGTGGGCAAGCTCGGCAAGATACTGGGCCCCAGGGGCCTCATGCCCAACCCCAAGCTCGGCACAGTCACCTTCGAGGTGGGCAACGCCGTCAAGGAGCTCAAGGCCGGCAAGGTGGACTTCAGGGTCGAGAAGGCCGGAATCGTCCACATGCCCATAGGAAAGGTATCGTTCACGGAGGACGCCCTCAGGGAAAACATCATGGCCGCCCTCGGAGCGATAACCAGGCTCAAGCCCGCCACGAGCAAAGGCAGGTACATAAAGAAGCTTTCTATCAGCTCGACCATGGGCCCCGGCGTAAGAGTTGATGCCGGGAAACTGGAGCTGAAATAGATAGGGTTTTAATAACGCGGGCGTTGCCCGCATTTATCTCAGTCATAGACAGCAGGCGAGATATCTTAATAGTCCGGTCGCTTGAGGGACTGCCTGCCCAGACGCTTTCCCGCGTCTGCTGGGAAAGGAGGTAAATTCTGAACAGGGAACAGAAGCAACAGGCCATTACGGCACTCAAGGAAAAGTTCGAGGCGGCCAAAGGCGTAGTCGTCACCGAGTACAAGGGGATGAGCGTCGCCGAGATGAACGACTTCAGGGACAAGCTCCGCGAGGCGTCCATCGAGTACAAGGTCATCAAGAACACCCTTGCCCGCATAGCTTCCGAGGGAACCCCCGCCGCTCCGGCAAAAGAAAGCTTTACCGGGCCCGTGGGCGTCGCTCTGGGCTATGACGACCCGGTCAGCGTGGCCAAGGCCGTGCTGGACTTCGCAAAGAAGAACGACAAGGTCAAGGTCATGAGCGGGGTCATCGAGGGAGAGTTCCTCGACGCCGCGAGGCTCAAGAGCATATCGCAGCTTCCGTCGCGAGAGGTCCTGCTTTCGATGCTGGCTGGCTGCATGCAGGCCCCTTCGGGCAAGCTCGCGCGCCTGCTTTCGGCAACCGTCACGCAGATGGGTTACGCATTGAACGCGCTTCGCGACAAGAAATCGCAGGAGCAGTAAGAAGAAAAAGTAGAAACTGAATTTAAAAACTAAAAAATTATCAGGAGGACGCATATAATGGCTACAACCAAGGACGAAGTATTCGAGTTTATCGACAACATGACCATAATCCAGATGTCGGAGTTCATCAAGGAGTTCGAGGAGCGCTACGGCGTGTCCGCCGCGGCTCCTGTTGCGGCGGTTGCCGCGGCCCCGGCGGGTGGCGGCGAAGGCGCTGCCGCGGCCGAGGAGAAGACCAGCTTCGACGTCATACTCTCCGCAGCCGGCGACAAGAAGATCCAGGTCATCAAGGTGGTCAGGGAGATCACGGGCCTGGGCCTCAAGGAAGCCAAGGAGCTCGTTGACGGCGCTCCGAAGCCCGTCAAGTCCGGCGTCAACAAGGACGAGGCCGGCGAGATCAAGGCCAAGCTCGAGGAGCAGGGCGCGATAGTCGAAGTAAAGTAGCACCGGTTTCGCATTTGTCGGAAGCAGTTTGATACGCACGACAACCTTTTGGAGAGTGTAGGAAAACATGGCAAAAGCTATTCGAGAGAGAAAGAATTTCGGCTCGGTGGAGCCTGTCTTTGATGTACCGAACCTCATCGAGATACAGACGAGGTCTTACGACCAGTTCCTCCAGAGGAACGTCCCGTCCGAAAAACGGCAGGACATGGGGCTCGAGGCGGCTCTCAGGAGCGTCTTCCCCATAGAGGACTACAACAAGACGGCTTCCATCGACTTCGTCGAATACACCATCGGCGAGCCGAAGTTCGACGTAAGGGCGTGCATGCAGAAGGGAGTCACCTTCGCGTCGCCGCTCAAGATAAAGGTGAGGCTTACACTGTGGGAGCAGGGAGAGGACGACAAGCGCAAGCTCAAGGAGTCCAAGGAGCAGGAGGTCTATATCGGCGAAATGCCCATAATGACCAGCACCGGCACGTTCATCATCAACGGCACCGAGCGTGTCGTGGTGAGCCAGCTGCACCGCTCGCCGGGGGTCTTCTTCAGCCACGACAAGGGCAAGACCCACGCAAGCGGCAGGCTCCTGTACTCGGCCAGGGTAATACCGGCCAGGGGCTCTTGGCTTGACTTCGAGTTCGACACCAAGGACATCCTCTATGTGAGGATTGACCGCAGGAAGAAGCTCCCTGCAACAATAGTACTCAAGGCCCTCGGCTACACCAACGAGGACCTCCTTAAGACCTTCTACCCCATCGAGGAGATCAGCATCACGAAGAACGGGTTCTTCAGGCCCGTCAGCGATATCCTCGTGGGCACGCGCACGAGGGAGCCCATCATGGAGAAGGGCTCCGACGAGCCGCTCGTAAAGGAAGGCAGCAAGATCACCAGGGGCGCTCTTAAGAAGATGGCCGCCGCGAAGATCAAGGAGATCCCACTGCAGCGCAAGGACATCATCGGAAGGGTCACACTCAACGACATCATCGACCCGGAGACCGGCGAGGTCATAGTCGAGAGCAACGAGCTTATCACCGAGGAGGCGTTCGACAAGATAACGGGGCTCAAGATACCCGCCCTGCACCTCCTTTTCATCGACAGCGTGCACTACCTCTCCTCGCTCAGAGACACTCTGCTTACGGACAAGGTCACGCAGCAGGAAGACGCCCTCGTGGAGATATACAAGAAACTCCGCCCGGGCGAGCCGCCTACGATAAACGCGGCCAAGGAGCTCTTCGACGGGCTCTTCTTCGACCCCAAGCGCTACGACCTCTCCGCCGTGGGCAGGCTCAAGATAAACAAGCGCCTCGGCCTCGACACCCCGCTCGAGAACAAGGTCCTAACCGATAAGGACATCGTCGAGATAGTCCGCTACCTCCTCTCGCTCAGAACAGGCAGGGGAGACGTGGACGATATCGACCATCTCGGCAACAGGCGCATCAGGGCCGTGGGCGAGCTCCTGGAAAACCAGTTCCGCATCGGGCTGGTCAGGATGGAGCGCGCGATAAAAGAGAAGATGACCCTCACCGAACTGGAAGAGGCGATGCCTCACGACCTGGTTAACGCCAAGCCGGTAATGGCCAGCGTCAAGGAGTTCTTCGGCTCAAGCCAGCTCAGCCAGTTCATGGACCAGACGAACCCGCTCTCGGAGATAACCCACAAGCGCAGGCTCTCCGCACTGGGGCCTGGCGGCCTTACGCGCGAGCGCGCGGGCTTCGAGGTCAGGGACGTCCATCCGACCCACTACGGGAGGATATGCCCGGTAGAGACCCCTGAAGGGCCGAACATCGGCCTTATCACCTCGCTGGCCTCCTACGGAAAGGTCAACGAGTACGGCTTCATCGAGGCCCCCTACAGGAAGGTCGAAAACGGCAGGGTCACCGACGACATCCACTGGCTCTCGGCCATAGAGGGCGAGAAGGCGGTGGTGGCGGAGTCCCTCACCCCCGTTGACGACAAGGGCAAGATACTCGGCGAGACCGTGCCTGCCAGGATAGGCGGCGACTTCAAGATAGTGCCGCCCGAGGACGTGCAGTACATGGACGTCTCGCCAAAGCAGATCGTGGGCGTATCGGCCTCTCTGATACCGTTTTTGGAAAACGACGACGCCAACAGGGCCCTCATGGGCTCAAACATGCAGAGGCAGGCCGTGCCGCTCCTCCGCTCCGAAAGCCCCGTCGTGGGCACGGGAATGGAGTACGCGGTTGCGCTTGACTCGGGCTGCGTCGTGGTAGCCAGGAGGCCGGGGACGGTAGAGGCCGTGGACTCAACAAGAATAGTCGTAAGCGCCAAGGACGGAGGCGTGGACATCTACAACCTCATCAAGTTCCAGCGCTCCAACCAGGCGACGATAATCAACCAGAAGCCCGTGGTGAACGTGGGCGACAAGGTAAAGAAGAACGAAGTCCTGGCCGACGGCTCATCGACGGACCGCGGCGAGCTCGCCCTCGGAAAGAACGTCCTCGTGGCATACATGCCGTGGGGCGGCTATAACTTCGAGGACGCCATACTGCTCAGCGACCGCCTCGTCAAGGACGATACCTTCACCTCCATACATATCGAGGAGTTCAACATGGAGGCCCGGGAGACCAAGCTCGGCCCCGAGGAGATAACCCGCGACATACCGAACGTCGGCGAGGAGGCCCTCGCGGACCTCGACGAGAGCGGAGTCATCCGCATCGGCGCCGAGGTGATGCCGGGCGACATCCTGGTGGGCAAGGTCACCCCCAAGGGCGAGACCCAGCTTACCCCGGAGGAAAAACTCCTCAGGGCGATCTTCGGCGAGAAGGCCGAGGAGGTCAAGGAGTCCTGCCTGTACGTGCCCCCTGGCATCGAGGGCACCGTCATCGACGCCCGCGTACTTACCAGAAAGGGCATGGACAAGGACTCCCGCGCCAAGGCCATAGAGGATGACGACGTCCTCAGGCTCCAGCGCGACCTCGAAGAGGAGATAAGGCTTACGAAAGAGGAGAACTACAGGAAGATCAAGTCCCTCGTCATAGGCCAGACCCTCGCCGAGGACTTCAAGGAGCCCAGGGCCAAGGAAGCCATCTGCAAAAAGGGCAAGAAGCTCGCCAAGGAGCACCTCGACGATGTAAAGGACGAGCTGCTGGCGAAGATAAAGGTCCAGGACTCAGACGTTCAGTCCAGCATCTCGGCCATCACGAGCGAGGTCAAGCAGGAGATACGCTCCCTTGAGAAGAAGTACGACGACAGAATAGACGCGATAAAGAAAGGCGACGACCTGCCCCCCGGCGTAAACAAGGTGGTCAAGGTCTACATCGCCATGAAGCGCAAGATCGAGCCCGGCGACAAGATGGCCGGACGGCACGGAAACAAGGGCGTGGTCTCGGTGGTCCTCCCGGCGGAGGACATGCCGTACCTTCCCGACGGCACCCCGGTGGACGTTGTCCTCAACCCCCTGGGCGTTCCTTCGCGAATGAACGTGGGGCAGATACTCGAGTGCCACCTGGGCTGGGCCGCCAAGGCCCTGGGCCTGCACGTGGCCGCACCCGTGTTCGAGGGACCCGAGGAGGCCGAGATAAAGTCCATGCTGGATGAAGCTCAGCTTCCGAGGACCGGGCAGGTGCAGCTCTATAACGGCCGCACGGGAGAGCCCTTCCAGAGGCTGGTTACCGTGGGCTACACATACATGCTCAAGCTCCATCACCTCGTGGCGGACAAGATACACGCCCGCTCGATAGGCCCGTACTCGCTCGTCACCCAGCAGCCACTGGGCGGCAAGGCGCAGTTCGGCGGCCAGAGGCTTGGAGAGATGGAGGTCTGGGCGCTCGAGGCGTACGGAGCGGCCCATACGCTCCAGGAGTTCCTCACCGTCAAGAGCGACGACATAAGCGGAAGGGCCAAGGCGTACGAGGCCATAGTCAAGGGCGAGCCCACTTTCGAGCCGGGCATACCCGAGTCCTTCCACGTGCTCATCAAGGAGCTCCAGAGCCTCGCGCTGGACGTAGAATTGCTCGAAAAAAAGACCAAGGGGGAATAGCTCTTGAAAGAAGATATATACACGCTGTTTCAGAGGCCGAAAAGCGCAACCGAGTTCGACGCCATAAGGATCAAGCTCGCATCACCCGAGAAGATCCGGGAGTGGTCGTTCGGTGAGGTCAAGAAGCCAGAGACCATCAACTACCGTACGTTCAAGCCCGAACGCGACGGACTCTTTTGCGCGAAGATATTCGGCCCCGTAAAGGACTGGGAGTGCATCTGCGGCAAGTACAAGCGCATGAAGCACAGGGGCGTCGTATGCGACAAGTGCGGCGTCGAGGTCATACAGTCCAAGGTAAGGCGCCAGAGGCTCGGCCACATCGAGCTGGCCACCCCGGTGGCCCACATCTGGTTCCTCAAGGGCGTACCCTCGAGAATAGGCACTCTGCTGGACATGACCATGAGGCACCTCGAGAGGGTTCTGTACTTCGAAAACTACGTGGTCATCGACCCCGGCGACACGCCGCTTAAGGCCAAGGAACTCCTCAACGACGAGGACTACAAGAACGCGGTCATCGAGTACGGCCCGCGCGTTAAGGTCGGCATCGGAGCCGAGGCCATAAGGGAGCTCCTCAGGGGAGTGGACCTCGAAGAGCTGAGCGTCACGCTTAAAACCTCCATCAGGGAGGCCCAGTCCATCGGCGTCAAGAAGAAGCTCACCAAGAGGCTCAAGGTGGTCGAGGCGTTCAGGAACTCCGGCAACAAGCCCGAGTGGATGATAATGGACGTCGTTCCGGTGCTTCCGCCGGACCTCAGGCCTCTCGTTCCTCTCGAGGGCGGAAGGTTCGCCACGAGCGACCTCAACGACCTCTACCGAAGGGTCATCAACCGTAACAACAGGCTCAAGCGCCTCATCGACCTGAAGGCGCCGAGCGTCATCATCAAAAACGAGAAGCGCATGCTCCAGGAGTCCGTGGACGCCCTCTTCGACAACGGGAGAAGGAGCCGCGTGCTGAAGGCCGCCACAAAGAGGCCCCTGAAGTCCCTGAGCGACATGATAAAGGGCAAGCAGGGCCGCTTCAGGCAGAACCTGCTGGGCAAGCGAGTCGATTACTCCGGCCGTTCGGTCGTCGTCGTCGGCCCGGACCTCAAGCTCCACCAGTGCGGTCTGCCCAAGAAGATGGCTCTCGAGCTCTTTAAGCCTTTCATATTCAACAAGCTCGAGGAAAAGGGCATAGCCACTACCATCAAGCAGGCCAAGAAACTCGTCGAGATAGAGATGCCCGAGGTCTGGGACCTTCTGGACGAGGTCATCTCCGAACACCCCATCCTCCTTAACAGGGCCCCGACCCTGCACAGGCTGGGCATACAGGCCTTCGATCCCATACTGGTCGAGGGCAAAGCGATAAAACTTCACCCGCTGGTCTGTACCGCCTTTAACGCCGACTTCGACGGCGACCAGATGGCGGTGCACGTGCCGCTTTCGGTGGAGGCGCAGATCGAGGCCAGGGTGCTCATGATGAGCGTGAACAACCTTCTCTCGCCCGCAAACGGCAAGCCCATAGTCTCGCCCACGCAGGACATGGTCCTGGGCGTCTACTTCCTCACCAAGGAGAGGACAGGCGCGAAGGGCGAAGGCAAGATCTTCAGCGACATCGAAGAGGTCAGAAGGGCATACGACGCCGGCGTGGTCGAGGAGCACGCGGCCATCAAGGTGCGCCTGAACGGCAGCATCACCGAGACCACCTGCGGCAGGGTCATCTTCAGCGAGATACTGCCCGAGCAGGTGCCGTTCGATATGGTCAACAGGGACATGACCAAGAAGCAGATAGCGCAGATCATCGAGTACGCCTTCAAGGAGGCCGGAAAACGCGAGACGGTGGTGTTCATGGACAAGCTCGAGAAACTCGGCTTCGAATACGCCACGCGTTCGGGCATGTCCATCTGCATGGCCGACATGCACATCCCCTCGAAGAAACCGCACCTCATAGATAAGGCCGAGCAGGAAGTGCTCGAGATTCAGAAACAGTACTCCGGCGGTCTCATCACGCACGGCGAGCGCTACAACAAGGTCATCGACATCTGGGCCAACGTCACGGAGAAGGTCGCCGACGAGATGATGAAAGAGCTCGGCGCCCAGGAAGAGGGAGAAGTCAAACTCTCCCCCGACCAGCTCCTTCTGAACCGCTCGTTCAACAGCGTATTCATGATGGCGGACTCCGGCGCCAGGGGCTCCACGGCACAGCTCAGGCAGCTGGCCGGAATGAGGGGACTCATGGCCAAGCCTTCGGGTGAGATCATCGAGACCCCGATCACGGCTAACTTCAGAGAGGGCCTCTCGCCGCTGCAGTACTTCATATCGACGCACGGCGCCCGTAAGGGTCTGGCCGACACCGCCCTTAAGACCGCCAACTCCGGTTACCTCACCAGAAGGCTCGTGGACGTGGCGCAGGACGTCATAGTCACCGAGGAAGACTGCAAGGTCACCGACGGCATCACCATCACCTCCCTCGTCGAGGGCGGCGAGATAATCCAGCACCTCGAGGAGCGCCTGGTTGGCCGCTTCGCCGTGGAGACCATCAAGGACCCCGTGACGAACAACATCGTAGCCAAGCGCAACGATTTCATTGACGAAGTGCTGGCAAGGAAGATAATCGAGGCCGGCATCGACAAGGTCAAGATACGCTCCGCCCTCACCTGCCAGAGCTCCTACGGCGTATGCGGCCGCTGCTATGGCCGCGACCTGGCAAAGGGCTCTCACATAGACATAGGCGAGTCCGTTGGCATCATCGCCGCGCAGTCCATCGGCGAGCCGGGCACGCAGCTTACGATGAGGACGTTCCACATCGGCGGCACGGCGGCGAAGGTCGTGGAGAAGACCGAGCTCGAGGCCAAGAACTCGGGCCACGTGAAGTTCATCGACCTCAGCACAGTTAAGAACCGCGAGGGAATGCTCGTCGTCATGAACCGTAACGGCTTCATCGCCATAACCGACGCCAAGGGCAGGGAGAAGGAGAAGTACTCCGTTGTCTATGGCGCCAAGCTCCTCGTGGCCAACGACCAGAAAGTGGAAGTGGGCCAGAGGCTCGTGGAGTGGGACCCGTACTCAAGCCCGATACTCACCGAGGTGGGCGGAAAGATAGCGCTCGGCGACATCGTAGAGGGCACCACCGTCAAGGAAGAGGTCGACGAGACCACGGGCCTTTCGCACAAGGTCATAATCGACTACCCGGCCAACATGAGGCCGAGGGTCTCGATAAAGGACGCCACGGGAAAGAGCACGCTCAAGCTGCCGAGCACGGGCAGCCTCGCGCGCTACCTCCTGCCTTCGGGCTCTCACGTTCTCGTCGATAAAGGCGACATGGTAGAGCCGGGCGACGTGCTGGCGAAGATACCGAGGGAGACCACCAAGACCAAGGACATCACGGGCGGTCTGCCCAGGGTCGCCGAGCTCTTTGAGGCCAGGAGGCCGAAGGAGCAGGCCGTCGTCGCAGAGATAGACGGCATGGTGGAGTTCAAGGGCGCCCACAAGGGCATGCGCGTGGTCGTCGTCAAGGGCGGCACCGAGACCAGGGAGTACCTCATCCCCAAGGGCAAGCACGTCAGCGTGCACGAGGGCGACTGGGTCAAGGCCGGTGAGCCCCTCATGGACGGCTCCGTCAACCCGCACAGCATACTGGACATCCTTGGCCCCAACGAGCTTCAGCGCTACCTCGTCGACGAGGTGCAGAAGGTCTACAGGCTCCAGGGCGTCACGATCAACGACAAGCACATTGAGATAATCGTTCGCCAGATGATGAAGAAGGTCAGGATCGAGGACCCCGGCGACACGGACCTCCTTATCGGAGACCACATCGACAGGATCTTCTTCCAGAAGACCAACGAGGAAACGAAGAAGCAGGGCGGACAGCCAGCGCAGGGCAAGCCCCTTCTCCTCGGCATAACCAAGGCCTCGCTTACGACCGACAGCTTCGTCTCGGCCGCCTCGTTCCAGGAGACCACCAGGGTCCTCACCGAGGCCGCCATTAAGGGCGACGTCGACGCGCTCAGGGGCCTTAAGGAAAACGTCATCATGGGCAAGGTGACCCCGGCGGGCACCGGCATGGCCAAGTACCGCAACACCTTCGTAACTCGCGAGTTCTTCCCCGTCTTCGCGGAGCCCGAGGCTCAAGAGGCCCCCGAAGAGGCCGGCGAGGACAGCGACTAATCCGACCATTCTCATCCTGCCCCAAAGTCTGTATAATATTGGGGCAGGATGAGGTTCATCGCAGATGCAATGCTCGGCCGCCTGGCGAGGTGGCTGCGGCTCATGGGCTTTGATACCCTCTATTTCGCGGACATCAGCGACAGGGAGCTCCTCAGGCTCGCCAAAGGGCAGGAGAGAACTATATTGACCAGGGATACGGGGATTTTAAAGCGCAATATCGATGGATGCTTCCTCGTCGAATCCGACGACGTCTTCGAACAGCTCGAGCAGGTCTTCCGCCAGCTCCGCCCCACCCCGCCCGGCGATATGCGCTGCGCCAATTGTAACGGCGCCCTCTCGGAAGTCGCGTCGAAAGACGAGATAGCCGACTCCGTGCCCGAATACGTCCTCTTAAACCACAACCGTTTCCTCAGGTGCGCCGATTGCGGCAACGTCTACTGGGAGGGCTCGCAGTACGTGGAGATAAGGAAACGCATGGGCGAGATACTCCGGGCCGCCGGGGAAGGAGGACGCTGATGGACCTAAGAAGGCGTCTTGCCTTCGCGGTCTTCCTCATCATGCTCGTCATAGTGACGGGCACGGCGGGGTATGCTATATTGGAAGGGTGGAACCTCTTCGATTCTCTCTACATGACCGTAATAACCATTACCACGGTCGGGTTCCAAGAGGTGCACGAGCTATCGAAGGCTGGGAAGATATTCACGGTGCTGCTCGTGTTCTTCAGCGTGGGGGCAGTGTTCTACGCGCTGAACTTCGCCGCCAGAATAATAATCGAGGGAGAGATAAAGGACGTATTCGGGAGGAAGAAATTGCAGAACACAATTAATAAACTGCGCGGACACTACGTCGTCTGCGGATACGGCAGGATGGGCCATATCATATGCGAAGAGCTCAAGCGCAGGGGCACGGCCTTCGTCGTCATCGAGAAGATACCCGAGGCCGTCGAGGCCGCCAAGGAAAGCGGAAACCTCGTGGTCGTGGGCGACGCCACCCGCGATGAGGCGCTCACCGAGGCGGGAATCGAGAACGCCACGGGCCTGATCTCCGTGCTGCCCTCCGACGCCGAGAACCTCTACGTGGTGCTCAGCGCGAGGGGCCTCGCGCCGTCGCTTAACATAGTGGCCAGGGCCGTCGGCGAGGGCTCTGAGCAGAAGCTCATCAGGGCCGGCGCAAACAGGGCGGTATCTCCGTACCACATCGGCGCTCTCCGTATAGCGCACATGCTCCTGGCCCCTACCATGGTGGACTTCATAGAGTTCACCACGCAGGCGGGCAACGTGGACGTCTGGATGGAAGAGATACCGGTGGCCGAGGGCTCCACCATCGCGGGGCAGTCGCTCGACCAGCGCGGAATAGGAAAGGAGCTCGGCATTATAATCGTCGCGATCAAGAGCCGCTCGGGCCAGCTCCAGATAAACCCGTCGTCCAAGACCGAGATAACCCCCGGCGATACGCTGGTGGCCATTGGCGAGGCCACGAAACTCAATACGCTGAAGGAGCTCGCGGGCAAACACTGAGGAGGGCCGCCTGGTTTGAAGGGAAATATTCTCCTAATAGCCGCAGCCACGTTCATCATCTCCCTCATAGTTACGCTTAACCTCTTTTTCAACCAGAACTACCAGTCCGAGATGGCCCAGCAGATGAGCACCCAGCAGCTGCTTTTGGCCGAGACCATATCGAGCGACATCAAGCGCAATATGGGACACCTTCGCGACATGACCATATCGCTCTCGAACCTCCTGAGCGACGTCTCGCTCGAAAAGCCCGCCGTCGAACATCTCATCAACGACGCCTTCACCGACATGGTGGCTGACTCGGACATCTCGCTTAAGGTCTACGGCCCCCGGGGCAGGCTAATGTACGTCTCGCCCCCCGGCGCCCCGACCGGCGAAGACGCCGAACTCATCGCCTCGGCCAAGGGCACCATGCCCGGCACGGCGGCGGTGCTCGACAACCCCTACCACCACGGCATTAGCTTCGCGGCTCCCATAGTCCGCCGCGGCGGGACCTCGGGCACAGTGCTCCTGGATATCCCCGTGGAGGCCATAACCGCGCGCTTCCTTCTCCCCGTTAAGACCACGGGCCCATCGCACGCCTGGATGATGGACCAGTCCGGTACGCTGCTCTATCACCCTTTCATGCCCGAGATGGTGGGTAAGAACCTCAACCGCGCCGACGAGACATGCTTTGAGTGCCATAAATCTTTCGCCGTGGAAAAGAAGATCCTTAGCGGAGACACGAACGAGGTGCAGAGCTACGTGGCCCCCTTCGGCGAGGACAAGATAATCGCCTCGGCCAAGGTGACCCTCTCGCCGACGCGCTTCTGGATAACCTGCGTTTCCATCCCCTACTCCGAGGTCACGGCCAGCATCCGAAAGAGCATGCGCATGCACAGCATACTGATAGTGGCCATCTTCGCCGCCACGGGCCTTGGAGCTTTCACCATGGTCGTCATTAACAAGAAACGTCTCAGGGCCGAGGAGCACGCGCGCCACGAGGCGGAGCTCGAAAAATACGCCCACGAGCTCGAGACCGCCGTGGAAAAGCGCACCCTCGAGTTGATAAGCGAGAAGGAAAAGCTCGACGCCATAGTGGGCGCGATGGAGGTGGGCCTCTTCCTTGCCGACCGCGACAAGCATATCACATGGGTCAACAAGACCCTCGAGGACTGGCTCGGGGGCAAGGAGGCGGCCATGGACATCACCCTCGACGACATCTACGGCGGCACCGAGGTCCAGAGCTCCGTCGCCCACGACAGGATGATACAGGAGCTCGTCCATAAGAAGCTCGGCACGCGCGAGGGCTACTTCCAGATAACCACGACGCCGCTTGCCGACGCCGAGGGCCACATGCAGCTCCTGGGGCTCATCACCGACGTCACGGAGATAAAGAAGTTCGAGGAGCAGATGGCCCATTCCGAGAAGCTCGCGTCGCTGGGGCGACTCACGGCGGGCATCGCGCACGAGATAGGCAATCCACTAACCTCGGTCTCCTCGTTCCTTCAGATACTTCGCGAGATGGAGTCCGAGGACTTCAAGAAGGAAAGCCTCGATACCGTCATGTTCCACATAAACCGCATAGCCGACATCGTGCGCCACCTCTCGGGGCTCTCGAAACTTCCGCCCACCGAGATGAAGGAGGTGCAGGTTAACGACGTTATAGACTCGTCGCTCGGGCTGCTCCAGTTCGACAAGCGAGCCAAGGCAGTCAAGGTGAACAAGCGCCTCGGAGACGTCCCCCTCGTGGTGGCCGACGCGAACCAGCTTTCTCAGGTGTTTTTCAACCTCATGCTAAACGCCGTTGACGCCATGGCCGACAGCGGCGAGCTCACCATCACGAGCAGGCGCTGCGACGGCGAGGTTTGCGTGGAGTTCGAGGACACGGGCCCCGGCATATCGGAGGAGAGCATCACCCGGGTCTTCGACCCGTTCTTCACCACCAAGGCCAAGGGCACGGGGCTCGGCCTATCCGTTAGCTATGGTATTATTAAGAGGCTTGGCGGAGAGATTACGGCCACGAACGTGGAGCCCCACGGCGCTCGCTTCACGGTAACTTTACCAATGGTGAAAGCATGAGCAAAATACTCGTAGTCGACGACGAAAAAGACATCTGCAAGGCCCTGGAGTTCCTTCTTCTGGGCGAGGGCTACGAGGTCAGGACCGCCAACAGCGCCGAGGTCGCAGTCGAGATCATCAAGAAAGAACCCTTCGACGTAATTCTCTCGGACCTCAAGATGGAGAACATGGACGGCCTCGCCCTTCTGGAGGAGGTCAGGAAACTCCGCCCCGAGACCGCTGTCATCCTCATGACGGCCTACGCCTCGGTGGAGTCCGCCGTGACGGCCATGAAGATGGGCGCGCAGGACTACATCGTCAAGCCATTCATCAACGACGAGATCCGCATTACCGTAAGGCGCGCCCTCGAAGAGATGCGCCTCCGCACGGAAAACGTCGCCCTGCGCCGCGAGCTGAGCCAGCACCGTGAAAAATGCAAGAGCGTGGTCTACGAGTCCGAGAGCATGGACAAGATATTCGACCTGATAGACGACGTGGCACCGACGAAAAGCAACATCATTCTGCTCGGCGAATCGGGCACGGGCAAGAGCCTAATAGCCGAGGTGATACACTGCACGAGCCCCCGCAGGGAAGAGCCGTTCATGTCCATTAACTGCTCGGCCATCCCCGAAAACCTCCTTGAGTCCGAGCTCTTCGGCTACAAGAAGGGCGCGTTCACCGGGGCCACCGCGGACAAGAAGGGCCTCATCCAGATGGCGGACAAGGGCACCCTGTTTCTCGACGAGATAGGCGACATGCCCCCGGCGCTTCAGGCCAAGCTCCTCAAGGTCATAGAGACGGGCGAGGTCCTTCCCGTGGGCGACACCAGGACCGTGCAGACCGACGTGCGCCTCATCACCGCCACGCACCAGGACCTGGAGAAGAAAATAAAGGAAGGCAGTTTCCGCGAGGACCTCTACTACCGCATTAACGTGATAGAGATAAGCATACCGCCGCTCTGGCGCAGGCGCGAGGACATCCCGCTGCTGGCCGAGCACTTCGTTAAGAAGTTCGCACAGGCGAACGGGAAGAATATCACCGGCCTCACCAGGGACGCCATGGACGTGGTGCTCAACTATAACTGGCCGGGCAACGTGCGCGAGTTCGCAAACGTGATAGAGCGCGCCGTGGTGCTGGCAAGGGGCGAGCTAATAGACGCGCGCGACCTGCCGGGCAAGCTGAGCCTCAAGACCGAGGCCGCCCACTCCACGCTTAAGGACATGATGCTCGAGTACGAACGAAACGCCATCATCTCGGACCTCGAGGCCCACGGCCACGACAAGGAAGCCACCGCCCGCACACTCGGAATAGACCTCGCCACCCTCTACCGCAAGCTCAAGAAGTTCGGCATCGAAGGATAGCGGTTATACTATAGGCATATATATGAAGAACACGTTCAAGAACACGGAGACGCCGTTTAAGGATGAGCCCCGCAGGAAGGGCTACATGAGGGTCTTTTCGAGCCCCGTATATCTTGGTTTGGGCGCGGTTCTCATCTTCGCCATCGAGCTTTCCGTCATGACGCTGCTCACCGTGTGCTGTTCGATGTCGAGCTTCTGGACCGTCATCGTGGACTCGAC
>Ga0055451_10000441_pt1 | contig 16636 bp, 10 predicted proteins | sample China_Galinas_PW_3_FD_57745 | JGI IMG/M metagenome (GOLD analysis project Ga0055451, IMG submission 57745) | Wetland microbial communities from San Francisco Bay, California, USA, that impact long-term carbon sequestration - China_Galinas_PWB_D2 | ecosystem: Environmental > Aquatic > Marine >... | reverse complement strand
GGAGGATGCAGCACCGCTTCCTGACGGGCGCGGCTCGGAAAAACTGTTCTCACACACGCTCTGAGACGAAAGCTCATTCGTCACATTTTCCTCCTGGGCTGCGGCCGCCGTGCGTATGATGGCTTAGAGCCTATCCCAGAAACTCCATCTGGGTGCCATCGGCGGCTCGTCCGCCAGTGCCGCCCTGCGACCGTCGACCGATTTTGAGACAGGCTCTTTTTGGCATACGACACCATTCCCCCCCCCTTTTCTGCCTGTCGAGGATACGCTGATGGCGGATCGCAGAGCGCACCCAGCCGGGGCTCGTGGGTCCCGTTCGAAGAAAGAAAAATGACTTGACTTATATGGAGGGGGGGGGGGGAGAATGGAAGGGGTAAGGCCGCTTGGGGATGGCGAGTGGCTGAGTCAACGCTGGCTACGAGGGAGCCGTCGGCCGGCGTGCTCGCGACCACCAGGGTCGCAAGTGTGGAGGCTGCGCATGACGGCTCGATCACCTGTCTGTATTGGTTCCTTCCTTCTTGCGTTTTGGGTCGTGTCCACCGCTACAAATGCCGTTGATGTCTGTCCGGCACTATATGTCTTCGACGGCGTGGCCGAACGCGACTACATGGGGACGTCCATGTCCGGAATCGGGGATGTGAACGGCGACGGGTGCGACGACTTCCTGGTCGGCGCGGTGGGCTACGACGATCCCGATACGGGCGGAACCGGTGCCGTCTATCTCATCTCCGGAGACACCGGCAGGGTGTTGCACGAGTGGTTCGGCGAAGACACGGGACTGGGCGGCGGCGGCGGATTCGGTGTCTATCTCGCCGGCGCCGGTGACGTCGACGGTGACGGCGTCCCTGATGTCATTACCAGTGCGAATTCCTTCTATGTTGATGGCATGAATCGCGCCGGGCGTGTGTACGTCTACTCCGGCGCCACCGGCGACCTGATCTGGTCGTGGGACGGCGACCGGCAGGAAGGGTTCTTCGGCAAGGGTATTGGTGGGGCCGGGGATGTCAACCACGACGGATTCGCCGACCTGGTCATGGGGCAGCCCGGTATTAACGTGGAGGAGACCTTTGCAGGCAGGCTATACGTCTACTCCGGCGTAACCGGGGAATTGCTGTGGTCGAGACCCGGTGACGATGTCTCCGACCATTTTGGCGAGGCGGTCGCCGGAATCGGCGACTTCAACGGCGATGGGACGGACGATATCGCTGTCGGCGCGCCCTGGCACAATCCGGGCAAGGTCTATGTGGTCTCCGGCGTGGACGGCGCCACACTCTGGTCCCAGGAATACCCTTACCCGAACGTGCCGAGTGGCTTCGGATACATGGTCGCCGGCGCCGGCGACGTGAACCGCGACGGCTGCGCCGACGTCGTGGTAGGTGCGTACCTCGACAGCACCCTGGGCTCCGGCAGCAATAACGGAAGCGTTCGCGTGTTTGCAGGCCCGCTGGGAGACCTGCTCTGGTCCTGGGAAGGCGAAGCCGTCACGGATTTCTTCGGCTACTCAGTGGATGGTGCGGGGGATGTCAACGGTGACGGCGCGGCGGACCTGGTGATCGGCGCATACGGTCATTACGGACCCGCCGGATGGGCGAGCGGCAAGGCCTATGTGTACTCCGGTGCCACGGGTCGGGTGTTGTGGTCCGCAACCGGCGAAACTGGTGGAGACATTTTCGGCGAAGCCGTCGCAGGCGTCGGCGATGTCAACGGCGACGGGCTGGCAGATGTGGGCGTGGGCGCAAAGTGGCACCGCAGAGACGCGGGCGTCAATGTCGGGCGGGCGTATATCTTTGACTCCGTGCCGCGCGGCGACTGTGACTGCAGTGGTGCATTGGAGATCGAGGATTTTGTCGCGTTTTGTGGATGTCTTGCCGGTGCCAACGTCCCGTGGCGGTCCGATGCATGCGCCTGCGGCGACCTGGATGGCGACGGTGACGTGGACTTGCACGATTTCGCCGTGTTGCAGGCGTCCTACGGTGGCCCGGCGTAGGGGTTGGGGAAAGTCATATGTGTGGAGGTTGCCGATGACGGCTCGAAGATCCACCTGCATCAGTTTTTTCCTTCCGGCTATCTGGCTTGCCGCGCCGTCCACGTATGCGGTCGATTACTGCCCGCCCTTGTACGTGTTCGACGGCGTGGCGGCACGCGATTACTTGGGTGCTGCCATGTCCCGGTTCGGGGATGCCGACGCCGATGGCTGTGACGACGTGTTGGTTGCCGCACCGGGGTACGACGATCCCGACACGGGCGGCACCGGTGCCGTCTACCTCATCTCCGGTGACACCGGCAAAGTGCTGCTCGAGTGGTTCGGCGAGTACACCGGAATGGGCGGCAGCGGTGGATTCGGCGGTTATGTCGCCGGCGCCGGCGATGTCGATGGCGATGGTGTGCCCGATATCATCACGAGTGCCCATGTCTATCTGGTTGATGACCTGAGTCGCGCCGGGCGGGTGTATGTCTATTCGGGCGCCACCGGTGACTTGATCTGGTCGTGGAACGGCGATCGCTACGAAGGTTTCTTCGGCAAGGGGGTTGACGGGGCCGGGGATGTCAACCACGACGGGTGTGCTGACCTCATCGTAGGCCAGCCCGGTCTGAACGATGAGGAAACCTTCGAAGGAATGGTGTACGTGTACTCCGGCGCCACCGGGGAGTTGCTGTGGTCAAGACAGGGTGACGAGGTCTCCGACCATTTCGGGGAGGCAGTGGCCGGTATCGGCGATTTCGACGGCAATGGGACCGACGATGTCGCCGTCGGCGCCCCCTGGCACAACCCCGGAAAGGCCTACGTGCTGTCCGGCGCGGACGGAGATGTTCTCTGGTACCAGGAACACCATCACCCGGACATGCCCAGCGGCTTCGGGTATTCAGTGGCAGGGGCCGGCGACGCGAACCGCGACGGCTACGCCGATGTCGTGGTGGGCGCTTACCTCGACAGCACCCTGGGGTTCGGGAGCAATAACGGAAGCGTTCATGTTTTCGCGGGTCCGTCGGGTGACCTCCTCTGGTCCTGGATAGGTGAGGCCGTCACGGATTTCTTCGGTTACTCAGTGGACGGTGCCGGGGATGTCAACGGCGACGGCGCGGACGACCTCCTCATCGGCGCCTACGGTCACTACGGACCCGCCGGATGGGCGAGTGGCAAGGCCTACGTGTACTCCGGTGCCACAGGTCGGGTGCTGTGGTCCGCGACCGGCGAAAATGGAGGGGATATTTTCGGAAATGAAGTCGCAGGTGTTGGCGACGTGAACGGCGATGATCTCGCCGACGTAGGCGTGGGTGCGGTTTGGCACCGTGGGATTGCGGGGGTGAACGTAGGTCGCGCATACGTCTATCGCCCCGTGCCGCGGGGTGACTGCGATTGCAGCGGCGCGATCGAGATGAGCGATGTCGCTTCGTTTTGTGAGTGTCTTACCGGATCAAGCGTCTTCTGGAGGATTGACGGGTGCGGTTGCGTCGACCTTGACGGTGACGGCGATATCGACCTGCGTGATTTTGCGATGTTCCAAGCGTCCTACGGTGGCGTGCCGTAGGAGCCGACGAGTGCGCGGTACATAGTTTTTCTGACTGACGAAGAATCGTCGCTGAATCCTGCGCTGAAGGTGCGCGCGCAGATAAGGGGTGCGCGATGTACTGACTGACACGCATGTGGCATTAAGTGGAGCCTTCGAGCAGCATCGTGGTGTGGGCTCGGTTGTAGTTGCCGACCTCTCCCTTGATCGCTGCCGCACTCTGACACAGTAACGGTGGCGCATTTGTAACGCAGGCTTCCCGCCCCGCACGAGCGACGACGACGATGCAGGCAGGATGGCTGCGGTACGCGCAGGCAAGATGCCTGCGCTACGAGTTCGTGACACCCTCGCGCGATAGTGCTGAGCCTTTGGAGCTAGAGCTTATGCGTAAACAGGAAGACAAATCGTGGGCGAGATCGACGCAGGAACGAGCCTATTGCGCCCGCGCGCCACCACCGGGTTACGTGATTCAGTGGAACAAGCCGAGTGTTCGGGTGAATCTCTGTTTCTTCCATCATTTAACGACATTCACAACGGAAAGAAACCATGAACAACAAATCGAAATGCACGCTGATCGGGGTCGTGCTGAGCATCGGGTTCGGCGCGGTCGGCTTTGCGTCCACATCGGGCTATACCATCACCAACCTCGGCGATTTCGGCGGAGGCGAGAGTGATGCCAAGGCGGTAAACAGGCATGGGCAGGTTGTCGGCTATGCTTTCGAGGGTGCACCGTCGTACGGGCAAAATGCGTTTCTGTGGCTGCCCGAAGCGAAATTCGGGCTCTCCGCAGGGTTGAACGACCTGGGCGGTCTGCCGTTCTGGGGCACTCACAACGTGGCGTGGGACGTGAACGAACATACCGAGGCTGTTGGTAATTCATGCCTGTCAAATGAGCTCTGCCGCGCGTTCCTGTGGCTTCCTCAGGATAGGCCGACTCTAGACTTGAGGGCGGGTATGCGCGAGTTGCTGCCACTTCCCGGCGACGATTTCAGCTATAGTGGCGGCATCAATGTTCTTACCGAGGTTGTGGGAACTTCGGCCAAGTACACTTGGCCGCCGGATCCAACGGACGCCTGGCTGTGGCTGCCCAAGGCAAACTACTTATTGCCGAAGGGTACGCACCAGATCCCGAGGGTGCCGGGCTATGACCAGGTCGGGGCAAACAGCATAAACGCCTCCGGGATCGTGACCGTCAATCAGAGCACGGTGGAACCGGGTGTGGAACAGCAATGGCGGGCCTACAAGTGGGATCCTGTTTTCAATCAATTCTACCTGTTGCCCTCCGGCGGCGGGCCGACCACGGACAGCTATGCCCTGGATATTAATGACGCGGAAACGGTTGTGGGCGACTGGGAGGACGGTCCCATCACTCAGTACGCGCAACGCCGAGCCGCGTTGTGGGAAGGAACCAGCATCACCGACGTGGGTTCCTTCGGCGGCCAGCATTCGACGGCGTACGGTATCAACAACTGGGACCAGGTCGTAGGCGGCTCCGACGACGCCACGGAGACGAAACGCGCCTTCCTGTGGGAGGGCGTGTCCATGTACGATCTTAACGACGAACTGCCACCCGCGTCCGAATGGATCAACCTCACCACGGCGCACGACATTAACGATCGCGGACACATCGTGGGGTGGGGCGAAACAAGCACGGGCGACTACGCTTTCTTGATGACCCCGGATTGTCCGCGAAACGACAGTTTCGAGACGCCGCTCGCGGACGGCACCATTGATGCGCGGCAGCCCCACCCGGTAAACGACAACAGCCTCTCGGCGCGCCAAGGTATTGGAAGCGCGAATACCTATACCGGCGGTCCCGAACCCATCGAGGTGCTCTTGGGCGCGATGCCAGGGGCGGACAATCCGGCATGTTGGGAACTCTGTGAGACCGGCATCGAGCAGGTAGAGACTGGCACGGATCCCTTGGTCGACAACTTCGTAGAGAGTGTCGTCGAGGTTTCCTTGGGGCACTATGAGTTGTACCTAAATCGCCCCATTTCGGCAGGGCACTGGACAACCATCATCTATCTCGGCGATGGGAGCGAAGTGTCCTATGCGTCATTGCCGGCGGACGCCAACGGCGATGGATTGTCCCACCCCGCCAGCGACATGCTCGCGCTCATCAACTACATCAATGAGGTACAGACGCCGCCATACGGATCATACAGTACGGATATCGACCATTCCGGCGCGACCAATGCGCAGGATATCAGTCGGCTCACCGATCTTGTGAACGGCGCGGATACGTTCATTCCGTGGGCGTGGACGTCTTTGCCGACGAATAGCTGTGAGGGTGAATCCGCGATGGGTGGCGGCGGCGGTTCGTCCGCGCCGGCATTTGCGTCGCCTGGAGACGACACGTCGGACAACGCGGCGTTGGCCGAGGCGTTCGTCTTGTTCCTGACTACACAGGTCCCTGCGGATCTTCAGGAGGAGGATGACTTGGGCGTTGCAGCACAGGGCATTGTGGCAGTCTGCATGAACTTCTTCAGCAACGCGGAACTGGCCGCGCTCGCCGATGCGCTGGATGATTCCACGTTGGACTTTGCGACCGACGCGGGGGCGGAAGCTGCAAACGCGGTTGTGGAAACGATTAGGTCGTAATCAGCGGATCACAATCAATAAAGGGCGGTCGGCGCTGAGCCGACCGCCCGTTTGAATTGGATTTGACAACGCAGCACCAAATTGGTGTGTCGTCCGCAACCAGGGAGTGTTAGTAAATCGCACGGGCAAACGAGTTTGCCCATGCCACCCGGCATATGCGGCGCGTAGTTGCGTACGCTGATTTACCCAATACCCAATGCGGCGCTGATCTCCGGGGCGTATTTCACCACCAGGCCGGCGAAAACGACGCTGACCATGCTCATCAGCTTGATGAGAATGTTGAGGCTCGGGCCGGACGTGTCCTTGAATGGATCACCGACCGTGTCACCCACGATGGTGGCCTTGTGCGCTTCGCTGCCTTTGCCGCCGTGGTGGCCCTTCTCGATATACTTCTTGGCGTTGTCCCAGGCGCCGCCGGCGTTGGCCATGAAGATCGCCACGGCGAAGCCGCTGGTCAATCCGCCCGCGAGAAGCCCCATGACACCCGGTACGCCGAAAGCCAAACCCACGACCACAGGCACGATGATCGCCAGCAGCGACGGGAAGACCATCTCTCTCTGTGCACCCCTGGTGGAGATATCCACGCACCGCGCATAGTCGGGTATCTTCTCGCCCTTGTGCTCGACCTGACCTCGCGGCCAGTTGGCAGACTTGTGGGAGTCCTCCTCGGTCATACCCTTTTCCGCGACCAGGTATGCGGCGACCTTCTTGAATTGCTCGCGGCACTCGAGCATCATCTGATAAGCCGCCCGGCCTACCGCCTGCATGGTCAACGCGCAGAACAGGAATGCCAGCAGCACACCCGCGAACATGCCACACAACACCTTCGGGTTCATCAGGGTGACGTTGTAGTAGTCCATGAACTGCTGCAAGGAGGCCTTGCGCGTTCCGACGAGTTTGATTTCGTGGACTTTGTTGTCCTGATCTCTGATCGTCCCCGTGCGGACGTAGTCGGTATTTCTATTGGCCACGGACAGGCCGGCGACGGTGAAGGGGCCCTCAGACCGGGCCAATTCTGCATCCAGCGCATACTGCGCCTGCCGGCTGAGAAGCATATAGGCATCGTAGCTCGACTCTTTGGTTCCCGGCGACGCCTTCTCGGCGAATTTGCCGTGACCCATGTAGAAGATCGTGCCAACGCCCACGTTGTCATTCTTGCCGGCGTCGGTGACGACGCGCTCGATGTAAGCTTCCGCTTCACGCACCTGCCCGATGCGCACCTCTTCGACATAGGCGGCCAAGAGCGCCAAGGCCGTCAAAGCGGCGGAGCCGATGGCGAATCCCTTGCCGGTGGCGGCCGTGGTGTTGCCCAACGAATCAAGGGCGTCCGTGCGTTCTCGAACCTCCGGGTCCTGCCCGGTCATTTCCGCGTTGCCGCCGGCGTTGTCGGCGATGGGGCCGTACGCGTCGGTAGCGAGCGTGAAGCCCAGGGTGGATAGCATCCCGACCGCCGCAAGACCTACGCCGTAGAGCCCGAGCATGAACTCGTGCTGGCCGCCGGCCCAGGTGAACGAGAGGAGGATCGCGAGAATGATGATCGCCAGCGCTGCCCAGGTACTTTTCATACCCTCGGCCACACCCGAAATGATGACCGTGGCCGCGCCCGTGATCCCTTGCTCGGAGATCCGTTTGGTGGGCATATAGTCGTAGCTCGTGTAGTACTCGGTCGACTGACCGATCAGCCAGCCGGCCACCAGGCCAACCGCCACGGCACCGGCCACGCCGAACCAACTTACGCCCGCGATGTCACCGAGCATCACCCTGCACACAATGAACGTCACAATGAGGATGACAATACTGGAGACGATGAGCCCCTTGTTCAGTGCGCTCATGAGCTGCGCCATCGTGGCGCCTTCCTCGGTCTTCACGAGGTTGATACCGAACCAAATACTGGCGATGATACCGAGCCCGGCGATGATCATCGGCACGGACAGGAAGCGGATCGAATCAACGAACTCTTGGGTATTTCCCAGGGCGTGGGCGGCCGCGACTCCCAACGCCGCCGTCGCCAGAATTGATCCGGCATACGACTCGTAGAGGTCCGCACCCATGCCGGCGACGTCGCCGACGTTGTCACCGACGTTGTCGGCAATGGCAGCCGGGTTACGCGGGTCGTCTTCCGGAATCTCGGCTTCCACCTTGCCGACCAGGTCCGCGCCGACGTCTGCGGCCTTGGTGTAAATACCACCTCCGACACGGGCAAACAGCGCCTGCGTGCTGGCACCCATACCAAAGGTCAGCATAACCACCGTGATCTCGTGCAAGGGCATGTCCGTCAGCATTCGCAGGCCGAAGAACCAGAATGTAATGTCGATGACCCCGAATCCAACGACCACCAAGCCCATCACAGCGCCCGCGCGGAACGCCACGCGAAGCCCTTCGTTAAGACTCTTGCGCGCCCCGGCCGTCGTTCGGTGTGCCGCGATGGTGGCGGTCTTCATGCCGATATAGCCGCAGAGGCCGCTAAAGAAGCCGCCGGTGAGGAAGGCGAAAGGCACCAATCCGTGCTGGACGTGCAGTCCATACGCCATCCAGACAAGGATAAGGACCAGCACCACGAACACGACGGCCACCACCCGGTACTGCCGAAAGAGGTACGCCATGGCGCCCTCGCGCACGTAGCCGGCGATGCGGATCATGTCCTCGTCGCCCTCATCGGCAGCGACAACTTCCAAGTAGTACTTGCGGGCCATGACCAACGCGATGATTCCGCAAACCGGCGCTACGTACCACAGCCAAGGAATGGACGGATCCGTGTCCACGGTCACCGTTCCCTCCGGTTCACCGGCCGTCAGTTCCGCACCCGATCCGTCCGGGCTTTGGGCCAAAGCCGCACCCGAAAACATAGTGACCACGACACCCACGAGCAGAAGTCCCATGAGCAAGCGAAGACGCTTCGATGTAAACACAGCTTCTCCTTCCGTTTTTTCTGTGGAAAGCGACTGACAAAGAGATGTTTGGCGAATCCAACGCCATTGCTGCTACGTGCCTGCCAGCGTGTAACTCATTGTTTTCAAATAGTTTATGGCGTTTCATGGTGGTGCGACACGCGCCAGCGCACCTACCGACGCGCGGGACTATAGCAAAAGCCCTCGAATGTGCAAATTGTCACGTTCATCAAAAAAACCCCTGCATGAACCGTTCCGGACGCGGGTGGTCGGGCGGTGGCCTTCATGCGACGGGTTTGGTTGGATCAAGAAAGGAGTCCCTTCAGGCGGATCGGTTTGCAAGGTGGCCTCGGCGATGGAACAATGCCCACCGATCCTCAGATTCGGGCGCGGCAAGGGTCCGTTCAAGGGAGTAGCCGGCATGGCGTCAGAGCAAAGCGAGCAGGTGCAAATCACGAAGTTGTACGACCTGATCCGGGACGTGCCGGACTTCCCCAAGCCCGACATCGTCTTCAAGGACATTACGCCGCTGCTTCGGCATCCGGCCGGGCTCTCTCTGGCGGTGGAGTATCTGACCCAGCCGTTCCGCACCGTGCGGATCGACGCCGTCGTGGGGGCTGAGTCTCGAGGATTCATATTCGGTACGGCCGTGGCGCGGAATCTATCTACGGGCTTCATCCCCATCCGCAAACCAGGCAAACTACCGGCTGCAACTCGATCGGCGGAATACGAGCTGGAGTATGGTACGGACCGACTGGAGGTCCACGAGGATGCCATTCAAGAGGGTGATCGTATCCTGATTGTAGACGATTTGTTAGCCACCGGAGGTACCATGGCGGCCTGCTGCCGCCTGGTGGAGGAGCTTGGCGGCAAAATTGCGGGGTGCGCCTTTCTCATTGAGCTGGCGTTTCTTGACGGGCGGTCAAAACTCGGGAATTATCCCGTTCATTCGATTCTGAAATACGAGTCTGAGAGTTAGCGAAGCTCCAGAGTTTTTTTACGGTTACCGTCAGGGTGGCATGGGCAAACTTGTTTGCCCGTGTGTCCCTTGAGAGCCCCACAGGCAAACCGCCGCTTGGATATGCTGCTCGCAAATGCGGATGTGATGGGGCGGTGGCCGCCTGCGGGGCGACTTGGGCGCCGGAGGGCGGCAAGCCCCGGTTGGAAGCAACTTGAGACCAAGGATACCCTTGCATGGGCACCTGATGTGATGAATGAGCGGGCCGCACAATGCCGACAATGTCTACGTGGTCGTACCGGGCGCGGGCGACCGTTGAACGAAACCGAGTCCATCGCCTTTGCTGGGCTGAGTCGGTGGCGGTGATTCCTGAATGAGCAAACGGCATATCACCAAGGTTCTCACCGTCTTTGGGGCGGTCGCAGCGGCCGCCTGGCTGATTCTCGGCCCCACGCAGATTCGACCGGCAGGTCTTCCGGTCGGCATGAGCCCTGATGCGCCGCAACGCTGCGTCGGTGTATTTCTGGTTTGCATGTCGTTGTGGTTTACCAATGTGATACCGCTGGCGGCCACCGGTCTGCTGGCGATTGCGCTGCTGCCGTTGCTGGGGATCCTCCCCAAGGAAGCGGCGTTCGGCCTGTTTGGCAACAGCGCCGTATTCTTCATGTTGGGCGTGTTCCTTCTCGCCGCCGCCATGATCTCGACTGGTCTCTCGAAGCGCGTGACTCTCGTTGTGCTGCAGCGATTCGACAAGAGCCCTACACGCCTGGTTATCGGTGTGACGGTTTCGGCTTCCTTCCTTGCACTGTGGATGCCGGAGCACGCGGTGGCGGCCATGATTTTCCCCATCGTTACGGAAATCGTAGCTTCGTTGAAACTCGAACAGGGTGCTCCTTATGCCAAGAAGCTGTTTCTTGGGTTGGCGTGGGGATCGATCATCGGCGGCGTGGGTACGTTTCTGGGCGGGGCGAGGGCGCCGCTGGCGCTTGAAATGCTCCATAGCGTCCATCCTGAAGTGAAGATCAGTTTTCTGGGGTGGATGTTGGCGGCCGCACCGATCGTGCTGATCATGACCGGGATCGCCGTCGCCATGCTCTGTTTGCGCCTGCCGAACGACGTGACAGATATTCGCGGAGCGACGCGCATGCTCGACCAGCGCGTCCGGCGTCTTGGACGCATGTCGGGGCGGGAGCGGCGCCTCATGCTCCTGGCGCTGGTCACGATTGGGTTCTGGATCACGGTCGGGCATTCCGTCGGATTGGCTGTCATAGCGATCGTGTCGGCGACGGCGCTTTTCGTCTTCCGTATTGTCGATTGGAAGGACATCCAGGGATACGTCAACTGGGGCGTCCTAATCATGTATGGTGGGGCGGTCGCCTTGGGGTCGGCGCTCGCGCAGACCAAGGCCCTGGAGTGGCTGGCCCATCGCGTCATCAACGACGGATTCCCCGGACTCGCTATCGTCATGATTATGGCGACCGTGGCGATCCTTCTGACCGAGGGCATCAGTAACGCGGCGGCGGTGGCGGTCTTACTGCCAATCGGCTATTCCTTGGGAGATATGAGCGGTGTCGGGCCGATCATGATGACCCTGGCGGTCACCGTTTCGGCCGGGCTGGCGTTCCTTCTGCCGATCAGTTCACCGCCGAACGCCATTAGTTTTTCGGCCGGACATTACAGCGTCCGCGAGGTGATCCGGTTAGGCTGGCCGATGACGGTCTGTGCCCTTATCGTGCTCTACGCGGTGATCGCCGTGTGGTGGCACTTGATTCTCGATGTGAATGCGTGGTGAGCGGTTGAAAAGGCCTTTCACAGTTTGGTTTACGGGATTCTCCGGATCCGGGAAATCCGCGATCGGCCAGGGAGTCGCTGCTGCATTGCGCGAGCGGCGAATCCGCGTCGAGGTGCTTGACTCCAGCCGGATTCGTCAGCAGGTGAATCGGCATCTCGGTTTCACCCGTGACGAGGTCGAGACTAATCTCCTCCGTCTCGGCTACGAGTGCAAGCTACTGAACCGCAACGGCGTGACTGCCATTGTCACTGCCATATCACCCTACCGGGACGTGCGAGACCGTGTGCGCGAGCAAATCGGCCATTTCGTCGAGGTGCATTGCCGGTGTCCGATGGAGGTGCTGATAGAGCGCGGGAGCGGCGAACTCTTCGAGCGGGCGAAGCGCGGCGAGATCAAACATGTGGCCGGCGTGGATGTTCCGTACGAGGAGCCGCTGAAGCCGGAGGTCCTCCTGAACACCGATCAAATCACGGTGGATGAAGCCGTCACCAAGGTCATCAGAACGCTGGTGGTCCTGGGCCGCATCGAACGCGTCGAATCCGCCTGCTATTCACCCGAGGAGGAAGAGATCATCCGCGAGCGCTTGCAGGACTTGGGGTATCTTTAGGCGAACATAAGGTGGATTGATGGTTTGGCGTTTTGTTCCGTCGATTCGGATCATTCCATGCCCGTCGTCTCTGCTTTGCCTTGGACCCGAAAGCTGGTGATGGTATTATGTGCAGAGCCGTGAAGTGCTTGTCCTGTTGCGCATGGGTTGGTCTGAAGCACCGGCCCGATCCTGCGAGTGACTATGTCGAACCTGGACGCCCGGCTTGGATGCTCACCGGGGCGTCGGTGGATCAAACAGGTGCCGATGGAGATACGAGAATCGAGCGAGAAAATGGAATTCTGGCTTCCCAATCAAATCGAACTCAACGGAACGTCGAAGGCACTCATCCAGGACGTCGAGGAAACCGCGCGCCGAGTTGACGAACAGCGCCCTTTGCCGGATCCGGTAGTGAGGCGTATCAATGATGATCTTCTTGGAGAACGAGTCTATAGTAGCAATGCGATTGAAGGGAATACCCTTGACCTTCGGGAGACCATCGTGATCCTGAAGCAGGGTGTTCTTGGCGCAAAGAAAAAGCGGGAAGCTCTAGAAGTAAGAAACCTCGGACAGGCCGTCGACGCGATAAGTGACTGGATCCGCACGGGCATTGACTGCCACACCGTGGACAAGCTGTTGCAGGCACACCGTCTCTTATTCAATGAAATCGATGACGAGTGGGCCGGGCGGTTCAGAGAGCACCGAGTGATGATACGTGGGGCGACACATCAACCTCCGAGCCAAGAAGGCGTACGCCCACTGGTAGAGCGATTGATGGACGAACTGCGCGAACCTACTAATGAGAATGCGATTCTCCGCGCGACTTGGGCGCATTGGGCTATCGCGCGCATCCATCCGTTTCACGACGGAAATGGACGAATGGCAAGGCTCTGGCAAGACCTTGTACTGCATCAAAGTAAGCTTACGTGCGCGGTGATACGACCGGAGGACCGACGCCAATATTTGGAGGCGCTGGGCGAGGCAGACGAAGGCGAATTCAATCCGATTGCGCAGCTGGTGGCGCAAAGAGCCTCGTCCACTTTCGATCGTTACTTGATCGAACTACGAAAGGAGGACGAGCTCAAGGACTGGGTAACCGATCTCGTTGGCGAGGTGGACACACGTCTAGAAGAGAAACGCAAACTAGATTACATGCGATGGGCCAGGCGAATGACCCAACTACGGTACGAGTTTGAGCTATGCACCGCTCGTGTCACCGACTCGACCACAGAGCTAGGCGTTCAAATACGTCCCTTTGACATTATCGACCAATCAAGATGGGAAAACATTGGATCGGGTGTGGGTGCCGAGCAAACATGGTTCTTCAAGATGGAATTTTCGCGCGGGCGCGAACGCCGCCGCTATTTCTTCTTCTTTGGGCGCCACTTTTGGGGCGAGTGCGACACGGACCGTGACCGTGCCGAGCCGCGCGTGAGTTTGCTGATCAGCGAAGACGCCGGCGGCGGCCACGCCAGTCGTTTGGATCAGATTCCGGATTGTCCGTTGGAAGCGCGTGAAGTTTTTGTTACGGATGACGAATTCGTGCGCAAACGGGAGGACTGCGTGACTGGCAAGACTGTCTACGATCGGAATGTGTCGGCGCTGCGGATCGCGCAGGATTTCATACGTGATGTCGTCCTGCACCGAATGACTTAGCCTACGGCCATTTCTTCTTCGGCAACTTCGGCCACTTTAACTTCTTCTCTTTCTTTTCTATTTTGTCTTTATTGTTCTTGTCCTCAGACTTGACCGACTCGTCCTTCTTCGACTTGTCCTTCGGACTCTCGTCCTTGGCGTCGGTCTCTCCCTCGCCCGGCTGGACGTCGGCTTTTTGAGCCCCTTCGCTCGGCTGGTCGCCGTAGACAGGTTGCTGCGTGAGATCCGTCACGGGAACCCCCTCCGGCGCGTGAAACACGAATCGATCGGGGCTGATTGTCGAGTCGACTTTCAGGTCCGTGGTGTTCGTTTCCATCGTGACCTTGCCCGCCGCGTTTTTCGAGACGCTTTTGAGCATCACGCCGGTTTTCTTGTCGAAGTAGAGGAGCTGCTCGCTGGCCGCAATGGGGAGTTTCTGTTTCAGCACGGCCTTGATCACGTAGGTGGTGCGCGAGCCGACCGTTGCATCCGGTAAGAGTTCGAGACCGTAACTTTGCGCCATGGTATCGAAGTAAGATTGTTCGATCAGACCGCCGTCGTGCGGCTGAGCCTTCTGTTTCATGACCGATTTCGTGCCGTTGTTCTCCGAGTAGATGTGAAGAAACTCGCCATCACATACCGTCAACGACGTGCCCTTCGTCGCTTGCTTCGATCCGTCCATCTCCATTTCGCTCGTGTAAGACGTCTCAACGCGATAGAGCGGAATCTTGTCTTTCTTTACGTACTCGTACGAAGTGGTTCCATGGCTGCGTGTTTTGACCGCCCCGTTTTCCTCGTCCATGACGTAGGTCGATTGCGATGCCAGTGAGGTGATGGTCTTACTCTGTTCGATGACTTTCTTTTGAACCGACTCCAATGTGTCGCCGGTGGCCATGGCCGGGTAAAGCGCAACCACGGCCAACGCGGCCCATCCAAGTTTCCAATGTTCCATGACATTTCTCCGGCGGTGTCGAAAGATTCGACGCCGATATAGCCTACATTCTACGAGCGCGGTGATTCCGCGACAATGGCGACGACCGTCGGATAAGGACGAACCGGCAATCACACAAGGGGCATCAAGTGTGGTAAGCGCTACTCCTGCAGCATTGTCGACGATTTCGGCATGGCGGTCGTAGAAACACTCGATGGCGCCGCCAGATCGAGCGCGAGAATTTTCTTTCGGTCGCGAATGTACAACGTCGTGCCGACGAGCACCGGTGCGGTCAGCGAATACCTTTCGGTGACCTGGGCCTGCGCGTGTACGGTTAGGTCATCGGGCGTGGGCGTGGCAAGCGTGAGCCTGCCATTCTCATCGAGAATAATGAGCTTGTCGCCCGCCGCCACAACGGCGGCGGAGGGAAAGCCACGTTTCACCCACGTCCGCTTTCCGGTTTTGGCATTCACCGCGATCATCATCTGATCGGAGGCGCCGTACACATAATCGCCAAGCGGCACAGGCGTGGCAATGCCGAATCGCAGCTTGCGGCTCGACCAGACCTCTTCCGGCGTCGTCACTCCGTCCCTGGAGGGCAGCGCGAACACCCTCGTGTTGTTTCTGTCCCTTACGAGAAGGCGATCGCCAGCGGCCCAAACGGGCGACACGACCGGCCATTCGTTGTCGGGAAGGGGCTGCCGCCAGAGTTGTGCGCCGTCCAGCGGGTTGAGGCCGACAATCGCTTCCTTGACAAGTACCACTAGCTGATCTTGGCCGGCGACGGAGACTACCAGCGGAGACGCGGCGCCAACTCGAAATCGCTGTGCTTTCCAGACGACACTGCCGTCGCGTTGATCCAACGCCAGGATCGATCGACTCTCGCCGGATTCATCCGACCCCTTCCGTCCAATGGGAATAATGAGGGTATTCTTGTAGCCGACCGGACTTATGCAGAAGCCGCCGGTGGACTCCTCACGATCTCGTGTACAGGCACCGAAGTCGGCGGCCAAGTCACGTTTCCAGAGTAGCTTTCCCGTATGTCGATCGAGACAATGGAGAAGAGCATTCGATCCAATAGTGTAGAGGCGATCACCGACGATCAGCGGCGTGGCATTCGGGCCCTGTCCGCCCCAGCGTTGGTCGGGCGGCTCGGCCGGAGGACCGGGCAGCGGCGCGGCGTTTTCGTTTCGCCACAGCGTTGCGCCGGTCTTCGCCTTCAGTGCCACAACGTACTCAACGGGCGCCGTGATGGTATCGCGATACATCGTGTAAAGCTCTTCGCCGGCCACCACAATACCCGAATAACCCACGCCGAGGTCCCGCTCCCAGAGCCTGGGCGGTCCGTCCGGCGGCCAGGTTACGGAAAGCGGTGCCCCTTCGGTGGAGAAGTCCCGGTTGGGGCCACCCCATTGAGGCCAGTCGGACGCCGCCACGGTAGCTACGAGGGAAGGACTACAGGCTGCCACGAGTATGACAGACAGTTGGCATGCGTTTCTCGGTTTCATGTTGGACTCCTTAACCGTGATGGGTAAGAGGCATTGCCCTCGAAGTGTGGCGGACGAACACTAGTGCGCGTGCCCGATGGAACGCCGGTGCGGCGCACGACGATTGGTGAAACGGGCTATGCCCATTCGTCCGATCTGCGAATGTCATCATGCCAAACTCCGATGACTAAGAGCGCGCTCAAAAATAACTTGAACAAATTGTGATGTAGACCCATCGCTGGAGTC
>Ga0055451_10000440_pt1 | contig 16638 bp, 16 predicted proteins | sample China_Galinas_PW_3_FD_57745 | JGI IMG/M metagenome (GOLD analysis project Ga0055451, IMG submission 57745) | Wetland microbial communities from San Francisco Bay, California, USA, that impact long-term carbon sequestration - China_Galinas_PWB_D2 | ecosystem: Environmental > Aquatic > Marine >... | reverse complement strand
GGCTTTTGACTAATAGAAAATATAGATATATCCTATAAATATAGCCATTTTTAGGCTATTTTGGAGGTTATATTATGTTTAAAAAAATCATACCTTTTCTGGTAATGCTATTGGTAGGCTATACGCCCTTGGCTCTTTCTATGGGAAAAAAAGCTAAATCATCAGATTGGCTAAATACTTCTCTTCAGCTAAGTGAGCTAAAGAATACCTATCAAATAAACGTTGCCTATAAATTTCTTATACAATTGATCTTGGCAGATCGGTTTAATAATACACAGACTGCACAAAACTTTTTAAGAAAGCTACAACCGGATCTTAAAGAAGACATTTTACAAGAAGCCTGTATAAAAGAAAATCCACAAATTATAAGGGCCATAAAAGAGAGTGGTAGAAGTCTTGACCTTATTATACAAGGTAGACATTGTGCACCTCTACATATTGCTGCCCTTGAAAACAAGTTAGCAATTGGTCGATGTCTTATCGATGAAGGAGCTAATGTAAACATCCAAAGTGATGCTTATCTTGACAATATCACCCCACTTCTTCTTGCAGCTGAAGATGGTCATAAAGATTTTGTAAAACTCCTTATTGAACACCAGGTAGATGTAAATGCTCAAGCTAAAGATGGCTTTACTGCGCTGCACACTGCTTGCCTCGAGGGACATACCGATATTGTTCGTTTACTTCTTGAACATGGCGCTCGAATAGATATGACAACTAATGAAAATTTTACAGCTCTAGCTTATGCTTATGATATGAATAATACCGAAATAATCGAGCTTTTTACAAAAAATATTGATTATCAAGCAATAGAAGAAAAAATGTTGGCTATTTTTGATGATTTAAATGAAGGTCAACCACAATGCCAAACTCAAAATCCAAAAAAGAAAAATAGACGACGCAAGAAAAAATCTACTCATAATGCGGCAGATGTTTCTATTCAAAATAGTAATATAGATTCTGCACCAAACAACACTATTGCACAAGATGCAACCACAGAGCAATCAATAGCACCGGATTTAACGCCACAAAATAATACTGCAGCAATTACTGAATCATCGCCACAGATAAATATAACTAAGCAAAAAGAAAATCCTTATAGTACACAGCCAGCACAAATACAACGTAATGCACAACACTATTATAAAATACTACAGGATAGAAAATTAAAATGGCCTATCGCAATGCACCCAAAAACAGAAAAACTCATAATCGGGCATATGAAGCAGTTGCATAATTGGCCAAATACAGATCTTGATATCAAAAAACTCAAAGATGGCAATGGCATGTATCGGTTGCGTAGTGGTATGTATCGCATATTATTTACCGTTGATCAAAACAACCGCGTTATATATGTTCACAAAATCTCATTGAGAAAAGCGGCATATAAAAAACATTAAAAATTCGGCAATCATATAGTTATGGTTAAAATTCAAGAAATGCTACATCCTGATGCAATAAAAAAAGCCGCTTTAGCAACCTGGGAACAAGATAAAGATATTTTTGCTCAAGCATTCCAACATATACCGGGCAATCAAAGTATAATTATTCTCTTTGAGTGGGATAACGATGCACAATGTAAAGAAATAAATAACACCATTGTAATTTGCCTTGGCTCATCTTGGCTTAATCATACACAAGAAGAAAAACATTTTACCCTCTGCCATGAGATAGGGCATTACGTTTTAGGGCATACCAAAATAACAAAAAACCTTGGTTTTTCTGATGGTATTAAAGCACTCATTAACAAAGAACAATATTACGCAGAACTTAGAACACAAGAAAGAGATGCAGATCTGTATGCAGCACAATGTGGCACTGCCAAAGATGGTATAAGTTACTTTACAAAAATACACAACGAATATGTAACTACAATCACTGATTTTTTTAACAACTGTTGCGATATATGGCAGATCATAGCAAAAAATGATGCAATAATAAGTCAACCAGAGATAGCTCATTATCAAGAAAAAATCCAACAAAACAATTTTGATGGTAAAATATTCAACCAGGCTATGCAACAACGCGTTATAGATCATCTAACTATACACGATCCATCATATACAGGTGATAAAGCCAACGCAAAAGCGTATGTAACAAGACAATTATCTATGTACCCGATTAACATTATGAATACAGTTACATTAATATTACATCTTGACCCAGAACATCCAACACCATTCGAGCGTATTACATATCTTACACAGTGGCAAACTGATAATGCATCTTAATATTTAAAAAACTTCATACCCACATCCCCATTCTTATGAGTGGGGATTTTTTATGCATTAAAATACGATGGCACCATACACCCATACCGTTGCCGTTTTGGCATCAAATCGATTTGCATGACTCATGTTAAGCCCGGCACCACATATAAATGGTTTACCATACAATGCATCAAGCCAGGCATGTGATACGGCTACATACCCGCCATGCCGGGTAGATGATTCCGTCTCTATCGTTTGATTAGAAAGCATAACTGCTTGATTGGTAAATATGGTTGCATTATACCCACCTTCAAAAAGCGTGCGCCGTTTGCGATATTGGAGTGTAAGTAGAATATCTTGCACATTACCCGGCTGAATTTTTGAGCCCTTCGGTAAAATCGGGAACCAATTACGGTTAAACCCATGAATCAATCTATATTGTGCAATTACCGCACATGAACGCTTGAGCTCACTCACAAAACTATATGAACCCTCTACGCCAAAACCAATATTATAGAAACGAGTGCCCAACAATGGCGTAATACGATCGCATCGGGTAATTTTGCGTGTAGAAGGAAAGCCAACTAACCCATACCCAACTAATTGAGATTTGCCACAAATGTAACGATACCCGCCGGCAAACACAATATCATCAAGCCCCGCACGCGATGCGTCAAATGTATCGGTGCCTTTAAAGTGTGCATGATCAGTTGCTATGGCCGTGGTTGCCTCAAGCCACCAATGTTTAGACGGCACGTAACGTAAATTTAACAACGATCCGCCGGCACGTCGCTTTTCGGCTATATCAAGCCCGGTGCGTTCTTCGGTAATGTGACTTGTGCGCGAAAAATAAACCGGCACAGCAGAAAATACCTTACGCGGTTTTTTAAGCTGCTCAAGTATAAATGGCACATTAAAAATCCTGCGTACACGCAAATTGTATACCAATGTAACGCCATGCAGCGATTGCATACACACAAGCAATAGGAAAATGTAGCGATAATGTATCATGAAATATTAAAACTTATACGCAAGACCGGCACCAAAAATTGCACCACTCACCTGCGCTTTTAGAAATTGTAAACTCGGTAAGCACTTGCAATCATTGCTACCTATATGAGCACCGCTATAACCAACAAAAAGATCGATCAAAAAATTATGAGGCAAATGATAATAGGCACCAAATTTTGCTATACCACCCAAGCTCCATTCTGAGCGCTCTGCTAAAACAAATTGCGAGCAATTTTTAGTGCGAACATTCACCGGCTCAAATCCTGCGGCCAGATACACATCAATACGGTCATTACACACCGGCATAAAATATTTAAGCCCAAGTGCTAATAAAATCATTTTTACTTCTGTCTTATCACACAAACCAAGTGAATGCCCATCTTGTGAAAAATAATCAATACTCGTAAATAGATACCAATTTTTATCTTCACACAATTGCACCGTAAGCTCCGGGCCATACAATGCACCGCCGCCGTATATATCTTTAAACCGAGAACCGGTTGGCAAAAAATATGCTCCCTTAAATTCTAAAATAATATCACGTGCAACCGCAGGAGAAACAATGGATAATACAACTAAACCATAACGCATTATTTTTGCTATCATCATGACTCTCTTTCTATTTATTCACCATTTTATGAAACCGTAACTATAACCGGATCTGATGTCGTGCCAACACTATTAGTTCCTACTATATAGTAGGTATATACTACATTTGGCTCTCTATTATGATCTAAAAACTGCAGTGGCTCGGTAACCGGAATGGTAGCAGCCAAGTCAGTTAATGCAGCATCACGATAGATAGAATAACTAACCGGCAATGATGAACCGGTGGCACGCCAGGTTAATCTATTTATTACATCTCGTTGTGTCAAAAAGACATTGTATGTTCTACGCCCTTGCGCACTAATCTGGAATGATTGCAATGCTATCACACTCACCGTATTGGAGGTATAGTTGGTCACATAGGCAAATTTTCCATCTGATGATATGGCAACATCGGCAGGTGATTGCCCCACCGGTATGGTAGGAGGTAGCACGGTGTTGGTAGCGATATCAATAATATTCACCGTTCCTTGCCCGGCCGTTAAATCAGTAAACATAGGGCCCGCATACAAGGTATTATAATTGGTCGCATAGGCAAAACGGCCATCCGGTGTAATCCCAATGCCGGCCGGTTGTATGGCAAGATCAATAGTAGCTATTATAGTATTAGTGTTTAAATCTACCACGCTTACCGTAGTGCCTATCGGCTCGAAGTTATTACTGCCAAAGTTGGTTACATACGCATAGTTACCATCCGGCGTTATCGCTATTGCAAATGGGCCGGAAAATCCCATGATGGTATCAACCACCGTATTATCACTGGTCTGTATAACACTCATGGTACCGGTACCCGGGTTGCCATCCTCATAATTGATGCTATATACAAATTCGCCATCGGGTGATATGGCAACTGCTGCAGGTGCTTGACCTACCATAATAGTGTCTACAATAGTATTTGTCGCCAAATCAACCACAGAAACGGTGGTGCCGTTACCACTGCCAACACCTTCCGGTCCGCCATAGTTATTAACATATGCTGTGGTACCATCCGGTGTTATAACCATGCCGGAGGGCCCATCAAAACCGTCGATAAGACCTACAACGGTATTGGATGCAATATCAATAATACTAATGCCTGTTTGATTACTATTGGTTACGTATGCTATGGTGCCGGCTGCATTAATGGTTACGGTGTATGGTTCATTAAAGGTAGTGCTGGTAATAGTGTACTCAAGCGTATTGTTAGTTAAATTTAATACACTCACGGTGTCGCCATCCGGAATTGAATAGTTATTATTGTTCGCTACATAGGCAAACTTGTTATCGGGCGTAAGCGCAATACCTGCCGGGTTAATGCCTGTATTAATGGTTGCAACTACGGTATTTGGTGCAACTGCACCACTATTGATTGGAATAAACAAAAATAAAGAAATTAAAATAAGATAGTTTTTGTTTGGTATCATTACAGCCTCTCTCTTTTATTACAAAAATGTATTGCTACTTATTCTAGAAATACCACATGCAATGTGTCAACAATGTGCTTTGTTATAAAATTAATTGCAAGATAAAAAAAGCCCCAACATGTGGGGCTTGATATTTATTCTTCAGTTTTTTTATGACACTCATCCCAACTTATTGTTCCCGGCATGGGATCTCTGCTGACAATATCTTGCAACATCTCTTTAATTGCCGGGTCGCCACCTCTTTCTAGATTTTCTCCCATATACCTGTAGCGTTTATATTGGCTCAAGGTATGTTTTACTATAAGAGCCTCTCCTACAACACATAGATATACAGCCGGGTCTGCACTTAAAAGTGATACCATCACACAAAGAGCTCCAAAACCTGAAAAAAACACGCCATGCCTTGCACGTGTAAGTGTCTGCTTTCTTTCATATAATGCTCTTTCGTATGCGCCCTTTACGTCATGCGATTGATTTTGTGTGTGCAATGCTGTATCAAATGCAAGTATTCTGCGCGCAATATCCGGATCTTTCATGCCATAAAAGTCCCCTTTGTCCCCTAAAATATACGGCATAAAATACTTTTCGGCTTGCACAGAACGTTGTAAATCACGATACGCATCTGTATCGCCGGCTTGCTTGCAATAGTGTGTGCTAGGCGTTGCAGTGTGCACATGTGGCATTAGTTTTCTTTTTAACGTGGCAGCTACTGCACGTCGCATTGGCTGCATAGATGCAAAAGAGATCAATAACATGATGGACCATAGATGAGATATGCGCACAGAAGCCTCCTTGTATAGAAATTTTTTTGCGGAGATTAATTTATTCTTAACTATTTCTTATATTGTTCTTCAAATTGACGGCGCAATTCTTTGTTTCCGTTTTGTTTATGTTCTCAAACACATAATATTTTTCATGATATAATCCTTTTCTGTAGATTTTGTAAATTGTACACAAAATAGCAGAACAAAATATATACAGCAAAAAATATCTATTTAATAGCCACTCATATATTTTATAAGACCTGCTAACAAGCCAAGACCTATAGAACGTTCAATATAGGTATGCCTTGTTTCTTTTGCTATTAAATCATCATAGTGTGCTTTATATTGCATTGGGTCCGGTTGATATGCGCTCAGATCAGCTTCTTCTACTGATAATATACCTACCATCAAACCATGTTTTTTCAATACACGTTTGATAATATTTCTCTCGTCTTCTGACTCAAGAATTCTAACATGACCACAATCCTCTTTGTGTATAAAATACACATTATCATTACCTTTAGATCTCAGACCATAATAAAGCGCACATGCATCATCATAAGATAATTGCATATCATTTTTTGAATGAATAATCACAATAGGTATATCGGTTGGAATAGCATCAATCGATTTAATTGGCTGTTTGCCGGCAGGCCTATACCCGGGCATGAAAAAATTTGCTGCATAAGGTAGCAGATAATAAGAGAATGGAATTTTTGTACATATGTTCATATTCATTAAAGGCCCGGTTACCGTGTGATAGATTGCACTATTGCCACTTGCAAGTGTTGCTTCTAAAATAAGTGCCTTTATTTTTTTACCTTTATCTGTGTCTGCAAGATAATTTAATGATGTTGCCGTGCCTTGCGAAGTAGCATATACAATAGCTCCCTGCTTATTGTCATTTTTTTCAAATGCTTCGCTCATGTGCCGCTCACAAAATGATTGCCCTAAATCCCTGAACCGTTCCGGTGTAGCAACCTTAACAATTTTTGTATCCTTTCCTAAAACACCTTTTATATAATCAGACTCACTACCCAGGCCATTTTGCCCCGGCACTGCATATACGGGTAACACTGGTGATTGTTGACTCGGTTGCATAGCTGATATGCTACAAGCAAAAAATGTGGTGCTTAAGATAAATTTTTTCATGTGATATCCTTTCATTGATAAAAAATTGTACATTTCTCATCCAGTTGTATATTAACAATAATAAGCACACACAAGATGTTACATCACTATGGAGCATAGTACCAAACATGCATAAAAATTATTATTGCCTTATCATTTTATGCCTTATGTTGAGCTCAGTTGCTCATACACAATCACCTGAGTATCCTGCATTGCGCAACATTAGGCAAGTTACCTTCCCTTCTATGGGGTTTGAAAAAGCCGGCGAGTCATACTTTTCTCCCGATGGTAATACATTAATTTTCCAAGCTGTGCCAACCGGGCAAGAATCATATCAAATTTACACTATTGATCTTACAACAAATACACCACATATGGTAAGCACGGGTAAAGGTGCCTGCACGTGTGCATTTTTTCGGCCGGATGGTAAAAAAATTATATTCGCATCGAGTCATAGCGCACCTGACGATACCAAGATACATGCACCCGGTTACCAGCGCGGCACCAATACCTATTCGTGGGAATTCACACCATATATGAATATTTATGAAGCAAATCCGGATGGCTCTGAGCTCAAAGCACTCACCACAGGTTCGGCATATAGCGCAGAGTGTGCATATGCTGCGGATGGTTCACGCATTGTATTTGCAAGCAATCGTTCCGGCCATATGAATTTGTATACCATGCGTGCAGATGGTTCTGATGTACAACAAGTTACGCATACAACATATGTATATAATGGCGGACCTTTTTTTGCACCCGACATGAGTAAAATTATATATCGTGCTGATCCGGAGCAACCCGATTATCTGCAAATTTATTCTATTGACATACAAACCGGACAACACACACAACTCACTACAAATGATGCAGTCAACTGGGCACCCTATTGGCACCCGAATGGAGAGGTGATCATTTTTACCACATCGCTCCATGGCCACCATCAATATGAATTATATTTGTTGAATATCAACACCAATATGTTGTATCGTCTAACCTATCATGCCGGCTTTGATGGATTGGCAAGTTTTAATAAAGATGGTACAAAAATAACCTGGACATCAAAAAGAGGCGCAGACAATACATGCCAAATTTTTGTAGCAGATTTTGTTATGCCGGCAGCATTACACGCACCGTAAAATTATAAAGGAGAATCATGAAGCGAATAATTTTAAGCATTCTACTAAGCAGCTCATTATATGCAATGAATAACCAAACCAGTGATATATCGCCGGTTGGGTTTAACCCATCACTGCCATTTACGGTGAATATTGAAGCAGAAGATTTTTTAATACCAGGCGGCATACATTCGGGCGCACATGCACAATGTGGCTCTTATTTTCTTTTTATTGCCGGCCGCACCAATGGTTTGCATGGCTTTAATAATAATGATGATAACTTCCCGGTACAACAACAAAACACCAATGTTATTGTTATAAATGTTTGTACCAAGGCAGTTTATGTACGCTCGTTATATGAAGCAGGATTAACACAAGAACAAGTTGATACGCTTTCAGTCACCAGCCCACAATCATACCAATCAGGCAATACACTCTACATGACCGGTGGGTATGGCGTAGATAGCACCAGCGGTAATTTTTCTACCAAAGATACACTCACCGCTATCGATATTCCCGGCCTGATAGATTGGACCATTAATTCCCAATGTTCCACCAGTGCGTGCCGGTATATTCGCCAAATTTCAAATCCGGCATTTCAAGTAACCGGCGGTGAAATGTTCCAGCACGGGCAATGCCCGACGTTGCTTATATTTGGGCAAAACTTCCCGGGGTTTTATTCCACCGATTCTAATGGCATCTATACCAAACAAGTAAGAAGATTTCATATCATTGATGACGGCAAATGTCTTGGCGTGCAAGTTTTATCACCATCATCAACACACCCAAGCTACCGCCGCAGAGATCTGAATGTGGTACCAATTATCAAAGTTGACCAATCGGGCAACAAAATTCCTGCTTATGTAGCACTTTCCGGCGTATTTACGCTTGATACCGGCATCTGGACAGTGCCGGTAGAAATTACTACAGATGGTGTACCATCTTTGGCAAATATATATGCAGAATCTACCTTCAAACAAGGCATGAACAATTATGCAAGTGCACACACTGAATTATTAGCGCACAATGGCGATATGTATACTATAGTGTTTGGTGGCATCACTTATGCATATTACAAAAATGGTACGGTTGTAACTGATGATGAAATTCCATTCACCAATCAAGTTTCAGTTGTACGCCGCAGCCGAAAAGGAACGTATACGCAATACGTATTGCAAGAACAATATCCTGTGCTTATATCCCGGCAATCAAACCCAGGCAATCAACTTTTGTTTGGCGCCGGGGCGACCTTTATAACTGCACCTAACATGCCGGCATTTTCTAACGGAGTATTAGATTTATCCAAGATCAATCAATCAAGAGTGATTGGCTATATAGTTGGCGGCATTCAAAGCACATTACCTAACACAAATACGATTTCAGATTCTGCTGCATCACCGTATATTTTTAAAGTAACGCTTATGCCTCAGCATTAAATAGTACCGTTAAAAACGATACCCTAACCCGGCACCAAAAATAGCAGCACTTAAGTTTGCTTTGCAGCAGGTAATGGTAGGGCCATAGAAGTTGCTTCTTTTGGTCCATACAAAACTATAATCAACAAATAGATCAAGCAAGAAGTGCTCGCCCAGCATCATGTAGGTGCCTGCTTTGGCTATACCGCCAAATGCCCATTGTGTTTTTTTGGAAGTGACACAACCTCTGCGACTTTTTATGCTCACATACTCCGGTTGGAACCCTAATCCAAGATACCACTCTAACCAGTCGCGCACCGATTTCACATATTTTACGCCGAGGCCTAACGGCACTAGTCTGAGTGTGTTAGAATCTGCAACACTGAGGCATCGTCCATCTTTCTTAATATAATCTACGCTGGCAAATCCATACCAATTTTTTTTGTTGCATAGTTGTACGGTAAGCTCCGGCCCCCATAATACTCCACCTTTGTGATAGGCTTGCTTAAACATACAATTGGTAGGTAAAAAATAGGCACCCTTAAATTCTACAATAACATCTCTGGCAACAAGCTGTGCGCTGCCAAAGATTACAAGTACTAAAGCAAAACGAATAAATCGAAATGACAACATGCTCTTTCTCTCCTTATTTTTTTTGATACTTTTTATCTGCATTATAGATGACAGCGTAGCATAAAAATAGAGTTGAAAAAGAATCTTTGTTCATATTATCAACTCATGTATCGATTTAATATTACTTTTTTTATAAGAAATTAATAAAAAAGCATATAGCTTTTATACAAATTTTTTCCAATCTGTAGCTTCTTCAAAAGTTACAACGCCACTCGCAATATCATGTAATGCACCTACTACTTTGATGCTTCCTTTTGTAAGCAACTCTTGTATTATTTTGCTGTCTTTGATAACACGTTTTATCATGTTACGTACATTTTGTAGGGTAATATTTTTTATCACTTCAGCATTGCTGCAATCTAATTCTTTATCCGGCATTTCGTCTTTTACCATGGTTACTGCCGGCTTAATAGTAGCTATAAGAGATGCCAAATTATCACTACTCGCCGTGCCGCCACAAGCAGCTTTTATTGCACCGCATTGTGTATGCCCCATCACCACTATCACTTTTGACCCAACATACTGCGTAGCATATTCCATACTGGCAAGCATATCATCATTCACTACATTGCCTGCTACACGCAGGGTAAAAATATCTGCAATTGATTGATCAAAAATTATTTCCGGTATAGACCGAGAATCCATACAAGCCAAAATAACCGCTTTAGGAAATTGCCCATGCTTGCTCGCTTTACGTGATAAAGCAACAGCTGAACGCCTTTTTAATGCACTCTTAGAATAAAAACGCTTGTTACCATCGATAAGGTCTTGTAGAACTTGTCCGGGAGTCAACATATTTTGTTGCGCTGCAGTCAATATATGTTTTGCAGAATAGAGAGGATTAAACATCACACTGATACATAGTATTAAAAAATAAATGCCATAATTTATTCGTTCATTACTTGTGTATTTATTTTTTTCCATTACCTACCCTTACATTATTTTATTATTACTTCAGCTTTTTTAATATAAAAAATGGCAATAAATACAGTCAACAAATGCTAACTAAGAAATAAATATCATTAATTGGACACATATCATTAAAACAAGAAACAAGACTATTTAGAAATTACAGAAAAAGATGCTAAAATTGTCCAGACCTTTATACACAATTATTAAAAGCATAAAAATAAGGCTGCTACCCTAACTTCTTATACATCGATATTTTATCACTTCTGAGCAAAAAAATATTAGATTTGTTATGTAAGGCTTTGCTTAATCTTAAGCAATTTCTTTTTTTAGTATTTTGTTCATCATGTACTGCAATGCCTTTCTGGCAGCATTATCTTGTGCTTCTGGTTTAGAGGATGCTCTTTGGCCAACAACGGGCTTCTTGCCAAAAAGCTTACTTGCGATAGTGATTATCGTCTTAAAATATAGACCCTCTGATGTTTCGTTTTCACAAATATGTGTTTCTACTTTTGGTTCTTGTAAAGCAAAATGTTGGCATAGCTGAATCAAAACATCTCGTGGATTATTACCAGCTAATGCAATTTTACTTCTACTTAAGAGATCTAATTTCTTAGGCGCAATATAATCTTGAGAGCAATGATGCATTAAAGCGATAGCTTTTTTTGCTACCGCAGCTTTTGCAGTAGCGGCTGTTGCTTGTGATGGCCCTTTAAGCTCAGTAATTAACCAAGGTGAGTTCATGCGCGTGTATAAAGCTACTTGGCCATGTTTATCTTTGTAGTAATGTGCATATTCGGGCAACTGCAATGCATGCTTTTGACAAAATAAATTTAAAGAACTAATTGGATCCTGATTATCTGGTATATCTTTGATACTTGCTAGATCTTGCGAAAATATAATAGATTTTTGCAATTCCTTGTAAGCAAGTTCTGCAGCCTTTTCTGCAGCCATACTTTTGCTTGTGCCATTGGTGATTATAGGTGCAGCAAGACATGGGTGACTTAAGGTACAAGTAAAGCCACTATTATTATCTTCTTGAATATCATAGTTTAAGCTTACTGGCTCATATCCCAATTGAGACATTGCTGTATGAAGACGTTCTTGTGAAACTGTATGTAATTTCTTTTGCCAAGAAAGATTCAGTGTCGGCACCTTATCAAGGGGCTGATAGTCAGGATCTATTGCCAAGCGAACTAACAATTGTTGATATTCGGCTGGAAGTTCTTTTTGTATGAATTCTCAGCAAGATATTTTGTGAGCCTATTAGGATCTTTTTTTGTATTAATATTACCTTTGATAGAATTTGTATTAACGGGAAGAATAACCCCATCTGTTGAAACTCCTATGACAAAACAAGTTTCTCTATTATCTCGCCATATATAAACAACGTTTTGGTGTAATTCTTTAGAAGCTTGTTGCACAATTTTGCTTGAGAGTATTGGGCACGCCTTATCTTCTATCATTGGTATAAAAAATTTCAGCACAAAATTTTGCACTTTTTCCATACCACCATCTTCATAGATAACGCCAATAATTGATTCTATAATGTCGCACAGGCTAGAGATAGGAATATTTGCATTAGTAGAGTGTTGTATGTATTCATGAAGCCCTAATCGTAAACAAAGCGCGGCCATAGGCTCTTGTTTTACTAATTCTGCCTTAGCTCCAGTAACTATACCTTCATTAATATCTTTATATTTTTTCAGCAATAATTCTACTATAATTGTATCTAAAATTCGGTCACCCAAAAGCTCATGCCGTTCATAATTTTTATCAGGATTTTTTGCTTTTGTCGTTAACGCTTGAACCAATAAATTTTTATTTTTAAAGCGGTAGCCAATAATATTTTCAACTTCGGCGATACCTTCGGCATCTAAGGCTTTGCCTACAATGTCATACTTCATCTTAAGTTGCATACCAAAAGTTGATGTAACAACAGAAACTGATAATAATGTGATTAATATAAATTTATTAAAAATAAAAAAAGAAGTATTCGAGTAAGCACGACCCATTTTCATAAAAAACCCCTATAATAAAGATAAAACCTCTATAATTCATAATGCCTTATTTATAAATACTTTCAAATGGGTCTTATTACGTTTAGTTGTTTTTTAATCAAAAAATCTGTAACTTTACCAGTTTTTGACAGATAGAAAGATTGCATAGAGATAAGAAAGTAGTATGGCGTCCCATACACCACTATTTTATAACAAATAAGACACAAAGCTTAAGGCTCGCTATGCCTGGATTAACAATATAAATTATATATAGCATATGAAGCTATAGCCGCAACTCCTGCCCCAATACCAAATATAATTTTTGCTCGATTTGACTTACCGCAAGATACTTGATCTTGATTCTGCACTTGAATCACTTGACCTTGATTCTGTCTTTGAGGTGCCGGGTCAATTTTTTTAATTAAAATCGGTCGTATGCCCTGTCTTGCTTTCCCCCAACCAACCATTTCATTCTTGTTGTTAATATCCGAAAGTGCCCGAATGGTCTCAAAATCTTGCGACATATCTTCAAAAAGTCCTAACTCTTTATCCATTTTTTTCAATAAACCATTTTCCCAAAAAGCACCTTCTTGATAACGACCATCTTTTACTGTAACACCAACAATAATACTATTATTATTGATTGATGCGCCCCTAAATTTTTTAATAATCTCATAACTTCCATCTGATTTCCAATAAACGGTATGTCCTGCACCTTTTGATTGAAATACACCTATTACCTCACCTAAATCATTTATAGCTGTTGCACAACATGAATATTTAATTTCCAATAATTTGCTTCTTTTATTCTTAAGATTAATATACTTAACTATATTTTTTCTATTCTCACCCTGTATTGTACCTACAACTTCTGAATTATTATTAATTCTTAAAACATCATACTGCGGTAACCATTCTGACTCTGTATCAATAAGTTCTTTTCTATTACCTTGCCAAAGATATAACTTTCCATTCTCTATAGAAACGTATTGTCCTTGGTCATTTGTATATTTGTCAGACAAATCAGCAGTAGTACTTATATAAGGTGGACATCCTGGGCCATGAGTAGCAGAAGACAAATTAATCGGTATCTTAGTTACTCCCCTTTGAGGATCCCATGCAAACCACATTCTAGTAGGATTAATAATTCCTCCCACTTGACTCTTATCATTAATACTTACAGCATAACTATTGGGAGCTTCATCATTAATGAGTTTGCCTAAATCTGTTATTTGATACTGCATCGCCTGCATAAATAAACTTGATATTGCACAAAAAGAAAAAATTGCTGTTCTCACAAAATACATAAATAACCTCTATTTTTATGAAACAATATTTAGAAAACAATTAAACTATAGCTATCACCCAAATTGTCATTGTAATAATAATTATCGCCTATAGAATAACCTGATCCTGAATAGCCATTAGATCCGTTAATATAATCAAAATCACCAATTGAGTAACTTGTATAACTATTGCCCTTACTATCATTACAATAATATGTATTACCTATGGAATAACCTGAAGCTGAGTAACCATTAGATCCACTCGTATAATCAAAGTCACCGATAGAACAGCTTGTATAGCTATTATCTTGATTATCATTATAATAATAACTATCACCTATAGAATAGCCTGATCCTGAGTAACCATTGGATCCATTAACATAGTCAAAGCTGCCCAGAACATAACTAGAAAAAACTAATAAAATACTGATAAATAGTGAAAATATATTCATAAAGACCCCACAAAAAAATTAACCTCTATTATCTCTCTCAGAGTGCCTTATTTTAGGCATTTTGCCAACTGGCCCAGCCTATTTTTAGCCTTAAATAGCATTCAAACCAAATTTTCATGACAAATAGAAAAATTAACTCATCTTGGTAAATTATCTAGATATTTCGATAAACAGGGAAACATAAATGCTTAGCTATAGAGCATGTCATGAATTTATATGTTTACACAAACTTCACGACACGCTTTTAGGAAATGAAAATATGGCAAAAGTTTGTATGAAAATTGCTGCATACCAAAGATTCTTTCTTGCCAGCGCAAGAAATTGCTCTTGCATATGACCTGTAAAATACAAACTACTTAAGCTCACTTGGCGTTTTTGCTCCACGGCTCATTAAAAATTTTATTGCATTAGGCCTTGCAGTTTCTAAAGCCCAAGATAGTGGCGTTTCCATACCTTTCCCAGCAGGATCAGCTAGTATATTGATATCTGCACCAGCATCTAATAAAGCACTAAGTGCTGTTACATTATCACTGCTGACCGCAATAAATAAAGGTGGCATATGGGATATAAGGGTTCTATTTATAATAGTTACACTTTTATTTAAATCGATACCATATTTAAGGCATAATGCTATCAAGTCTTTATCCTTATAAACAGACAAATTACCACTGTTCCATATCTTATTAATAACATCATACTTATGATCTGCAAATTGTTGTATTAGCTCAAAAATATTTTGCATATATAGTTTTGCAGTTTCTGTTTTATGTCTCGTTATATTCGGTGAATTAATAACAATATTAGAGACATAATCAGTAATATTTTTTGTTGTTTTAGAAAAATCTATATTATTAGCAACAAGCAATGCTAAGCATTTGATATAATATGGATTAGAAGTAGCTCCGTTATTCAGAAATAACTGCACAAAGTTTTTTCCTCTATATTCTAGAGTAATCTCGGCACCAGACTCAATCAACAAAACAACTGACTCATAGTGTTTAGTTAAAAGAGCAAGCCAAATTGGAGTTTTTCCATCAACATCTGCCTTATTAACATCTGCTCCAGCTTGAATAGCTTCTTTAATTTCTTTTTCTGAGTTATTCAATATAGCTTTTTGCAGCATTTCCTGTGCTTTATTATTTTGCTGTTGCGCTTGTTGTTTCTTTGGTTCTTCTTTTTGTTCTTTTTCGATTACTGCCGAACTTGTGGTAAGCCCCTCTCGTTGGCAATTTGGACATTTGGTTATGCCTGATTTAGCCAAATCTTTTTCGCAGTCAGCACAAAGGAATTTCTTGCAACAATTAGTACGGCGAATTACATCTGGCCCTTTTTCTTCCGAAAGCTCTTGTGCTTCTCCTAAGCATACCATGCATTCGTCATCAGCTTTTACGGTAGCTTGTTCTTTTACTTGGCTACTTTCTGCTGCAGACTTTTCCATTGAATAAATAGATACCGGTAGTAAAAATAGTGCCCAAAATAACAAATACTTCTTCATAAAAATCTCCTAAATTCATTAGCTATTTCGATAAATAATCTATGTGTACCTTACCAACGGTAATATCGAGCCCTTTTTTCATCCTCAATAATCTCACTTATTAAATTAGAAGCTTCCTGTTTAGATAGCCCCATTATTTCTTCATCTGGAATGCCTTTACTTCTGAGCAGCTCTCTTTGTTTATAGGTAGCGGGCTCCGATCGTG
>Ga0055451_10000437_pt1 | contig 16701 bp, 16 predicted proteins | sample China_Galinas_PW_3_FD_57745 | JGI IMG/M metagenome (GOLD analysis project Ga0055451, IMG submission 57745) | Wetland microbial communities from San Francisco Bay, California, USA, that impact long-term carbon sequestration - China_Galinas_PWB_D2 | ecosystem: Environmental > Aquatic > Marine >... | reverse complement strand
CTCTCGGCAAGCTCACCGCCGATAAGCTCAGACGCTCTTTCGAACGATATATTCTCGTCGTGCTCCCCTTCCTCGGCCTTGGTTGCGGGGGTAAAAATAGGAGTTTTCAGCTTTGAGGACTCGACAAGTCCCTCGGGCAGGCGAATTCCGCAAACCGAGCCTGTTTTCCGATATTCCTTCCATCCCGAGCCGGAGATAGATCCCCTGACTACGCACTCGATAGGAAGGGGTTTCGTTTTCCTGACGAGCATGCTCCTTCCTTCGAGAATGTCTCCGTACTTTTGAAATGCCTCCGGGTAATCGTCCACTTCAGTGGAAATCAGATGGTTCGGTATTATATCTCTCATCCGTCCAAACCAGTATTTGGAAATCTGGTTGAGCACCCGCCCCTTACCGGGAATGCCTTCGGGCAGCACGACATCGAATGCGGAAATACGGTCCGTGGCTATGATGAGAAGCTTATCGCCAAGGTCGTATATGTCACGCACCTTGCCCCTTACAGGTGGTTTCACGCCCTCGAAATCGGTCTTCATTACTATCTGGTTTTCTTTCATTTTCCGAATCTCACTTTTTTACGATAACGAAACATATAGAGATGTTACTGTACAACATATAGGATAATTAAATGCCGAATAGACGCAACGTTACAAGTCATCCCGAAGCAGCGATTCGGCTATTTCTTTTCTGAGCAGCTGCTTTATACGATTCCTTACGCCGGGGAATCTATCGCTCGGATCGCCTTCTATTTCCAATATCGCCGTCAGTTCCCTGTCGGTCAGTTTTTCCTCCAGTATCTTCAAGGCCTGAGACTCGACATTGCGGATGTCAATCGTAGCCCGCTGGCTCCTGAGAGAAGTCGTCAGCTCGCCCAAGAACCCGGAATAAAGCGATACTATCTCTTTTATTTTCATGCGCCTGACGAATACATTCTCCATCGATATGCCGGGTTAAGAGCCTTCCGCGCTCCGCTTTTGTTTTGCCGCATCCAAAATATCTTTCAGAAACCACATTAGCAGGAGGGGAATATAGTAAAAGAGCATGATATAAGCTCCCGCCGCCGGATCGCCGTACAGATTCCACACCCCGATAAAGTCTATTACCGTCACCAGGGCTACGACCAGCACGGCGCGCCTGTAAGGTCCGGAAACCCACCTTCTGAGTAGCCACTGAAGGCCTCGTGAAAGCACCGTTACATTAACAAAAGCGCCTATGAGACGCCACATCATCAGCGTATCCATAATTTTTCCGGCCTGTTGCTCAGAGGTAACGCGATTTATGCTTGAATTTCGCCCTGAAATAATTATTTTCATTATATCACTGGAATTACGGTATGCATAAGTAACGCGTAATTATTCAATCAGATATACTTTACTTAGAAATGACATCCGCAGTTTTCAACACCGGGAGATAAGAAAATGAATACTCTGAAAAGTCTTGTATTGCTGGTCGCGCTGTCGGCCATATTAATGTGGATCGGGGGAGTCATCGGAGGAAAAAACGGACTCATGATCGCCTTCGGCATAGCTATGGTCATGAATTTCGCGAGTTACTGGTGGAGTGACAAAATTGTTCTTTCCATGTACCGCGCCAAAGAGGTCAAGTACGAAGACGCGCCCGAGCTTTACGGCGACATACAGGAGCTCGCTCAAAGCGCCGGGCTTCCGATGCCGAAGGTCTACATAACCCCCCAGGAACAGCCCAATGCTTTCGCTACCGGAAGAGGCCCCAGTCACGCGGCGGTTGCCGTCACACAGGGAATCTTGAAGCTGCTCAGTCGTGAGGAGCTAAAAGGCGTGCTGGCGCACGAGCTTGCCCACGTTAAGCACAGAGACATATTAATCGGCTCCATAGCCGCCACTATCGCAACGGCTATAACTTACCTGGCCTACATGGCTCAGTTCGCAGCCATATTCGGAGGGGGCGGAGGCGGAAGAGACAGGGGCGGAAACCCGTTCGCGCTCCTGGCAATGGCGATTCTCGCTCCTCTGGCGGCGACGGTCATCAGGCTCGCCATCTCGAGAACGAGGGAATACGGCGCCGACAAGGGCGGGGCCGAGATATGCGGGAATCCGATATATCTCGCCAATGCGCTCAGGAAGCTTGGAAGCGTGTCGGGAAGAATACCGCTCCGCGTAAGCGAGCAGGTAGCGGACAGCACATCTCACATGATGATTGCCAATCCACTTTCGGGCAAAGGGCTTTCTTCCCTCTTCAGCACTCATCCGCCTATGGAAGAACGGATTAAAAGGCTTGAGGCAATGGCGGGCGGTATATCCGCATAAGCCGCGGTAACGATTAAACGAGAGTATATGTATTCGATACGACTCACGGCGGGAATGCTTAATCGGCGGGCATTTCTTCCAGATGAGAGGAAACGGCCTCCCACCTCTCATACAACCTGCCGAGTCTTTCGCCTATCAGACTGAATTCCCGTGATGCTTCCTGTGAACGGCTCTGATCCCTGAAATTATCCGGGTCGGCAAGAAAAGTCTCAAGCTCGGTCTTCTTGTCTTCCAGCTCATGTATCTTCTTCTCAAGCTCGGAAAGGGCTTTTAAAAGCTGGCTGCTTGTAAGTTCGGACCAGTTATCCATATTCTCGATGCCGTGGTCCCTGAGCTCTCTGTGAAGCCTGTTTCTTTTCTCGGCTTCTTTTTTCTTTTCCAGTTCCCTTGAGGATAAATTCTGGGGCGGTTCCGATTCTAACCCCGACGCTCCGCTTCGCTCTCTGACTGCCTCTTCTCCGCCGTCATCAGAATCGCTCTTGAGCTTCTGAGACTGATGATAGCGGAACTCGGAATACGTGCCGGGATACGTCACCACCTTAGAGCCTTCGGCATACCATATCTTATTCGCCACTTCATCGAGGAAATGCCTGTCATGACTGACGACCACGAATGTCCCCTTGTACTGCTTGAGAGCCTCGATAAGCACCTTCCTGGACTGTATATCCAGGTGATTTGTCGGCTCGTCCAGTATCATGAAATTCTTTGGAGAGAGTAGAGTCTTGGCAAGCGCAACCCTGCTCTTTTCCCCGCCCGATAATACGGAGACCTTTTTGTATACTTCGTTGTCCGAGAACAGGAAAGCGCCCAAAAGTGACCTGATTTCTGTTTCATTCTGCGCCGCCGCTTCGGATTCCATCTCCTCGAGAATGGTCTTACCGGGATCCAGCGTTTCCGCCTGATGCTGGGCAAAGTAAGTAACCTCGACGTTGTGTCCGACTTTCCTGTCTCCGTGAAACGGCTCTGTACCCAACAGTATTCTGGCAAGAGTGCTCTTTCCAGCTCCGTTCTTTCCGATAAGGGCGATCTTATCGCCGCGGGATACTGTGAGCGGGCGCGCCTTGACGAATACATCCACGGCTCCGCCATCTTCCCGCTCATAAGATTTCGAGAATTCGGATATGTCCATTACCACCTTGCCCGAGCGCTCGGGCTCGGGGAATTTAAAATGCATTACGGCGTCTTCTGACGGGGGCGGAGGAATACGCTCCAGCTTTTCCAGCATTCTTACCCGGCTTTGCACCTGCTTGGCCTTCGTGTTTTTATATCGAAATCTTTCAATAAACCTCTCAGTCTCCTGTATTTTCCTCTGCTGATTTTCATACGCGGACCTATGGATTTCGAGGCGCGACTTCCGCTGTTCCAAATATGAAGTGTAATTACCCGTATATTCGGTGATACTCCCCATGTTAAGCTCGGCTATAACGTCCACCATGCGGTCCAGAAAATATTGGTCGTGCGATACCAGCACCACGCTACCTCCGAACTCGGAGAGATAATTCTCGAGCCAGTCTATGCTCTCGATATCGAGGTGGTTTGTGGGCTCGTCGAGAAGCAGTATGTCCGGATTTACCAGCAGCAGCTTCGCGAGGGCAACACGCATCCTCCATCCACCGGAAAACGTGCTTAAGGGCTTGTTAAGCTCATTCGTCTCGAAGCCCAGACCCGTCAGGAGCTTTTCAGTACGAAACAGGGCAGTGTGGGAATCCCTCGCCTTAAGCTCGTTCTGGAGCGCGTCTAACTTATGAAGGGCCTTGCGGTATTCTTCCGAGTCCTTATCGTTTATCAGGTCCAGGCCTTTCCTTACCGTCTCTACCTCCCGCTCGAGGTCGAGCACATCCCTAAAGGCCGTCATACCTTCTTCGACTACGGTTTTATCGGACTCGGTCTCCTCGACCTCCTGAGGAAGGTAGCCGATGACATTGGAAGGCGGCATGATAACGGAGCCGCTGTCGGGGGCGGTAAATCCCGCGATTATATTCAGAAGGGTCGTCTTTCCCTCGCCGTTAGGTCCGAAAAGTCCGATCCTTTTGCCGTCTTTTATATTCCAGTTCAGGTCTTTAAAGATTTCCCTCGACCCGAAAGAAAGGCATATGTCCTTGAGCTGTATCATGTAAGAGAAGCACCGGGAATAAAGATAACTTATCTACTCTCTTGTAAGTTCTATCCTGGTATTGATATAGTCGAACTCCGTTTGCGGAATCAAAACCAGCTTGTTCCTGTTTTCCTTAAACTCGTACGAAAATGTCACGTCGCTTCCGCTGTCGAAGCTGAGCACGACCGTGTCGTCGTCATAGGTATAATTACCCTTCAGGTTAACGGAAATCGTACTCCCTATTACAAACTTAAATGTCTTGTCGCTCTTGAAATCGACCTCGATCATTCCGGACTTCCACTTCCCCGCAAAGGGATTGAAAAGACCCTTTATCGCGTTACAGCCCGTGAAGCCCAGAATTAAAACCGCAAGTAAAGTAAAGATTTTTAAATGTCTGCGCATAGTTTCGAATCTCCCAAGCAGTATTAAAGTCTATATAGTCAGCTGAACGTAAGCAATCTGAAGACGTGCAGCGTCATATAAGATATACCAAGCGATATAAGCACTGCAACAGGGAAAATATATCTGTTATATCCCGTGAGCGCTGTTCCGGCCCTTCTCAGGAATATGACGTCTGCGATAATGACAGCGCAGAGTGAAATGCCAGCATAAAAAAGTATGATGAGATGGAACACGGCCATATAAACCGGATAAAGACCTATTAGAGATATTGCCGGGAATACGGCGGAAAGCGCCAGCGCGCAAACCAGTATTATGACAGGCCGTCTCATTCCGGCTGCTAAAGCCGCACCGTTGTCTTCCGGCACATCACGGACCGAAACCGCATAAACGATTATGCTCAGTATGACATTTGACGCCATGAACACAGGTAGAAGTGTGAGATTAAAAAAAGGCTGCTCGTATCCGGACAACACTCCGAATCCGATGTAGAAAATCAGCGCCAGAACGACAGCAATAAATACAAAATATAGGCCTTTATATAAGGCAGAGCCGCCTTTGGTCATACAATTAAGAATAATACAGAAACTACACTCTCATAGGACTTTTTATCCGATTCTCAATATTGACGGATTGCGAACCAACTCCGACTCGTCGAGATCATAGATCACCTATGGGAAATCTGTAATCCGACGGCTCATCGATGTCGAATTTTCTCCGGCTCGCGTACAGCTTTCCGTTCGAGGTGAATTTCTTTCTGTACCCCAGGAGATGGAGAAGCTCGATCACATTCCATCTGGCGACATTTAAATCCACCGTGAGAGCCCCCGGTCTTCCGTCCAAACTTTCAAAACCCGGCAGATATGTCAAATATCTCTCCAATCGTAATTTCCTGAGCATGACCGATACCCCGAGCCATAGAGGATTTATAAGCCTGATTATAAAGAAACCGTCATTGCCTTGCTTTTGATAAAGAGGCATGAACAAATTACCTCCCTCCCCGGCCCTGATCTCACCGGATTTGTCGTGCGCCAACAGTTCTCCTTTTTTAATCCGCTGAAAGTTAGTGAAGCCCAGGTTCATGGAAAACCCGTCCCCTGTATTCACGTCATGCCTGTAGCGCACTTCATATACTCCTGAGTTATTCGCGGCGGCTATTTTTAGAGTATGATAAGGATCCCCGTACAATCTGATGTCACCGTCGGGAATCAAGCCCGAGCTCGCCATCATGATCCACACAGCGGCTTCGCAGTTATCTACAGAGCTTTGCGCTTCGTGCTGTCCCGCCTCGAACCCGACCGCAACATACCCGATCTCATTTATGTAGTTAAGAAGCGTACTGTCCAGCTGCTCTTCTATGCCGAGAATTCTGGGCACGGGGAAATTATCCGTGAATTTTCTGTTCCTGAGCGTATCGGCGATTGTCATGAACGGCCCCCCTTCCGCGGAAGTAGTATGGAGGTCCAAAAAATAGAGGGGAGTGTTTTTACCGGAGCACAACTCGACAAGAGCGTTTATCAAATCCCGCCTCTCGGCTCTCTCGAATACGCAATTACCGGATCTCCCCCCAGAGGAAGACAGTCCCGCAATCACATCCGGCTGCCACATACGGTTGAGATCCTCTTGGATAAACCTTGCGCCTTTTCGAAGCGCCTGTATGTTGCCGGCAATGCCAACCAGCTCTCCCCTGAATGATGGCCTGCATTCCTCCAGGCGGCTGAAAACCCTTTCGAGCGCAAGCACTCCGGCGGGCTCGTTGCCGTGTAGTCCGGCGATGCATATCACGGTCGGACCGCCGGATTCTCCGATGTATTTGCCGATAATGCGCTCAGAAGGTAACGATGAAGCTTCAATGTTATTTTTTTTCGTCACCGCCGGACATTCCCGCTTTGGATATTTCTTTCAGCAAGTTTGCAGACAAGTTCATGAAGTCATGTTCGGTAACAATACCGACCAGCTTATCATCCTTGACTACAGGGAGACAGCCGACTTTATTCTCTTTCATGATCGATATGGCTTCAGTCGTTTCCGTATCCGGTCTTACGGTTACGGGATCCGTAATCATTATCTCCCTTACAAGCACAGGTTTTCTGTCTTCTTCCATCCGTGATCCGTAATAATTCAAAATCGTCCCCGATGTAAGCAGTCCTACAAATGAGCCCTTCTCATTTTCAACAGGTATGTGGCGCACGTGCTTCCAGTTTATAATGCTCACGGCGAGGTCCAGTATGTCGCTGTCCGTAACGACGAAAAGATCGGTGGACATGACCCTCTCAACATATTTGCACCTTTCGAGCCATTTCCCGGCGTCTTCCAGTTTTGCATTATCCCACATATGAACCGGTTCTCCTGTCATTTGCCTCTTACTCAGGCCGGCAGTAAGCGCGATTTCGGCTTCCTGACTCTGCGCCTGCCTTCGGAGGCCGTTATATGAATCAATAATCCAGTGTGAGCCCGTCCTCTTCGCGCGTACACGTTCTTCAATAATACTGAGATATAAATCAATTTCATCATCCGATACCCGGGCCGAACGCAATCCGCTTTTAGAGACAGGCAGTAATTCCTTAAGTACCAGCTCGTCGGCATCGTAACTTTTTCCGTCCACCCAATTGAATTTCGCGTCCAGCCCCACCCTGGCGGCGTTAATAAAATTCTCCTTGACGTTGTCGAATTCAATTAAATCCGGGATTTCGGAATACACCTCCGGCATACCGTTCATCAGCCCGAGCCAGAACGCTGCGTTCGCCACCTCGTCTCTCACTGTAGGCCCGGAGGGGAGTATTCTGTTTTCTATTCTCAGGTGAGGAACACCGCATGTCAAACCGTAGCAAACCCTATTCCATCTCCAAACAGTACTGTTGTATATCTGGAGCGCACTAAGGTGAGGCATTTCACCCTCTTCAAGCATTTTCAATGAATTTTCCCTGAGGTCCGGAGACAACAGGACTTTATATCTTGCCACACTGTCGTAGAAAATATCCAGAATCGAATCACGCAGCCATCCTTTGCCGAAAGTCACTCTGGGGCTTTTCTCCCGTGAATCGTACGACCCGGCGCGCGTATCGATGGCCTGCTGGAATAGCGCGATTCTGGTTTCACTCCACAGCTTCTTGCCCATAAGCAGGGGTGAATTGGTGGAGCACGCAAGAACGGGAGCCGCGACTGCCTGGGATATATTATAGAGGTTTACACAATTCTCGGGACTGACCTGTAGATGAACCTGAAAACTCGTGTTACAGCTCTCGTACATAGGAGTGTCGTGGCTCGCTATCAGCTCGTCGATACCGTTGATCCTGAGCTGGTATGGGTGCTCACGCTCCGCATTCAATATAGCGCAAAGCGCCTCGTAGCGCGGATCATCGATCAGATTCTCGGGCCCCAGGTCCGATTGTTTTACCGTAGGCAGGATGCCGACAAGAATAGTTCCGAGACCGTACTCGCCGGCAGCCCTGTTCAATTTCGATATATGCTCATTTAACCGATTCTCGATGTCCGACAGGCAGCTTCCGGTAAACGGCTCAGGGTCGAGATTGATCTCGATATTAAACTTCGCCAGCTCAACGGCAAAATGGCGGTCACTCAGACTTTTCAGGATTCTGGCGACGGCAGGCCTCGGCTGCCAGAGATTGTCGATGATATACAGCTCCTGCTCGGCGCCTATCCTGCTTACACCTGTCTCAATCATGCCTCTGTCGAGCATAATCTTAAGGGCTCTTAAATCTCTTACGAGCGCCCGGCTGAAATCTTCCGTTTTTTTCAATCGACCTTGCCTCACATGGGATCATCTTCCCGTATTCAATTAAATATTATTAATCATCGGAGCGAAATTACTATATAAAGAGTGAAAACTTGCATTTCTCGCGCCGATAAATATCTTTAGAATTAATCGCAGGAAGACTATTGAGTGACGTGACGAGCAAAAAGAAGCCGCTAATCGGTATCACAACAGACATCAAAGACGGAAATTTCGTTATAGAAGAGAAGTACGCCCACGCGGTCGCACGGGCAGGCGGCATCCCGCTCCTTATACCCTCGATCACCGGAAACGCGGAGCTTATGATGCAGACCGCCCGGAGACTGGACGGACTGTTGCTCCCGGGCTCGAGGGATATGGACCCCAAGTTCTACAACGAAGATCCACACCCCAGGCTCAGGCCCATGAGCCTTGAGAGAACGGAAACGGAATTCGCGGTACTGAGGGAAGCGTCCGGGAGAAAAATTCCCGTACTCGGCATCTGTGGAGGGATGCAGCTTATAAACGTTTTCTACGGCGGCTCGCTCTATCAGGATATCTACTCATTCATCCCCGAAGCTATACCGCACGAGAAGGGGGCCGAGCACGATGTAAATGTCGAAGACGAATCGCTCTTGGTCAAAATCACGAAAACCGCAAAATTCCCGGTAAAGAGCTATCATCATCAATCGGTTAAAGATATAGGCAAGGGGCTTCGGGTTTCTGCCCTGGCTCCCGACGGAATTGTCGAGGGGATCGAGTCCGCCGGCAATCCCTATGTGCTCGGAATCCAGTGGCACCCCGAGCTCGAGGATACCGAAATATCAATCCGCATTTTCAGTGATTTTATTTCCCGATGCTCTGGCTGAGGGGATGCATGTACCCGCACCAGCTCATTCGGATATGCTGTCCTTGAGGAGTACAACGATTTCCGCCAGGGTTCTCGGTGTATCGGAAGAAGTGCCTGCCAAGAAGCCTGCAACAGCCGCTATTAAGCCTGCCTCCAACGGATACCGTTTAATCAGGGCTTCCGGATCGGGAACGGCCTGTGAATGTGATGCGGCAGATGTAAACTGGGAGGCGTTCTTCTTATTATTAAAATGGCCCGTCAGTAAAAGCGTAATCAGCAGAATAAGAAGCGCTAAGATTATCGCCCCGCCTCCGCTCATCAGAGCCGCCACGTAGGGAGGGTGGAAATTCGCCAGATACAGATATGAAGACCACACAACGAATCCCAGTCCCAGCGCGATTACGATTGCCGCTATACAAAATACTACAAATACGATTCCAAGCCGAATGAGCATAGCCCGCAGCTTAGCCTCATCGGGCTTGAAGGATCTCATCAGTGCATTTAATATTAAATTCAATCGAATTACCTTCTCTCAAACATCTTGCCGAGGATTAGACCCACCAGGAAAGCTATCAGTAAGCTGACAAAAGGCTTCTCCTGAATCTGATGCTCCACCGAGTTAACCGTTTGCTGACCTTTCTTCCGGGCGGACTGAAGCTCGCGCTTAAGCTCTTCGATAGCTCTGTCCTTGGCAACGTCCGTCTCGTTCTTTCCTCTCTCCAGAAGAATCTTTCCGAGTTGAGACAAGTCAGCCCTGAGCTTGGCCATGTCCTCTTTTAAATTATCCATTTCCTTTCCCAGATTATCCTGTGCCATTATCATCGCCCCCAATGCAGATTTTCTACTAAGTTTAACACTTATTATAATAAATCGACACTTCACTTGCAGCAGACTCCGTCCTATCCGCTTGGCAAACGAGTCTCAATTATGATAGAGGATTCGAACGAAAGTGCTATCGAGCGCCGTTGTAACCCGATATCTCGGAGATTTTCTCAAGTGTCATGGCCCCCTCGTAATACCTGCCTCCAATCTCCCAAGTCGGATAATTCATTATACCCTTGGCGAGACAGAGGGATGGATTCGCATTCTCTCCTTTAGGGTGGCATTCGACGTATGTTATGTACTTAAACGCGGATCCGAATAATTTTTTTTGCTGGTTGCAATGGGGGCACTGGAAAGAGCCGTACATGACCGCACCGGTCTTTCCCAGATATTTGGCGAGTCCCGTCTGAAAATCGTTAGCCCTTGATGAGGCGCCTGACGGTATGTCTCCGGACATTCCGGCATCTCTATCCTGAATTACATTTGAGCCGAAAACAACCACCACGGCAATAATCACGCTCAGAGCCAGAGTCTTGAACGCAGACAGGCCGGCATAAAGCTCAGGTTTCGCGGCAAGCACGATCATGAAAAGGCCCGTCATCAGAAGCGCGGAAATTACACAGTACATGCAAAGCGCCTCGATAACGAAGAATTCCAGATAAGTCAGGTATGCCGAGAATACAAATCCCGCGAAGGAAAGAACATAAAGTGTAAGCCACTTGTTACGCCTGGTCATTGGCGTTATGGCCGATATGAAAATCAGCGCATAACCAAGCACTCCCGCAAGCGCTACCGGAATCCCGAGGAAAGCCGAGAACCCGCTTTGTCTTACCGTATCGCACTCGGACCCCGCGCCGCAGAATGCGGCCTGTGAGCCGGAATAATAATTATAAGTAAGATATAAAGACAGCAGGACTCCCAAACCGGAAATAATTAAAACAATAGGCTTAAAGTATGTCTTTTTTTGGATTTTTGCAGTGCTCATCTGGTATCAGAAAATTTTTAGTTTAAATTATAACTACTCGGGAGAAATAAACACATTTTCTTTTACAATAATCGATAAATACATTACCTCGGAAGGGAAACAATCGGATCAACTCTCGTAGAATTTGCTCCCCCCTACCGCCATATTTTTAAGGAGAGGAGGAGGCGTGTAGCGGTTTCCGTATCTTACGCTGAGATTATGTAGCTTTTTCATTATCTCCCCGGCGCCGACGGAATCAATATAACTAAACGGTCCGCCCCTGTAGGTGGGAAATCCAATACCCATGAGGGCACCGACATCACCTTCTTTTGCATTCTCAATAACCTCTTCCTGAAGACAGATCATAGCATGATTGACGAGCGCAAGTATAAGTCGATCTTGTATATATTCTTGAGAAACACTGTTGGAATCTTCTTCGTGCAAGGACAAAAGCTTATAAATCGACCTGTCTATCCTCTTATCATGACCGCCGTACTTGTAAAACCCTCTTCCGTCTTTTACTCCCCTTCTCCCCTCTGATATAAGCTGATCGAGTATCGTGTAGGCTCCGCTATTTTCAGCGGTAGGTGAGTATAAAATCTCGTATCCCTTTTTTACGAGATCTATGCCGATCTCGTCCATCGAGCCCAGCGGGCCGTCGGCGAATCCGAAAAGAATCATGGCTTCCTCTATATCATCCGCTCCTATACCCTCACCGAGAAGATTAAGAGCCTCGTTGAAATAAGCCAATTGAATCCTGGTTGTGTAAAATCCTTTCTTATCCTTCACCACGAGCGGCAATTTCCCGATACGCCTCCCGAACTCAACGATATCCCCTATGGTCTCCTGAGATGTGTTATCGCCGACCGCGATCTCGAGAAGCTCGGCCTCAGACAGAGGGCTTGAAATCTTGACGCCTATTACCTTTTCCGGGCGGGAGGCCGCGCCGGCTATGCGTTCGATCGGAATGGCAAAGGAATTCGAGACATATATAAAGTCGCTTCCCGAGAGCGATTCAATCTCTTTTAATATTTTTTGCTTAATATCGAGGTCCTCTCCCTCAGACTCGATCACTATTTGTGCCCTCTTAAAACCCGAATAATCAGACGCCGCGCTTATGAGATCGAGCTTTTTCTCGGCATCGAGCTCGTCTATTTCCCCGTTCTCCAGCTTCCCCATGAAGAATTCGTACGACTTCTTAAGCGCCTGGCCCGCATTCTCATTATCCATGCCTTTAATTCTTACTCGTATCCCGTTGTCAGCCGCAAGACATGCAATACCCGATACATAATGCTCGTCTCCCACTACGGCGATCTTGGCTATCTTTTTGTTATTCTCCCGTGCGGCCTTTTTAAAACTCGGATCGTTTCTTACCTCTTCGAGCGCTATTCTGGCTCTTATTAGCTGTCTTGAGTAGGATGTAACCGCCAGCTCCCCGAAATAGACCGACTCTACATGAAGCCCCCTGTTAAAGCTCGACACACCAATCTCAAGTGCTTCTACAGCCATTCTTAGCGCATTTACATAAATCTCGCGGCTCTCTTTTATCTGTTTTTTTGCCTTCTCGAAAGACATACGACGCGACACCGGATTTTCGTTTATTAGTGCGCTTGCCATGCCCCCGAAACGCTGTCTTCTGGGCTTGATCTCTTTATTCGCAAGCTCAAGCGCGCGTTTGACGGAGATGTCCTTAAGCAGCTCCTCGGGCACAATTTCGTCCACAAGTCCGACCTGCCTTGCATAATAAGGGTCGAGAGCCTGCCCCGTGACAATCATATCCAGGGTTTCCTTCGTTCCGATCAGACGCGCAAGGCGCGGTACGCCTCCGGCACACGGGACGAGGCCCAGATTCATCTGGTCGAGCCCTAAAACAGTATGTCTGTTGTCGGATGCCAACCTGTACCGGCAGGCTATTACCAGCTCGAGCCCTATGCCGAGACAGGCGCCGCTTACGGAAGCTACGAAAGGAACCCTTGAGTTTTCTATCTTCTCGGATAACTCCTGAACCTTCAGGCTGTACGACCTGCCCTCGTCGGCCAGCGTAAATTCGAGATACTCACGGAAATCGGCGCCGGTAATGAAACTCTTTTCCTTTCCGCTCAGAATGACCACAGCCTTAATCTCGTCGTCATTCTCCACCATGTCCAGCTCACCGTTGAGCCTGTCGAGAAATTCCTCAAGGAAAGTGAAGCTTTCCTGGTCGAGCCGGTTCTCGGTCGAATCCGGCGTGTCCAGGCTCAGTATAGCCACTCCGTTACTTTCCAATTTAATAGACAGACTGCTCATAAGTAATCGCCCGATAATCGAATTATTGCTTTTCCGTTACTAAAGAAAAACCAAGGCCCCCAGCCGCTGGAAGCATAACCAGCCCGAAATTCCCTCTTCTCTTCGCCATTCTGTATACAAGAGTGGTTATCAACCTTATCCCGGTTGCCGCCGGCGGATGCCCGATCGCTATAGAGCCGCCTGATACGTTTATCCTCTCCGGATCGACTTCACCGACAGGCTGCATTCTCCCTAACTTTTCCTTCGCAAAAGCCTTGGAGCCAAGCGCCTTCAGATTTGATATAACCTGTGAAGCAAAGGCCTCATGCATCTCTATTAAATCTATCTCAGATAACGAAATCCCCGCGCGCTCAAGAGCTTTGTCGGTCGCATATGCGGGGCTCATCAGCAATTCCGACAAAGTATCGACCGCCGAATAAGCGTACGATTTTACATAGGCAAGGGGCTTATAGCCCATGGATTTTGCCTTATCCTCGGAGGCAAGAAGCAGAACCGAAGCCCCGTCGGAGAGATAAGAAGAATTGCCGGCCGTAACCGTCCCGAATTCTCTGTCGAACAAAGGAGCCATTTCAGCCAGAGACTCGGATGTGAGCTCATCCGCGACACCGTTGTCCATGGATAGAGAGTCCTCGAAATCCGGAGGTATGAATGTATGTATGATCTCGTCCTCGAAAACCCCCTCGTCTCGGGCACGGGATGCAAGCGTATGACTCCTTAGGGCTATCTGATCCTGCTCGCCCCTCGTGAGTTTGTATTGACGCGCGATGCTTTCCGCAGATTCCCCCAGAGTCATAGCGGTCGAGCGTTCCGGCAGAAAAGAAAGCGAATCAGATTCGTCTTCGGCTCCGATCCTGAGCAATGGCCTTGCCTTTTGTATCAAGCCGCCACCGCCGCGGAGTGATTTCGACCTATGAGTCTTGTTATAAATCGAGTGAATTTCATGTGATGTATCCACGCCTCCCGCGACCACGACGTCCGCTTCGCCTGAAGTTATGGAGTCTACGGCGTTGGAGAATGCCTGGTTTGCGGATACACAAGCGCTGCTCACGGTGAATGCGGGAGAACTGTGGGGAATACCGGATCCCATAGCAATTTCCCTTGCTAGATTTTGGGTTTGTACAAAAGACCTGACATTTCCGAATATTACCCTGTCTATTTCTAAGGGGTCAATCTCGGTCCTGTTTAACAATTCGACAGTAACGATTTTTCCCAGGTCGAGGGAAGTCAGACTTTTGAACGAAGTTCCCGGTTTTGCGAAGGGAGTCCTGAATCCATGGATTATTGCTACACGTCTTCCGTTCTTAAATTGACTCACTGAGGGCTCCGGCATATGGATATATCTATTTTATCTGTCACTGTATGGTTAAGAAAGCATCATTAGATAAGAAAAAGAAACAATGAGCGCTTAAATTCAAGGAAACCGGCAATAGATAAACACCTCAATTCATATAATGCGTAAACAATAACGAGACTCCAAAGCGTCAGGAGGATTGCGCTACTTCATTTTTAACCTTCAACTTAAGCTCGATGAACTTCGAATGGTCTATCCTCAACATATTGAACAGTTTGTGTGCTACGTAGTTCTCAAACTTATCGAGCGTACCGTCGGAGTAAATGACCTCCCAAACCTGCTCCATGAGATCATACTTTTCCTCCGTACTCAGACTCTCGTTTATTAGGTTGGTGAAATACCACAGGTCGGTTGCGTCTTTCCTCACTCTCTTGGATTCTGTTATTAGCTCCTCAACAGCTTCGTCCGTCAATTGGAATTTCGTTTTTAATATTTCAATTACCTTCCTCTGTTCCTCTTCGGAGAAGTTGTCGTCCGCCGTTGCCGCTTCGAGCAGGACTACGCACGTAGCCGTCTCTAACTTTAGCTCCCTGTCACCTTTTAACGTACCGTCCTGCTCAGTTGAATCCTGAAACAATTTTTTAAATACACCAAGCATATTTCCTGCCCTTAACGATTGAGTGCTATTATAAAGCTCGTTTGATTTTAATTAAATTTAACCAAGTCGGCATCAAATTCCAAACCGATCAGAAATACACGCTAAGCATATAGATTATGAGACTTCCGGGCGGATTTAATATGATACGCAACGCGTACAATCTTGATATTACATAAGACCTTACATAAGCCTTTTGCAATCTTGCGAAGAGCCCCAAAGCATGTAAGATTATCTGAGCAAAATTGAACTGTCCGGAGTACTAGCTTATGCCTTTTCCACAACCCCTTAAAGACAGAATAAACACTATCCTCTCCAAATCCGAAACCAAACAGTCGGCACTTGTACCGATATTAAGAGAAGTACAAAACGAATACGGCTATTTGACTGACGATTCGATGGAAGAGACTGCAGATATTCTCGGATTACCGCCCGCAAGCGTACAGAACGTGGCGACCTTCTATACGATGTTCTTCAGGAAACCGGTAGGCAAGCACGTCTTGTGGGTATGCCGAACTCTTTCGTGCGCTCTCAAAGGAGCCGAGCACGTGGAACACCATCTCTGTGAGAAGCTGGGGGTTAAAACAGGAGAGACGACTCCCGACGGTAAAATCACCATAATGGAGGCTGAGTGCCTGGCATCCTGCGGTACGGCTCCGGTCATGCTTGTTGATGATAATCTCGAGGAGAATCTCACTAGAGAGAAAGTTGATAAGATAATTGAAGAGCTGGGCAGTGACTGAGCCTATTCACACGCGAATACCGTCGACTTTGTCAATCCTGGCACGGCATCGAGAGATATGAATTATCAGAAAACCAGAGACAATGCATTTAAGATTTACAGAGAAGCCGTAGAAGCCGCGAATCCCAAGAGATGCGTGCTCGAACACTTCAGGCTCAAAGACAACACTCTGTCAGTCGATTCAAACTCCTATAACCTGGATGATTTTGAGCATGTATATGTAATTGCATTCGGCAAAGCGGCACCATCGATGGCTGAAGCCGTAGAGGAGGCACTGGGGGACAGACTCACCGGGGGTCTCGTAGTCTCGAATTCCCAGCCTGTTAACCCTTTTCAAAAACTCGGATTTTATCTCTCCAGCCATCCTGTGCCGGATGAAAGAAGCCTGAGCGCCGCGAAGGAGGCTGTCTCGATTCTGGAGAGCGCCGGTCAGAATGACCTTGTTATATTTCTCGTATCGGGCGGAGGAAGCGCGCTCATGGCGATGCCTCCCCCCGGAATATCGCTCGAAGACAAAAGGAAGGCTACGGAAACTCTCCTAATGTCCGGAGTCGATAAATACGGCCTGAACGCGGTCAGAAA